>Ga0208958_1003764_pt1 | contig 11438 bp, 11 predicted proteins | sample RifOxyB1_FD_184032 | JGI IMG/M metagenome (GOLD analysis project Ga0208958, IMG submission 184032) | Soil microbial communities from Rifle, Colorado - Rifle Oxygen_injection B1 (SPAdes) | ecosystem: Environmental > Terrestrial > Deep subsurface > Rock core/Sediment | place: Rifle, Colorado...
TTGGCCAATGTGGTGGCCTCACAAATAGAGTTACATAAAAAATATGGCGGAGTTTTCCCTACAGTGGCCAAGCAAGCGCATCGGGAAAATATTGGTCCTTGTATCAAGGCGGCTCTTAAAATGGTAAATGGTAAATGGCAAATGGATGATATAGATGCAATTGCCGTGACGGTAGGGCCGGGCTTAGCACCAGCTTTGGAAATTGGGATTAATCAGGCTAAAGAGTTGGTGAAGACACACCATAAAAAATTAATTGGCGTTAATCATATTGAGGGGCATTTGCTGTCGGTGTTGGCAGAACCAAATTGTAGGGGCAGAAAATTTTCTGCCCCTACAATTCCTGTTTTGTCAGTAGTTGTTTCTGGTGGTCATAGCGAATTTATTTTGCTTAAGCAAATTGGCGATTATCAAAAACTAGGCCAAACGATTGATGATGCGGCTGGGGAGTGTTTGGATAAGGTGGGGCGCTTACTAGGCTTGGGCTATCCAGCGGGAGCGGTGATCGAAAAATTTGCCAAACAAGGTGATGCTTATAAATATAAATTTCCTTTACCGATGACGGAAAGTGGGGATTTTAATTTGAGCTTTTCTGGCCTAAAAACTCATTCTAAAAATTTGATTAAAAAGCTTGAGGCAGAGGGAAAATTGGACAAACAATGTATTTATGATCTGGCGGCTGGGATCCAACAAGCAGTGATTAGACACATTAGCCACAAATTAGAAAAATTACTATTAGTCCATCCAGAAATACGAGAGATTTGGCTGGGTGGTGGGGTGGCGGCTAATATCGCTTTGCGTCAGGCTTTGCGAAAAATTGCTCGGAAAAACAAACTAAAATTTAGAGTACCTTATAGTAAAAAACTGTGTGGCGACAATGCGGCCATGATTGGGGTGGTGGCGCATTATAAATATGAAAGAGGGGAATTGGTGCAAGATTTAAGCGAGCTGGATAGGAGGCCGAATGGGAAAATTGATGATCCGTGCTAAAATGTCTAGAGATCGGGCTGTAGTTCAGATGGCTAGAATGCGCGCATGGGGTGCGCGAGGTCGTGGGTTCGAGTCCCGCCAGCCCGACATTAGTTTGTCAAAAATGCCTCAGCAATCATTTTTTTAGCCTCATCTTCGCTAATTCCTCGTGCTTTAAGATAAAAAATCTGCTCTTCCGGGATCGGGCTAATGCTCAGCGAATGAGAACAAGACACTTCATCACTTAAAATTTCCAAATCAGGAATCGCTTGGGCCCTAGCCGTTTTAGACAACAATAAAACTTTTTCCGTCAAAAAAGATTTCACCTGTGGACAATTTTTATTAATTTTAATTTTGCCAGTAATTTTTACTTGCGCTTGATCATCCACAGTGGCCTTGATGATGACCTTGGCTTTTGTTTGTGCTGTTTTATGAATTATTGAAATATTTAAATTTAAATTTTCTTGATCTTTGGCTTGTAAAAAAGCCAAAACTTCCAACTCTTGCCCTTTTTGGTCAAGAGTAAAAATGTAATTGCCGGGGGTGGTGAGCTTAATGGTTTTTTTCACAATAGCTACTTATTTTACTAATTACTTTTTCTAAATTACTTCTAATTTCGCTGTTCCAAAACCTTAGTACTTTCAAATTAAGAGCTTCTAATTGCTCTGTTCTAAATTCGTCATATTCTTTTTGTTCTTTATTAGCATGATGCTGACCGTCTAATTCAATAACTAACTCGGTTTGTTTGCAGTAAAAATCTACATAAAAACCGTTAATAAAATGTTGTCTTCTAAAATCAAAGTTTAGTTTTCTAAGTTCTTTCCACAACAACTTCTCCTCCGGAGTTGATTTTTTTCTTAGTTTTCTAGCTTTATAAGTTATTTTAGGTAGATAATTTGTTTTCATTATTTATCCTCTCTTATCTGGCAAAAATCACTTCGTGATGTTCTTGCCAGATGCTCTCTCCGCAAAGCAGAGAGAGCTGCTTCCTCCCCATTTATGGGGAGGACATCTGGAATGTTTTTGTGAAGACAAAAAATTCCAGATAGGTGGGGGAAACTATCCCACGCTCCCTTCCATCTCCAAATCAATTAAGCGATTCATTTCCACCGCGTATTCTAGCGGCAGTTTTTTCACTAAATCGGCAATAAAACCATTGACGATCATTTTACGAGCGCTGCTTTCATCGATGCCGCGACTTTGTAAATAAAAGAGCTGTTCATCGCCAATTTTGGACACCGTAGCTTCGTGTTGTAACTGTAAGTTTGACTGATAAATTTTGTTAGTGGGGTAAGTGTCAGTACGAGATTTTTTGTCTAAAATTAAAGCATCACAAATGACATTGCTTTTGGCAGAGTCAGCTTTGGGCCCAATTTCTACCAAGCCGCGATAGCTACAACGGCCGCCTTTTTGGGAAATGGACTTGGAAATGATGTTGGAACTAGTACGGGGAGCCAGGTGAATGGCTTTACAGCCGGTGTCTTGGTGCTGACTTTGGCCGGAGAGGGCCATAGACAGCATTTCCCCTTTAGCGCCCTCTCCGGCCAAAATAAAAGCCGGATATTTCATGGTTACCTTTGAGCCCATGTTGAAATCAGTCCACAGCATTTGTCCGTTTTCTTGGACGATGGCGCGTTTAGTCACTAAGTTGTAAATATTTTTGTACCAATTTTGGATAGTGCTATATTGGCAACGAGCATTTTTTTCTACAAAAATTTCCACCACGGCGGCATGAAGCGAAGTAGCTGAGTAAGCGGGAGCCGTACAGCCTTCTACGTAGTGCATACTAGCTCCCTCATCCACGATAATTAAAGTTCTTTCGAATTGGCCAAATTGGCTGGCGTTGATGCGAAAATAAGTTTGTAGTGGCAGATCAACGCGTACGTTTTTGGGTATGTAAATGAAGCTCCCACCAGACCAAAGAGCAGTATTTAAAGCGGCAAATTTATTGTCTGCATAAGGAACTAATTTGGCAAAATATTTTTTCACCAATTCAGGATATTGTCTCAAGCCCTCATCCATCGACAAGAAAATTACTCCTTGTTTGGCTAAAGTTTTTTTTAAAGAGCCATAGACAACTTCGCTGTCATATTGAGCTTTGACACCAGCCAACACCTCACGTTCGGCCTGGGGGATGCCCAGCTTGTCAAAGGTATCTTTGATTTCAGCAGGGACTTCGGCCCAAGATTTTTTATTACTGATTTTAGGATCGGCGTAGAAATTAAGTTCACTAAAATTGATGCCTGATAAGTCAGCACCCCAATCTGGTAAATCTGTTTTTTGAAAATGAGCTAAGGCTTTGAGCCGTAGCTCCAGCATCCACATTGGCTCCTGTTTTTTGGCTGAAATTTTTTGGATGGTGTCTATAGAAAGTGAAAATTTAGCCATGGGAGGCTCTGATTATATCAGTAATAAATTTGCCTTTTTTATAACCATAATCATATTTGTCTAAATCTTCTAACTTAACGAATTTAAAATCTGTGTGTTCGTGACTCAACTTAATTTGTTTCTTGTCAAAATTTTTGGGCAAATTTATGCTCCAGCCGACTAAAATGCTAAAGACATTTTTATCAGGATCGAAAAAAGTATTGAAAAAAATTAGTTTAGAAATTAGAAATTTAGAATTAGAAATTTGAATATTTGTTTCTTCTAAAACTTCGCGCGCTATGTCTTGAGCATATTGGCCAAATCCAGCTTGAGAAGCGTCAGGCCATTCACTATTGCCACCAGGAAGATCCCATCTCTCAGGTCTAGAAACAGAATCTGCAGATTTTTTAATAATCAAAACTTCATCGCCTTTCCACAGCGCCACTTTTTGCAACAATTTCACATTATCTGTTAATTGATGAGGGTTTATCTTTGACATGAAGTTATTTTACCATCAGCTTACGACGCAAAGCTCAGCCATCCCGGTTTAAAGAGCATCAAAATTCCGATAACTAAAATCACTATGCCACCAATCAAGCGAGAATAACGGGCATATTTATGATCAATGCCGATCAAGTTTAAAGTTTTCATGGCAATGGCAAACACCACCAAATCATCTAGCATGTAAAAGAAAATGTATAAAATTAAATAGGTGTAATATTGCCACCAGGGTAAATTATTTAAAGCCAAAACTTGAGTGTAAACAGCTGGTAGGCCAGCCGAGCAAAGCAGCTCTACTAAATTAACGGCGCCAGCTAAAATAACAATCCCCAACAAAGCCCAAACAATGCTCTGGCGTTGAATGATGTCCCTAATTTTGGCAAAAGTGGCCTTTTTTTGCTCGCTTTTTTCTACTTTGCAAGCTCCATCTTTATTAATCCAATAATCGCGCAAATTATAAATACCAGCTCCCAAGGCGAAAACACCAATACCTAGCCTTACCCAGAAAATTAAACCAATAAATAAAAATAAATTCAGCCACGCTGACATGAATAAGAAATAAACGAAACCCGAAACAAGAATGAACACTGAGCCGAGTAGCCACATGCGTTTTTTATTTTGCAAACCTAGAAGCAAAGAAACTAAAAAGACCAAAGTCCACATGGCGCAGGGATTAAAGCCATCCAACAAACCAATGACTAAGGTTAAGACAGGTAGAGAAATAGTCCTGGGGTTAATTTGCCCTAAAAATGGTACCCGAATCTGATTTTTGCCATGGTTGATTTCCATCATGTTGAGCAATTTTTGTGGAGCTTCATTTTCTAAGTTAGCCACCAGATTAGAAAAATTTTTATCTTGGATACTAGACTCAACTTTACTTTCAATGGCTGCACCAGAGCTAGTTTCGTCAGCAAAACCAGCCAAATATTCATTGCCAATAATAGTTAGTGGCACACTGGAGCTAGAAAGGTTAAATTTCTGGGCAAAATTTTTAAATAAAATAGCATTGTTTCTATTTTCGCTGACTTCAAAAGCCGCCACTTCCATTTCTGGATATTTTGTACTCAATTTATCTAAAAATAATTGCTCTTCGTGGCAATGTGGACATGAATTAGAATAGAAAAAATTGACCGTTACTTTTTCTCCTGCCCAAACTTTAGCCGTAACTGAGAAGAAAAAAAACAAAGCTAGAAAAAAAATAATTTGCTGAAATATTTTCATAAAATAACACTGTCTTCACTAGATTCTTTGCCAGCATTAGGATCAACTAGATATAAATCTTGTCTGAAGTCATTTTGGCCGACCAACTCTGCTTGGCCGGAAATAATAGCCTCATAAGGCCGACAGGCGAAGCAGCCTTTCTGGCCATGAGGGCAATCTAGTTTGTTTAGTTTTTTTTGCAGTTTGATTTTTTTGGCAATTTGTAAAATTTCCTCTTGAGCTTGCTTTAAGTCTGGTAATGGCTTTTCTTGTAGACCATCACCATTGGCTAGATACCAGTAGCTAGCTTTGTCGGCCTTACGTTGTTGGCAATTGTGGACCAAAAGAGAATAGATAGGCAATTGCAACGAACTTTCACTTTCACTATTTTTGCCAGTTTTAAAATCTATGATGTGGACAGTGTCGGTATCGGGCAAATATTCCAGCCAGTCGACTTTGCCGCACAAGATAATTTCTTCTTTTTCTGACAGCCAAAATTGAGGTAGCTCCTGTTTAATTTTGACGGATAAATTTTCCAAAGGGCCGGGATTTTCCATGACGTGACGAATCATTTTTTCGCCGCGCAATTTGTATTCGGCTTCTTGCTCTTTAGATAAAAAACCACCCTTTTTGCCGGTGAATTTTTTCCAAGTGCTGGTAAATTGGTCGAGTAAAGATTTTTTAAAACGAGTGGCGGTGGGTAAATTGGACAATGATTCTAAAATTTCATGAACAGCTGAGCCTAAAGATAAACTGGGGGAAGTGATTTTGACTTTGTGGCCGGTTTGAGGATTTTTATAAACATTACCCAAATAGTAGGCGCGCGGGCATTTCAAGAAATCAGAGATCGAGGAGTGGGAAACCCAGGTGGCGGTGAATTTGTCAGGCATAGGGCGATATTAAGTGCTTTTGCCTTTTTTGGCAAGAGGAGGTAAAATATGAGTCTTGCGCCCACCAAAAATGCTAATCGCATATTTAGGCGGGCTGCGATTTTGCTTTGCAAAATCTTGCGCGGGATAGTGTACGGTGCACAGAGGGCTCATAATCCTCTAGGCTAGGTTCGACCCCTAGTCCCGCAACAATTAGAGACCGTTCAAAACAGCCCTTTTCCTCCTCACCGTTACCGTACGGCACCGTACCGTTACTAAAATATTTTTAACGGTCACCGTTAAAAGATTGATGTATCAATCTTTCCACCGTTAGCTATCCGTACCGTACCGTTAACGGTACGGTTAAAGGATTGGTGTATCAAGCAATTTACCGTTAACGGTGCGGTAGAAATAATACTAATTCTTGGGATTCCTAAGGTTCGGCATTGATTAAGCAGACAAAGGAAGAAAATGGGTATTTATTGAGGCTGGCTGAGGATCTGGGCAAGAAGGTTATACCTAACTAGCGCTAATTGCGCTAACACACTAGCTGAATTAGCGCTAATACCACTTGACAAATAGTCTTTTTAAGGTTATTCTTTTCTTAATTTATGTTAATAACACGCTCTCTAGAGTCAATTATTACCAATAAACTTCGCTCATCAAACAAAGGAGTGGTTATTTATGGTGCTAGACAAGTAGGCAAGACGACTTTAGTTAGTGGAGTCATTAAAAAATTAAATTTAAAAACATTGACCATTAATGGTGATCAAAGTCGTTTTTTAGATATTTTATCTAGTCGTGATTTCAGTAAGATACGATCTCTAGTAGAAGGATACGAATTGCTTTTTGTTGATGAAGCGCAAAGAATTCCAGAAATTGGACTGGCTTTAAAGATCATTTTAGACAATTTACCTTTGATTAAAGTTTTAGTGACCAGTTCATCTTCATTGGATTTAGCCAGCAAAATCAGTGAGCCGTTGACGGGGCGCATTTGGACTTATTATTTATATCCAATTTCTTTTTTGGAGCTGTCAGCTTATCAAAATAGAGCTGAACTCGATTTATCTTTAGATGAAAGATTGGTTTACGGGTCTTATCCGGAGATATTTTCTATCAATGGTGATTTTTTGAAGAAAGAATATTTGCAAAATTTAAGCGACGCTTATTTATATAAGGATTTAATTGAATTTGGAGAAATGAAAAATTCTTCTAAAATTAGGGATCTTTTAAAATTATTAGCTTTCCAAATTGGTTCACAGGTTTCTTTGTCAGAGCTCGGTATTTCGCTCGGCATGAGTAAAGATACGGTAGCTCGATATCTTGATTTACTAGAAAAATCAAACATTATTTTTCGTCTCAAAGGTTTGAGCCGTAATTTGCGCAAAGAAGTCACCAAAATGGATAAAGTTTATTTTTTTGATTTAGGAATTAGAAATATTGTGATTGATAATCTCAAACCATTAAAAGATCGCAATGATCTAGGTCAGCTATGGGAGAATTTCTTAATTGTGGAAAGAATGAAATTATTGGCTTATAAACAGCGTTTGGCTTCAATTTATTTTTGGCGAACTTATACCGGAGCAGAGCTAGATTATATAGAAGAAAGGGAAAGCTCTTTGTTTGGTTTTGAATTCAAATCTGGAAATAAAATTAGTAAAGCGCCTGATAGTTGGATAGAAAATTATACCCAAGCTCAATACCAATATATTAATCGAGAAAATTATCTTGATTTTATATCTGAGCAAAAGAACTAACAACCTCCAAAAACGCCTCATTCACTTTCTTTTTTCTAGGACTCACGCGAAAAAATGAATCATCACAGCCGGTAAATATAGATAAATATGTATCCAAGTAGAGGTTTGGGCGGAACTCCCAGCGCAAGCGAAGTTTATAATGAACTTGTTGATTTAGATTTAGAAGACGAGAGAATTTTAAAAGAAGCTTTAGAGATTTTTATTGGAAGCGGTGTAACAGCTATTGTTTTAGTGGATGAATTAGAAAAACTAGGCGTAGAAAGAAGCAAAACACTTGCTTTGTTGCAAACAATTTACACTACTGCCGCTGACTCTTTAACTGAAAAACTTTAAACACAACATTGACAGCGTTAGTAATACCTTATATAGTAGTATTACTAATATGCAATTTATTACCACTGTCACCCAAAAAGGACAAATCACCCTCCCGATCGCTTTTAGAAAACAATTGAGCCTGCACCCATATGATCGAGTAGTTTTAGATTTAACTCCCAACAAAAAAACCATTCGAGTAAATGGCACCGAAGATATTTTAGATATTGCCGGTACCCTAGTGCCTAGAGCCAACAAAAATATGTCAGCCTTGAAGGCTAGAGAGTACATGGAAAATAATTATCAAAGAGTTTAGTCATGATTTTTATTCTTGATACTAATATCTTTTTAAGAGTCTTGATTAAGGAAGACAAGCAAACTTTTACTGATTGCGTCAACTTTTTAGAATTAGTCAAAAACAAAAAAATTGAGGCCGTTGTTCCAGGTGTGGTGTTATCAGAAATAGCTTGGGTTTTGAAATCGTTTTACTCTTTTTCTAAATCTAAAATAGTTAAAGCTTTGAAAAGTATTATCAAATTAAATGGTTTAGAAATAGTTGATGATTATGACTACGATCAAGCACTCGATTTTTACAGTAAAAAAAATGTTAAGTATATTGATTGTTTAATTGCTAGCCTAGCCAAAGGTAAAAACTATACCGTGATTTCCTACGATCAAGATTTTGATAAATTAAAAGTCAAAAGGCGAGAGCCAAGTTCTTTTTGATCCACTTTCTTATTTCCTTAAAATTCTCTAATCTAGTAATAGATGAATTTTTTAGCAAAAGCACGTTACTGGGCTTTATGTTTTTGTTGTCTGCTATTTTCTGTGTCCAAAATTCAAGCTCAATATGCCGCCTCTGACGTTTTAGGACAGTATGACATTAATGGCGACTCTACTTTTACTCAGGGAATAGCCAACGGTAGTCGACCCAGTCCCAACAATTATGGTTTTGCCTCTACCACTTATGCGGTAGAAGATAGTACTCGTCACCACTTGTTTGTAGCTGATACTGGCAATCACAGGATTTTAGTGCGGAATTTAAACGCGGGTGATAATAGTCTAAATTTAGATCAGCCAGCCGACCATGTGTTGGGTCAGGCTAATTTTATTAGTAATAGTAGCGGCACCACTCAAAGCACTCTTAGTTCTCCCAAATATTTGGATTTAGACGAAACCGGAGGCCGTCTTTTTGTAGCCGATACCGGCAATAGAAGAGTCTTAGTTTTCGATGTTTCTGGCACCATCACTAATGGTATGACTGCCAGTAACGTGATTGGCCAGGTGGGTTTTGTGACTAACACCGCCTCTAGGACTCAGGCTGGTTTGTTCAGCCTAGCTGGTTTAACTTACGACGGTACCGATGACGATTTATATGTGGTAGATAGTTTAGCTCATCGAGTTTTAGTTTATGATGGCTCAAATATTAGCAATGGTATGAGCGCCAGCAATGTTTTAGGGCAAGGTAACTTTACTGCCGGATTATCTGGTCTGACTAATGCTAAATTAAATGCTCCATTGGAGGTTGAGATAGATGAAAGTGGCAATCGGCTCTTTGTGAGCGATTTCACTAATAATAGAGTGATGGTTTTTAATGTAGCTACCATTGTTAATGGTGAAGCAGCGGTTAATGTTTTAGGACAAAGTTTATTTACTACCAATACCGCCGCCGTTTCTCAAAGTACCGTTCATTTTCCTGATGGTTTAGCTTATGACAGCACTAATGATTTGTTGTATGTAGTGCAAGAATACGAAGATCGAGTGGTGGTTTTTGATACCAGTTCCGTTTCTGATGGCATGAACGCTAGCAATGTTTTAGGTAGGTCAGACTTTACCACCCCCGCTACGCCACAGGTAGTATCAGGAGCAGCTGCGCCAGCCGCTAATGCTTTAGCACAACCTAGGTCAGCAGCTTTGCTCAGTAACAATTTACTAGCCATCGGCGACTACACAAGATTAGCCTTGTTTGATGTAACCACCATTGTTGATGGCGAAGACGTAAATGATGTTTTGGGACAAACGGATGAAAATGGAAATACTCACACTACCACTATTTATGCTAATGCCGCTCTTCCGGCCGCTACTAGTTTAAATAGCCCTGGGCAAGCTTTGATTGATACTATCAACAATAAACTTTATGTAGCTGACTATGCCAACAAAAGAGTTTTAATTTATAACCTAGATGCTACCACTAAAGCATTATCCGATAAAACAGCTGATTATGTGTTGGGAGTAGCAGATTTTGTGACTAAAGGCACAGGAAGTCCCACTAACAAAGATTTTTCTCCCATCGGTTTAGCTTTAGACAAAGGCAATAGCTACCTGTTTGTGGCTGACTACGCCAATAGTAGGGTTTTGGTTTTTGATGTGGCTACTATTGTCAATTATGAAGCGGCCATTCATGTAATCGGTGAACCAGATTTTACTACTTATAGCACTGATACTACTGATAGTTTGTTTAATGAAGTCGGCATGATTGCCTATGACGACCAAGATGATTGGTTGTTTGTGAGCGATATTTACAATTATCGGGTCATGATTTTTGATTTATCAGCTGGGATTACCGATAGCATGGCGGCCAGCAAGGTTTTAGGTCAAGACGATTTTGTCACTGGGACTGACGTTTCACCCACTCAGGATAGTTTTTCTTCTCTTGAAGGCGGCATCACTTATGACAGTAATACTAGGCAATTATTTGTGGCTGATCCCTATAACAGCCGAGTCTTGGTATTTGCTATTCCCAGCACCTTATCCAGTTTGACTAACGGTGTTAACGCTGATTATGTTTTAGGCCAAAGTAATTTCACTAGTACTGGAACTAATAACACTCAATCCGGGTTTGAATTTCCAGTGGGTTTGGCGGTGGGTAATAGTAGAGATTTATATGTCTGGGATTGTTATCACCGCATTGTTGTTTATGACACTAGCTCCATCGCCAATGGCGAAAATGCGTCAGCGGTGATTGGGCAAGCCAATTTCACTAATACCAGTACTGGTACTTCACAAACAGCTATGTCTTGCAGTTGGTTGGGTTCAGTGGCTATTGATCCTAGTTATAATCGTCTATATGTCAGCGATGATGATAACAGTCGGCTCTTAATTTTTGATTTACCATATATTTCTACTAATTCTTTGCCCAACGGGGATTTGAATAGCTCTTATGGTCAGACTATTAACACCGCTAATATTGGTGGAACCATTAGCTATTCTTTAACTTCCGGCTCTATTCCTGGGGGTTTAATCAGAAGTAATAACAATATTTATGGCTTTCCTACTCAGGCGGGAACAAAAAGTTTTGTTTTCAGGATAGATGATGATCAAGGTGTGATTGGTAACTTTTTTAATTTTAAAACCTTTTCCATTCAAATTAATGGTCCTAGCAGCGGAGGCTCCAGCTCTAGTTCTACTTCTACTTCCAGTACTAGTAATTCTGGTAGTTCTAGCTCCAGTTCCAGTGAATCTCCTA
>Ga0208958_1003780_pt1 | contig 11416 bp, 11 predicted proteins | sample RifOxyB1_FD_184032 | JGI IMG/M metagenome (GOLD analysis project Ga0208958, IMG submission 184032) | Soil microbial communities from Rifle, Colorado - Rifle Oxygen_injection B1 (SPAdes) | ecosystem: Environmental > Terrestrial > Deep subsurface > Rock core/Sediment | place: Rifle, Colorado...
CGAGCAGATCGAGCTGCAGAAGGACTGGGTCGGCGACGAGCGCATCCCCTATCTGCAAGAGGGCATGAAGGTCGTGATCGAGATGCACGAAGAGCGTCCGATCGGCCTGGAGCTGCCGGATCAGGTGGTTCTGGAAGTCGCCGAGACCGAGCCGACCGTGAAGGGCCAGACCGCCTCGTCCTCCTACAAGCCCGCCATCGCCTCGAACGGCGTGCGGATCATGATCCCCCCCTATATGTCGGCCGGCGAGAAGATCGTCGTCGACACGACCAGCGGCGAATATGTCCGCCGCGCGGACTAAAGACCAACACGACCCGGCGGCCCCTTCGGGGGCCGTTCCTTTCTGAACTTCTCCGTCTGTCCGGGCTGGCGCCTTGAAGGACATTCGGACCAGGAGATTCCCCATGGCCCTCGCCTCCGCCCTGCTTCAAGTCATGATCGACGCCGTCCGCAAGACCGGACGTCCGATGATGCGAGACTTCGGCGAGGTGTCGCAGTTGCAGGTGTCCCGCAAGGGGCCGGGCGACTTCGTCACGGCGGCCGACCTGAAGGCCGAGGAGACCCTGTTCGAGCTGCTGACCAAGGCCCGCCCCGGCTACGGCTTCCTGGGCGAGGAACGCGGCATGATCGAGGGGACCGACAAGTCCCACACCTGGATCGTCGATCCGATCGACGGCACCACCAACTTCATGCACGCCATGCCTCACTTCGCCATCACGGTGGGGCTGGAGCGACGGGCCCCGGACGGGTCCAGCGAGATCGTGGCCGGCGTGACCTACAACCCCGTGATGAACGAGCTGTTCTGGGCCGAGAAGGGCAAGGGCTGCTATCTGAACGACCAGCGGATCCGCGTCGCCGGTCGGCGCGACCTGTCGGAGAGCCTGATCGCCACCGGCCTGCCCTTCATCGGCAAGACGGGCCACGCCCAGGCCATCAAGGACATCCACGCGGTCGGCCAGCGGGTCGCCGGCATCCGCCGCCTGGGTTCGGCCGCCCTGGACTTCGCCTGGGTCGCCGCCGGCCGGTATGACGCCTTCTATGAGCGCAACCTGAAGCCCTGGGACGTGGCGGCGGGCATACTGTTCGTCACCGAGGCCGGGGGCCGGGTCACGACCATCGAGAACGACGGCGACCCGAAGACGGGGGCGTCGGTGCTGGCGTCCAATACCGAGCTGCACCCGCAACTGCGCAAGGTGTTGCAGGGGGCTTGAGGCCGCACAGCCGCCTCTCCCTCCCCGTCCGGGGAGGGTCGTCGCGCAGCGACGGGGTGGGGGCGGCAACGCCAGGGCGCACGAGCTGACGCGATCAGGTAGGGGGACGTCGCCGTGCCCGGCCCACCCGGCTCCGCTGCGCTTCGCCCCCCTCCCCCGCAGGGGGAGGGAGAAACACCGTCGTCATTCGCTTGTCGCGCCCCTGCCCTATCCAGCGGGCATGATCCGCGCCATCGTCACCGCCCTTGTCCTGCTGACCGGAACGCCTGCCGTGGCCCAGCCGCTGATCATCGCCCATCGCGGGGCCTCGGGCGAACGGCCCGAGCATACGCGGGCGGCCTATGAACTGGCGATCGAACAGGGCGCGGACGTGATCGAGCCGGATCTGGTGCTGTCGAAGGACGGAGTCTTCATCGACCGCCACGAGAACGAGATCGGCGGCACGACCGATGTCGGCGAGCGGCCCGAGTTCGCGGATCGCAAAACCACCAGGACCATCGACGGGGTTCCGACCACCGGCTGGTTCACCGAGGACTTCACCTTGGCGGAGCTGAAGACCCTGCGGGCCAGGGAACGGCTGCCCGCCTTCCGCCCCGGCAGCGCCGCCTATGACGGGCAGGAGGCGATCCTGACCTTCGACGAGGTCGTGGCCATCGCGCGCGAGGCCTCGGCCCGGACGGGACGGACCATTGCGGTGGCGCCCGAGTTGAAGCACCCGACCTATTTCGCCGGGATCGGCCTGCCGATGGAGGATCGCTTCGTCGCGGAGTTGGAACGGCTGGGCCTGACCGGCGCCGATGCGCCCATCATCATCCAGTGTTTCGAGGTGGGGCCGCTGGAGCGATTGGCGACGCGGATCGACGCGCCCCTGGCCCAGCTGGTCAGCAGCGCGGGCGGACCGGCGGACCGGCCGGACGTCTCCTATGCCCAAATGATCACGCCCGAGGGCCTAAAGGCCATGGCCGCCTATGCCGACTGGGTGGCGCCGGAGATGACCCTGGTCCTGCCGCGCGACGCCGGGGGCCGCACGACCGCGCCCAGCGCCCTGGTCGCGGACGCCCATGCGGCGGGGCTGAAGGTGGTGATCTGGACCCTGCGGGCCGAGAACGCCTTTCTGCCGACCGAGCGGCGGCGGGGCGAAGATTTCGCAGAGCACGGCGACATGGCGGGATACGCCGCCGCCTTCGCCGAGGCCGGAGTAGACGCGGTATTCAGCGACTTCCCGGCCCTGGCGAGGCCGGGCGCGGCTGAGAAATAGACTCAATCCACTGCGAAAAAAACGAGTCTATTTTCGTCCATTCTTCGCGGGCGCGGTGAAATTGCACAGGCCGGCAAAAGCGGTGCAATGTGCAAAGAGTGCAATTTCCAGGCGGCGCGGGACTGAGCGAAGATTTGGTTTTCAAAGACCGTGCCGACAGTATCTCACGGTTTTGGGGCGTGCTAACTTGAGCGGCGTTTTCGGACGTCAAGACATTGAAAAGTCAGTGATTCGTCAGAAAAATTGGGAGCGCCGGCAGGTTGTTGGACCTCCCCTCCCCCCCATCCTCGGGCTTGACCCGAGGATGGGAGGTTCCACACGTCGTGAAGAGACGTCGGGCGGCGACTCGGCCCTACGCCGGATCCTAAGGGTCAAGCCCTGAAATGAGGGGGATGGACCACCGCTACCGACAAAGTCGGTCGCTGGCGCAGAAAGCGGAGATCCCGAAGGTCGGTTTGGGGTGGGAAGGTGACATTCCCGTGTTATCGTCTCCCCATGTCAACGATCATCAAAACGCTCCATCTGCTGGCCGCTACTCTGTGCAGCATTTCACTGTTGGCATGCCAAGCTGCAGTTGCTGATGAGCCGCATAGCTTGACCCACGACAACCGCGCTGAGCTGGTCGAACTTCGCGCGCAGAACAAATTCCAACCGGACCTGCTGTCTGGCTATACGGGCACCGATCTGCCTGAGGACGCCGCCCCCCTCAATGCCGCCGTGAATAACCTCATCGACGGGGTTCTTGCTCGACCCGATGGCACGGTCAGTGACGGCGAAGTTCGAGAACTCGTAGCGAAAGCTATCAACGAAGTTGATCTGTTCGCCACAGAAGACCGCGACAGGGCTTATCGCTACATAAGGCAGGTTTGGAACATATTGGGGTTTGAAGGCGATCCGTTGATCCAGCCGCGCTAGGGCGAGGACCGCAACTCGAGACACCAGCCGCGCTTTCGCAAAGGGGGGAGGCGGCGTTTCAAAGTAGTCGCGTTGGCAGCGTTCGGCGCAATCATTTGGATTGCGCTGTTTACCGACAGCAGTTTCGACTTCGCCCTGCCGACTTAGAGCCGCGACCGTCTCCAAGTACCAAGCGAAGTCGTCATACGAACGTCCGCAACGCGTCGAAAGCGCGCCTTGGCTTCTGACCGACAAGCGAACGTTCAGATGGCCACCGCCAGCCATCGTCGGTTCCGGGAATACCCGCCCGAGGATGACGGAGGGTGCGACGAAGACGGAAGGCGATGGCGGGACCGAGTACGACGGAAGTTGGGGTCGACCCCGAGGACGGAAGCTGGAAGCCTCAACCCGCCCGGAACTGCAACTCTGCCAGACGCGCATAGAGCCCGCCCTTCGCCACCAACTGGTCGTGCGTCCCCTCCTCCACCACGCGGCCATCGTCCATGACGACGATGCGGTCGGCGCGGAGCACCGTGGCCAGGCGGTGGGCGATGACCAGGGTGGTGCGTTCTTCCATGGCCTGATCGAGGGCGACCTGGACCAGGCGTTCGCTTTCGGCGTCCAGGGCACTGGTGGCCTCGTCCAGCAGCAGGATGGGGGCGTCGCGGACCAGGGCGCGGGCGATGGCTAGGCGCTGGCGCTGGCCGCCGGAGAGGCTCTTGCCGCGTTCGCCCAACGGAGTGTCAAAGCCTTCCGGCAGGGCGTCGATGAAGCCCAGGGCCTGGGCCTTTTCGGCGACGGCGCGGGCCTCGTCCAGGGTGGCGGTCTCGCGGCCGAAGCGGATGTTCTCGAGCGCCGAGCCCGAGAACAGCGGCGTTTCTTGCGACACCCAGGCGAAGCGGTTGCGGACGTCGACCGGATCGGCCTGACGCACGTCGACGCCGTCGACGGAGACCACGCCGGTCTGGGGGTCGTAGAAGCGCAGCAGCAGGCGGAAGACGGTGGACTTGCCGGCGCCCGAGGGGCCGACCAGGGCGACGGTCTCGCCGGGGCGCACGGTCAGGCTGAACCCCTTCAGGGCCGGCAGGTCGGGACGGCCGGGATAGGAGAAGCCGACGGCGGACATGGACACTTCGCCACGCGGCGGCGACGGAAGGGCCGTGGGCTGTGCCGGAGGGGCGATGTCGGGCGTGGCCCGCATCAGTTCCTCGATCCGCTCCATGGCGCCGGCGGCCTTCTGCACGTCGCCCCAGCTTTCGCCCAGGGCGCCGACGGCGCCGGCGGCGAAGACCGACAGGAGGACGAACTGCAGCAGAGCGCCCGGCGTCATGACGCCGGCCACCACGTCCTGGGCTCCCAGCCACAGCACCAGGGTGACGCCGCCGAACATGACGACGATGATCAGGGCGGTCATCCAGGCCCGGGCGCGCATCCGGGTGAGCGAGGCGGAGAAGGCGTCCTCGACCGCTGCGCCGAACCGAGCGATGGCGCTGCGCTCGCGCCCGAAGGCCTGGACCGTCTCGATGGCGTCGACGCTCTCGCCGGCGAAGCCGACGGCGTTGGCGAAGCGGTCCTGAGAAGCGACGGTCAGTTTGCGCACCCGTCGCCCGAAGATGAAGATCGGCCCCAGCAGGAAGGGCACGATCAGCAGGACCAGGCCGGTCAGCTTCGGACTGACGAAGAACAGCAGGACGACGGCGCCGATCAGGGTCAGGAAGTTCCGCAGCGCATAGGAGACCGAGGTGGTCATCAGGGTCTCGACCAGGGCGATATCCGTGGTCAGGCGCGACAGCACCTCGCCCGTGCGCATCTGGGCGTAGAAGGAGGGGTCCAGCGTCAGGATGCGGCCGAACAGACCCTTGCGGACATCGGCGATGACGCGCTCGCCCGTGCGGGTGACGTAGAAATAGCGCGCGGCGGTGGCCAGGCCTAGGAACAGGGCGTTGGCGCCCAGGAGCAGGAACCACAGGTTCAGATTGGCCCCGCCCGCCTCGAACCCATGGTCGATGGCGCCGCGCGCGAGGGCCGTGAGGCCCAGGGAGGCCGTCGTGGACATCAGCAGCCAGACCAGGGCCATCAGGGCATGTCCCTTGTGCCGCAGGGCGTAGGGAATCAGCCGGGCCAGGGGGCGGATGTCGCGGCGCCGGGCGCGTTTTTCGCCCGCCGTCTCCATCTGTTCGACCAAAAGGGCGCCCGCGCTGGGCCGGCCCTCGAGGCCGGCGGCGCCGGAAACACGCCCCGCAGGGGCGCTGGCGGGACGGGCGGAAGCGGCGGTCTGATCGGTCATGTCGCGTGCCTCTTGCCCCGGAACGCCCCCCGGTGTAAACGCCGCCCCTCATTCCCGCTGGGTTTTCCGGCGGGTTTCTCATTTCATGCGCAGCGACGGTCGGCATCGTCATCGCGCCCAGAGACCGGACGACGACCCATGAAGGCGGACACCCACCCCGACTATCACTTCATCACTGTGGTGATGACCGACGGCACGACCTATCAGACCCGTTCGACCTACGGGAAGGAAGGCGACAAGCTGGCCCTCGACATCGACCCGACGACGCACCCGGCCTGGACCGGCGGCAACGCCCAGCTGATGGACCGCGGCGGCCGCGTTTCGCGCTTCAACAACAAGTTCGCCGGCTTCATCAAGAAGTAAGCGCGTCCTGGCTGCGACACATCGCGGCAATCCGGTAACGAAAGGCGTCGGTCGCATGACCGGCGCTTTTTGTTTGCCCGGAACATCGGTAACCTAGGCCGCGTTCGGATACGATAGTACCGGCGTCGGTCCACGGGGATCGACCCATCGAGAAGCGGACGGATTATGAATAGACGGGAAATGGGTCTGGGCGTCGCGACGGCGGCCGTGGCCCTCGCCTCCGGAGCGCGGGCGCAGCAGGTCAGCGTGCAGCGCCCGTCGCAGCCGACCGCCTTCTACAACAGTTTCAACGATCAGATCTCGCGCCTGCCGGAAACCCAGCAGGGGGATGTCCGCGCCTTCTACGAAATGAACGGCTGGCGGCCGGTGTGGAACGCCGAACGGATGCGCGCCCTGAACGCCGTGGCCGGTCGCGCCGAGCGCCACGGCCTGTCGGCTGGCGACTATTTCGACTTCGTCGGTCTGGCGGCGGATCCGGCCTCGGCCGACCTACGCACCACGGCGGCGGCCATGGCCTATGGTCGGGTGCTGGCCGAGGGCAAGGTCCGGCCCGAGACGGTCGAGGATCTGTGGGAGATGCAGAAGAACCGCGCGGACCTGCCGCGCGGCCTGAGCGACGCCCTGTCGCGCAATGTCCTGCTGGACTGGTTCGAGGGCCTGGCGCCGACCGACATCGGTTATCAGAACCTGTCGGCCGGCTATGTCCGCTATCGCCGGCTGGCGGCGCAAGGCGGCTGGCCGGTCTTCCCCGCCGGCCCGACCATAGAGCCGAACATGAGCGACCGGCGTCTGCCGGCCCTGATCGACCGGTTGACCGCCGAAGGGGATCTGACGACGGCCGACGGCGCGCGGCTGAAGGCCCAGGGCCTGACCTACGGGGCTGAACTGCAGCGGGCGGTCCAGGGCTTCCAGACCCGGCACGGCCTGGGCGCCGACGGCCGCATCGGCACGGGCACCCAGCGGTCTCTGTCGGCCTCGGCCGAGGATCGCGCCCGTCAGATCGCGCTCAATCTGGAACGCCGCCGCTGGCTGAAGCGGGAGCTGTCGCCGGAAAGGATCGAGGTCAACACCGCCGCCGCCATCATGGTCTACTGGAAGGACGGCCGGCCCGTGCACTCCAACCGCGTCGTGGTCGGCTCGCCGGAGAACCAGACGCCCAGCCTGGAGAAGCCCTTCGCCTCGGTCGTCGCCAACCCGCCCTGGTATGTGCCGGCCGGGATCGCGCGGCGGGAAATTCTGCCGAAGGGCCCGGCCTATCTGGCCGCCAACGACATGTTCGTGCGCGACGGGACGGTTATCCAGCGCGCCGGGCCGAAGTCGGCCCTGGGCTATGTGAAGTTCGAACTGCGCGACAGCTACGCCATCTTCCTGCACGACACGCCGTCCAAGGCCGCCTTCAACCTGTCTATGCGCCAGCGCAGCCACGGCTGCGTGCGCGTGCAGAACGCGGTCGAGTTCGCCCGGCTGCTGCTGTCGCCGGATCCGGTCAAGCTGGCCGAGTTCGACACGGCTCAGGACAGCCGCGAGACGACCCGCGTGACCACCGGCCGCGAAATCTCGGTGCGCCTGCTGTACTGGACGGCCTTCGTCGACGGCCAGGGCCGGGTGGCCTTCCGCGAGGATGTCTATGGTCGGGACGACAAGCTGGCCCAGGCCCTGGGCATCGCCGTCAGCCTGCCCAAGCCGGTGGACGACGGGCGGCGCGACGCCAACGACGTCGGGCCGTAAGCCGGTTCGACGTCAGCCCTTGAAGGCGGCTTCCAGCATGCCGAGCTGGCTGAGCACCGGGTTCTGAGGCTGTTCTTCCTGGGCGTCGAGGTACATGCGGCGGTCCAAGTACAGGGTGCGGTCGAACAGCTTCTCGGACCGGACCAGATATTCGACCAGGGCGATGGGCAGTTCGGCGTGGCTGGGTTCGCTCTCGATCTTGCGATCGTTGAGGCGGTAGCGGGGCTCGCAGGCGGCTTCCGGCGTCATGTCGTCCTCACGCACGGCCCGCTGGACCAGCAGCCAGGAGGCGATCTGCATCAGGCGGGTGGTCAACTTCATGCTCTCGGCGGCGTAGGCCAGGGCGGCGCTGCGCGACAGCATCTTGGAGTCCCGGCGGCCCTCGCCATCCAGATAGGCGGCCGTCTCTTCGACCAGCTCCATGCCCTCGCGGAAGGTGCGGTCGAACAGCTCGGACCGGGAGAAGTCGCGCACGATGCGGGCCCGGTCCGCCGTAGAGCCCGTGCTCGGGGTGTCACTCAGGGTCATGGTGGACATCATCATGGAGATTGGACGCTCGTTACGACTTTGGGCCAGGACTCGGCCCTTGTCGCCCCGACTGCAACCGTCATGCCATGGATTTGAGCGGCATGCGATTCAGGACCGGAAACTGAACAGGGCGTCGGCGGCGCTCTTCTTGGCCGTCTTGGCCTCGATGGCGGCGCGGGCGCGCTGGATTTCGTCGTTCAGCGCCTGAATCCGCTCCTGCAGATCCTCTATCGAATAGACGTCCAGATCCTCCCGCCCGAGAGCGGCCAGGGCGTCCCCGCGACGGGGGCGGGGTTCGAGCTCCTCGAACATCTCATCGCCTTTCTGCGTCAGATCATGGCCGCACGCGGCCCGAACCCTTATCTGAACGCCCGGATACGGACGATTGCAAGCGGAGGCGAGATGCGGGTCATCGAGATCGAAGGCGGAGCCGGGCCGGCGGAGGCGCTGCGGATCGCCGAACTACCGGACCCCGTGGCCGAGGCCGGGCAGGTGACGATCCGCGTTCATGCGGCCGGGATCAACCGGCCGGACCTGCTGCAGCGGAACGGCGGCTATCCCCCGCCGCCCGGGGCGTCGGACGTCCTGGGGCTGGAAGTCGCGGGCGAGATCGAGACGGTCAGTGAAGGCGTGACGCGCTGGGCCGTCGGCGACCGGGTGTGCGCCCTGCTGGGCGGAGGCGGCTACGCCGAGCGGGCCGTGGTCGACGCGCGGCATGTGCTGCCGATCCCCGCCGGTCTGGACTTCGTGCAGGCGGCGGTTCTGCCCGAGACCGTCTTCACCGTCTTCGCCAATGTGTTCGAGGCGGGCGGGCTGAAGGCCGGCGAGACCCTGCTGATCCACGGGGCGACAAGCGGCATCGGGGTGACGGCGATCCAGATGGCCAAGGCGGCGGGCGCCAGGGTGATCGCCACCTCGCGCGGGCCGGAGAAGACGGCGGCGGCCAGGGCCTTGGGCGCCGACGTGAGCCTGGACGCCCGATCCGACGACTTGGCGGCCGCCATCGCCGACGCGGGCGGCGCAGACGTGCTGCTGGACATGGTGGGCCGCGACTATGCCGAGCTGAACCTGAAGGCGCTGAAGCCGGGCGGGCGCTGGGTGGTCATCGCCTCGCTGTCGGGATCCAAGGTCGAGGTGGACCTGATGCGGATCATGCTGAAGCGTCTGGTGCTGACGGGCTCGACCCTGCGCAGCCGCGCGGCGGACGAGAAGGCCCGGCTGACCGCCGCCGTGGAGGCGACGGTCTGGCCCTGGGTCGCGTCCGGAGCGGTCAGGCCGCCGGTCCAGGCGACCTTCCCGCTGGCGCAGGCCGCCGAGGCGCATCGCGCGCTGGAGGCGGGCGATCACATCGGCAAGTTCGTGCTGACGGCCTAGTAGCGACCCCCGCCCCGCACCGGGCGCAGCGACGAGATATTGTCGTTGAAGCCCAGGCCGTTCAGGTTGCGCACGTCGCCGTCGATGATCCGGCAGCGGCCGCCGAACTGGGCGTCGGTGCAGACCTCCCAGCGACCGCGCACGCGGATCGAGCTGATCCGGTCGTTGAAGGGGGTGTTGCCGAGGTTGCGATCCTCGCTGGTGAACTCCCGCGAGGCGCCGCGATAGTTGGAATCCTCGTAGACGACGATGGAGGATCGGCCGCCGTTCCAGCCGCCGCCGCCGCCGCCCCAGCCGCCGCCATTGCCCCAGCCGCCGCCTCCCGGACGGCTGTCTTCGTAATCGCCGCGGAACCGGCCGCACACCAGCAGACCGTTGTCGTTGACGATCTCCTCATTGCTGCAGCGCGCCAGCTCGATCGAGGTGCCGCGGATCTGACCGCGCGTGTCGCGGCAATCGGCGTAAAGGCGGCCCCGGTTCGTATAGGCGTCGGTGCAGGAGCGGCTGTAGCTGCCGCGCGGCGCCACCCGTTGCGCGGTGATGTCCTGGCCCGAAGCCAGGGCTGCGGCCATGGCGGCCCCAAGCAGAATGGACATGATGTTTCTCCTCTCCCATAGGCGAAAGCCTCTACTACCGCGAAGGTTGCGGCAGCGCACATGAACCTTGGCTGTACAGGATTGTTCAGCGGCGTTTTCTTTTCGAACGAATAGGCCTATATCGAAACCATAAGCGCCCGGTCGAAAGGCCGGGCGCCGTCGTATCCAACGCCAGCCGAACCCCCATTCGGCGGCCCCACCCTACCGGGACGAACGCCCCATGAGCGACATTCTGATGCCCAAGGCCACTGCGGTCTGGCTGGTCGACAACACCTCCCTGAGCTTCGAGCAGATCGCCGACTTCTGCGGCCTGCACCCGCTTGAGGTTCGCGGCATCGCCGACGGCGACGTGGCTCGCGACATCCGCGGCGTCGATCCCGTCACCGGCGGGCAACTGACCCGCGAAGAGCTGGACAAGGCCCAGGCGGACCAGAACTACCGGATGAAGGCCGTCGTCAGCCGGCACGCCGAACTGCTGAAGTCGGCCAAGCCGGCGCCCAAGTACACGCCCGTGTCGCGCCGCCAGGATCGCCCGGACGCCATCGCCTGGTTTGTGCGCAACCACCCGGAAGTGACCGACGCCCAGATCGCCAAGCTGCTGGGGACCACCAAGTCCACCATCGAGAGCGTGCGCAACCGCACCCACTGGAACAGCGCCAACATCAAGCCTGTGGACCCGGTGACCCTGGGCCTGGTCGGCCAGCTGGCTCTGGACGAGATCGTCAAGAAGGCGGCCGAGAAGAAGGCCAAGGACGACCTGAAGAACGGCGGCGGCACCCTGCAGCCCGTGGAAGAGGTCGAGGAAGAGCCCGAATTTGTCCCGGAAGCCCGCGAGCGTCCCGGCGCGGAGCCGACGGCGGAGTCGGTGTTCGGAACCAAGGACTGATTAGCGCGTCGCCCTCGGGTCAAGCCGGAGGATGACGACCTATTAAAAACGGCCCCGGAGAGCGATCTCCGGGGCCGTCGTCGTTTCAAGAGGTGTTGGGACCTAGTGGGCCCGCGCCTCCAGACTGGTGATCTGTTCCTTCAGACGAAGCTTCTTCTGCTTCAATTCCTTGACCTGCAACGTGTCCACGGACGGACGGGTGAGTTCTCGCTGGATCGTCTGATCCAGAATGCGATGCCGATTACCCAGTTCGCGAATACGAGCCTCGATGGTCATGGCTTGCGCCTCCGT
>Ga0208958_1003784_pt1 | contig 11409 bp, 16 predicted proteins | sample RifOxyB1_FD_184032 | JGI IMG/M metagenome (GOLD analysis project Ga0208958, IMG submission 184032) | Soil microbial communities from Rifle, Colorado - Rifle Oxygen_injection B1 (SPAdes) | ecosystem: Environmental > Terrestrial > Deep subsurface > Rock core/Sediment | place: Rifle, Colorado...
GACCACCGTAAATCCAATTGTCCAAAACGGACTTATCCCCGTTTTCGTCGACATCAACCTGCCTGGCTACAACGCCCTGCCGAACGCCGTCAGCGAAGCGATCTCGGACAAGACAAAAGCAATTATGGTCGCCCACACTCTCGGAAATCCGTACAGGGCAAAGGAAATCAGAGAGATAGCAGACCAGAATGACTTGTTTGTCATAGCCGATGTATGCGACGCGCTCGGAAGTGAACATCATGGTCAACCGCTTCCGTATTGGGCAGACCTTTCAACATTCAGTTTCTTTCCCGCTCACCACATTTCAATGGGCGAAGGAGGGGCGGTTTCGACCAACGACTCTCTGCTTGATAAAATCATTCGCTCATTCCGTGACTGGGGTCGGGATTGCTGGTGCAAGGTTGGAGACAACGGTACGTGCGGAAAGCGATATGGATGGCAACTTGGCGACCTGCCGCTTGGATTTGACCACAAGTTTATTTACTCCGAAATCGGGTACAATCTCAAGGCAACAGATTTGCAGGCCGCGCTCGGAGTTTCGCAACTAAAGAAACTCCCTCGATTTACCGAAATCCGCCGCGACAATTGGAAGTTCTACCACGAGAGTCTTGGCGAATTCAAACAGCATCTTATTCTCCCAGAACCGACTGCGTACAGTAACCCATCCCCGTTTGGGTTCGCGCTTTCCGTGAAAGAAAACTCCCCGTTCACCCGCACAGAACTTGTGTCGTTTTTAGACCAGAACAAGATAGACTCAAGAATGCTGTTTGCGGGAAATCTCATCAGACACCCTGCTTACAAAGATGTCAAGTACAGGATTAGCGGAACTCTGCATAAGTCCGACTTCGTGGCAAATGCGGCTTTCTGGATCGGTGTGTTTCCTGAAATTACGCGCCCGATGCAGAATTACGTTGTTGAGAAATTTGCGGAATTCCTGAAAAAGTATACATGAGAACATACTCACGCATAGAAACTTATCTTGATAAACTTATTGGGCAGGTGTATCCCCAGCCCCAAGACCCAAAACACACGCTTTGGGCGGTGGAGTCCGTGCTTGAGTTTGCGGGGCGAGCAGATGGTGTTTACTCCGTTCTTGATTTGGGTTGCGGAGAGGCGTTTTTACAACCGTACTTTGAAAATTACGGATGTGAGTACGTTGGTATTTGCATTGGGGAGGATTACAGGGTCGCACTACAGGCAGGAAGGAATGTGCTTAAAGGGGACTTTTCCTTCCTTCCGTTCGAGGACGACAGTTACGATCTGCTGTATTCTCGCCACTCTCTTGAACACAGCCCGATGCCCCTGCTTACCTTGATGGAGTGGCATAGGGTTGCAAAAAAATATCTCGCAGTCGTAGTTCCGTCTATTGAGTTTGTTGGATATACGGGCAAAAACCACTATTACGTCCTCAATCAAGAACAATGGAAAAACCTGTTTGACGTGGCTGGCTTCGACGTGATTTACGAGAATACCAAACGATACCAAGACGAAGAATCGCCAGACACGGAAATTGAATACTGGTTTCTTTTAGAGGCTCGCAAATGACAATGCCCGCAGGAGAATTCGCAAAGTTCTCAATTCCAGACGACAAAGATAAGTATTTCTCAGATGTACCCGTCGTGCGCCTGGATGATCTTCTTCCAAGACACGAAGGCGAAATAAAGTTGTCGTTTATGATAAGCACATATAATAGACGGGCGCAACTTATTAGAACGCTTGAAACTCTGTGCAGGCAGACATTTAGAGAGTTTGAGGTGTTGCTGAACGATGACGGTTCTACGCAAGAACTGCGCGCCGTGGTTGACGCTTTCTCTCCGTATTTGAATATACAGTTCTTTCAACCGACAAAAACAGAGTGGCGCTCCTGCCCAAGCAAGGCGTTCAAGGCAATGCTCCCATCGGCGAAGGGAAGCGTGATCGCAATATCGCACCCAGAAATAATGATTGACTTTGGCGGCATTGGGTTTTTGTACGATGCGGTTATGCGCCCAGAAATAGTTGACGCGTACAACTATGTTGTTGAAGGATACAAAGACGGCGACCCCGTTCCCGAAACTGCCATCTCTGGAAAGTACCGATGGGGCGAACTTCGTCCGGCTTTCGTAGACGAAGCACACTATCCCCTGCTGAATGAAATAGACTGGCACTCTGGATTGGGAAATATCCGAAGAATGCCAGGTTTCTGGAACTACGAGGGGTTCTCTGCGCGCTCTAACATAGACACGCTAAATAAAATTGTTTTTCCGTGGTGGTTTGTCGGGGCGGCGCACAGGGACTGCCCCATTTGGAAAGACATGCCAGAATTTGTCGGACACGGAATTATAGATATGTGGATGTGTAACTACAGGTCAATGAACAAGTTTGTTGACGTAATCTCAAAAGGCGTTATGTGCTATCATCAGCCCCATGTTACAATGGCAATTGCTCCAGATGGAGAAGATAAAGACGCAAGCAGGTTTGCGAGGAAAATAGAATGAAAATTGACGTGCTGTGTGGGTCTGGCTCTCCCGACGGGGTAACTCCAAGCGATTTGTACGGCAAGAGCGGACGCGTAGGCGTTGGCGGAAGCGAGTACGCCCTGCTTACTCTCTGCGAAGGCTGGCATAAGCGCGGTCACGAAGTAACCCTGTACAACAGCCCGAAGAACGCAGACAGGATATTCGAGCAACTCCCAACCGATGCGTTTGATAAGAACGCCAAGCGCGATGTCCTTATCGTCAACCGTGAGCCAACCTCAAAGGCGTACAAGGCCAGCGGGAAGATTGTTTTTTTCTCATGCGATCAATACACGGTGGGAGATTTCGGGCATTTTGCAACCGTCGTTGACCAAGTTGTTTCAATATCCCCGTTCCATTCTGCATATCTGGCAACCCACTACAGCATCAGAGAGTCAACGGTAATTGATTTGCCAGTTCGTTCTTGGGAATACGACACAAAACTAGAAAAGGCCGCAAACCGCCTAATTTTTACATCCGTTCCAGACAGGGGCTTGGCGTTGGTTGCGGAAATGTGGCCGAAATTGCAGGCGCAAATTCCAGACATCTCGCTCGTTATTACGTCCGATTACCGCCTGTGGGGAAGCGCATCGCCACTGAACGAGCAACACGTAAGCAGATTTATTCGGGCAGGAAATGTCCAGTTCTTAGGCGCAATTCCAAGAGAGCGGCTTATTCAAGAGCAACTTAAGGCACAGATACACCTGTATCCGTGTACCTACGATGAACTTTTTTGCATTTCGGTTGCGGAATCGCAAGTAGCAGGAGTTCTTCCAATCACATCCGACACAGGCGCGCTGGCGACAACAAACATGGGCGTACTGATAAAAGGCGACTCCAGAGAGCGCCTGAACACGTTTATTGAAAAGACGGTTGAGTATCTGCAAAACAAGTCGCTTGCGGAAATTCAATTACGACTAAGCCAGAAAGCCGAAGAGAGATTTTCTCTTGACCGAATTTTAGATGAATGGGAAACGAGAGTCTTCAATGGATAGAAAATACAAGATTGTTTATGTCTCTGATTTCTCGCTTGGCGATGGCGGAACGGCGCGTAGTGGATACGCGGGGATTGGAATGACGCTGTGCGAAGAATTACATAAACTAGGCCACGAAGTAAAGGCACTGGGGCTTGGTTACGAGGGGCAGGAACACGCTGGGTCGTTTTCTCTTATTCCGTGCGCGTCACCGCAAGACACCGCAGGAACGCTAAACAACCTAAAATTCATGTGGAGTCCAGATGTTGTCGTTGTGGCGATGGACATTCACCAATGGCAGGAAACATTCTTCCCGCCCGCCAAGAAACTAGGAATGAAATATATCTGCATCACCGCGCTGGAAAGTGAACCGCTGTGCATGACGTGGGCGGGATTGCTTCAACAGACGGATAAGGTTTTCTTCATTTCGCAGTTGGGCGCAGACGAGGCAAAGAAGGCTGGCGTTGACGCAGAACACATCCAAATCGGGATTGACACGGAATCCTGGAGACGGAGAACCGAAGAGGAGTATAAAGAAGTTCGCTCTCGGCTTGGATACAACAACGACGACTTTGTTGTTTTGACGGTTGCGGATAACCAGGAACGCAAGAACCTGTCAAGGGGCATGGAAATTATCGCAGAACTCAAGAAAAAGCACGGCGTAAAAGTAAAGCACATTCTTGTCACCCGCGAGAATAGCCAAGTTGGATGGAAGTTGTACGACTTGGCGATGCGGCTTGGGATTTCTTCCGACTTGCGGATTTTCAATGCGGGAATTCAGTTTGCAGACCTTTACGCTCTTTATGCCTGCTCAGACGCGTATCTTAGCGCGAGCAAAGGAGAGGGACTTGGCCTGCCTATTATGGAGGCGATGTCGGCAGGGATTCCGGTGGTCGCCAATGCGGTTGGCGCAATTCCAGAACTCCTTGCAGATGGGCGAGGGTTTCTCGTTGAACCAGACTACGCAATGATTGATCCGTTTGGAAATCAGAACAGGTATTTTATGAGCGTTTCTGCCGCGGTCAATTCGCTCAAATACGTCAACGAAAACAAGAATTTACACAGTGTAACCAGTAAAGCAAGAGAATATGCCGAAGGCAGGGCGTGGGACATTCCCGCAAAACAACTTGAAGCCGCAATCACAAGGATAATTGAGAATGGACAGAATAGTCCCGTTTGACGAAGACGAAACCTGCGACATCTGCGGGGAAGTCGGAGCGTTCGACTTTATGGGCGATTTGCTGTGTGCAGAATGTGTTGTCAAACTAAACAAAAGGAACACGAAAGATGAGCAGAAAGCACCAAAAAACAACCCAAAACGCGCTCGTGGACATCGCGCTCCTGACGGGCGGAACGGTAGACCCGAAGATATTTGAGGACTGTCTACGCTCTATTTGCGTCGAGGCGGCGTCTATTCAAAGCAAGGTCTATGTTTTCAGGAATGGCATCCCCGCAGAAACAAAAGTTGCCTACGACGAAATTCTAAAAAGGTATCCGGTAGCCGTTCTTCAAAATAGAGAGAACAAAGGCTTTTCATTTGGCGCAAATCGGGCAATTCGAGTAGGCTTATCCCCGCTTGTTCTGTTTGTAACCGACGATGTAATTTTACACGACGGAACACTGGATAGGCTTGTTCGCAGGATGGACGACCCCGCAATCGGTATCTGCGGCCTGAAACTAATCTTTCCGCCAGACAGCACCGATAAGGGGCGTCCCGCAGGAAAAGTTCAGCATATTGGTCACGGGATTGACATTCGCGGAGAGATTGTCCATCCCCTGCTCGGATGGAGTCCAGAAAACCCAAAATGTAATGTTTCTCGTGATGTTGCGTCCGTAACGGGAGCCTGTTTCATAGTCCGTCGCAATGTGTTCAATCAGGCGGGCGGATTCTTTGAAGGATACGGAATGGGGTACTACGAGGATGTTGACTTGTGCATGGAAATCCGCAAGTTGGGGTATCGGGTTTTCGTTGACACCGAAGCAACTGCCATTCACCATGTCGGGGCAACGTGGATAAAGAACAAAATCCCAACCCCAATGGCGCAAAACAGGACGCTACTGCGCCAACGCAAGGGAAATATGTTTACGCACGATAGTTGGGGATTTTACTAACGGTAGGGGTATTTGCCTATTGCCGTGTTTTCCTATGCTTTACATTTTACCGAGTTTCGTTGACAATTCTCCGCAATAGCAATTTCGTGCCGTCAAATACATAAACCGCGATAATGGCGATAATGTATATCCATACCCACCTGGGGACGGTCTGATACTTTACATTCTACTACGTTTTGTGCGATAATAGATTAGAGTTCAATTAGACTTGGAGAAACCGTGACCGAGTATCCTTATTACGTTCCTTTGGTACTTAATGACCAAATCTTCCTTTTGTATGGCGGACAGTCTGGAACGTCATCTACCGCACAGCGCCAGGCCGCCTATCTGCTTGCCGAGGAGCAGTTGACCGAGCATCTAAACACATTCCTCGTTCCAACCATCATCACGGGGACATATATGTGGCTCGGCGGCAACCCGTTTGAACTGGACTACGGCCACCTGCTGAGTGTAAACCGCGTCACCGTTGCAGACATCAATTGGCTGAATTCCTGCTCCGTTGACACCGCCACTGGTTGCGCCTCAATTCGCAACGCGCAATATGGCTATATCGACGTTTCGTACATGCTGACTTGTGGCGGATGCGGAAGCGTTGTTGGTTATCCCCCGTATAACATTCAAGTGGTTTACCAAAGCGGATTTGCGTCAGGGACGGTTACGCAACCATCTATTCTTGCCGCGCTCGCTCTTGCCGCGCAGATAAATTTGAATGAATGGGATGTTTCGCTGGCAAACGAAGGATCATCCGACATTGGAATTCAAGGCTTCTCAAATCAATCGTATTCTGAACAGAGGGTAAAACTTGGGCGCAACGCGTTCGGATCGTCTCCCGCCGCACAGCGCATCGCAAGGCTGGTAAATAAATACAGATCGAGACCGGGGTTGTCTCTACACCGATGACCGCGGGCTACGTTCTTTCAGGGAAAATTTGGGAATACACCTTCGCAGATGATGACGAGGTGGGCGGGGCTGTGCCGTCTGGCACGGTGGCATACGAGGGCGTCCAGATGCGCCTGCAAAACTCCCGCAATTCCCTCGACCTGACCATTCAAGGATTTGAGGCATCCAAGTATTTCTCTGCCGTTCTGCAACCCAGGCCAGGAATGAACCTTGTGGAACGAAAGCATTTCTTTCAGCCGACATCGCCCCCGAACAGCAGATACTATCTCAAAATGTTCCGAATTGTGAATATTCAAGAATCTAACTTCCACCCAGCAGACCCGCGCAGATACTTAATTTTGAATTTAGAGCGGGTGGATAACACCCGAATTGAGAGTTTCCAGTGAAATCGCTTCAAGCCACCGACATTGTTCCGCTTGCCGTTCTGTACAAAATAGCGCAGAAAATCAGGAAGGTTGCCGCGGAAATAGGGGTGTCGAAAAACGTGCCGGACATGAGCGCGACCAAGATTGGTATTCCCGCCCCGAAGATAACGCAAAACCAAATTCAAATCAGCCTAACGCTCAACCAACTTCATTCTGCTTATGAGTGGGGTTCTGGTATTCACAGAACTCGCGGAACGCCAGCGAAATATCCGATTGTTCCCGTAAACGCAAAACGTCTTGTTTTTGAAGGAACAAATGCCTACGAAGGAAAAACAATCTTTACAGATTTGGTAATGCACCCTGGCGTAAAAGCAAGGCCGTTTCTTGAACCCGCAAAAAGACAAACTCGGCAGGAAAACCTGCAAACAATTCGAGAAAACGCCACCAAGAATATTCGGCTAATTGTTGTCGGGATGAGCAGAAAAATTTAGATTTGCAAACCTGCCGTGTAATTTGATGGCCGCCTCATCGTAAGCGCGAGCGGCCTCTTCGGGGGTTGAGTATATTCCAAGATAATTCTGTTTGTTGTTTTCCATGATTTGTGCCACCCACTTCTTTCCGTTTGCCGTCACGCCCTTGAAACCGCTGGTGTTGTTGGAATATTTTCCAGAATTCATCTTGTTTTGAGAACGGGTACAAATTCGTAAGTTTTCTTCGCAGTTGAAAAGCGTGTTGTGATTGACGTGATCCGTTTTCATGCCTTTTGGCGTTCCGGCAACAACCGTGTGCATAAAAATAGTTGCTTGTTTATTTGGTTCTATTGCAATATTTCGTCTCGCATAGAACGATTTTGTGTATGGACTCCACCAGGCGTGCCATTTATGTTTGTTCAATTCTTCAAACCGCCAATCGTCCACCAGCGCGACCTGCCCTTGAGTAAGTTTAATTTCCTTTGTCATTTTATTCTCCAACGAAAACCGCCCCGCCTGTGTGGGCAAGCACACAAACGGAGCGGGTCTTACTGATTTTGGTTTGGCTCTTGCCAGCCGATAACTCATTCTACCATAAAAACACATATTTGGGTTAAGATTAAGCCATGATCTCAAATGAACTAATTCAGGCGGCCATTCTTGCTAAAATACAGGCCGTTACATCAGTAACCACCTCTTTGCCAGATGGGGCGAATGGGATAAAAGAATTAAGTTATAAGGGAACGGATTTTTCGTATCCATGCGTCCGCATTGCACTTGAAGGGCAGATAGATATTGCCGGAACAAACACGCATTGCCCGTCGCAAGCCGACTTCTCGTTCTATGTATTCAGCGAGAAGGCATCCAGCAAGGAGGCCAACCAGATCGCCGGGAACGTTGTCTCTGCATTTCGGGGTATGAGTTTCTCGCAAAGTGGCGTAAAATTTGTGAAGATTAGGATATTAGAAAACATCCCCGCCATCGCGCAGGATGAAAGAACCTGGAGAGCGCAAATCCGATGCCAAAGTACCATCCATCTAGCGTAGACGAAAAAGTAGAAGAAGTCATTGCCCCGCCCAGGGAACGGGTTGAATTTGTCAAGTTGACGTTGCTCATTGACGCCAAAGTTCAGGTTCAGGGCAGTGTTTCTGGAAAGACGTATGTGTTTTCTGGAGCAGGTTCTATTGTAGATGTAGACAAACGAGATGTGAATGACTTATTGCAAAAACGTCAAGGTGGCCGTCAGTGCTGTGGCAGTGGGGAAACTACGGGCAATCGCGTTTTTGAATCTTTGGAGAAATAGCCATGACCGAGCCAATTTCCACCGGCGTTCCGGTGGGCAATATCCTCGCCCAAGAGGAACTCTACATCGAGGGTGCGCCGTACCTGTATTTTCAGGACGCGACCGCAACCCCTCTGAATAACCCAGACAGCGACGGGTTTTACTGGAACCTGAGTGGCACGTCCACCTATCCAGTCTACCGCATCGGCTGTATCCAAGATGTGTCATTGACCGAAGGTCTGACCATCAACGCCATTCGATGCGATACCGTTGGCGACAAAGCCTCGGTTCAGCGCAGGGACTACATCGAGTTCGCGTTCAAATTTACATCCCTGCTTCCGCTGACCGCCCTACGCCACATGCTCAATCTCGGCTCTGCTCCCACTGTCGGGACGGGCAAAGAGAAAGTCGGCATCGGCTCAATCAACAACAACCAGTTCTATCACTTCTATGCCCCGAAGGTGTACGATGATGTGGCTGGAGATTTCGTGGCCTTCCATCTGCATCGCGCCCAGTTTATTGACGCCTGGACGATCAACATGAAGGCTGGCGAAGGCTGGGCTGTTGAGGGCGTGAAAATACGCGCTTACGCGGACGAAACCAAGTCCAGTACCACGAAATTTGGCGTGATTCTGCGCGGCGATGCGAGTGCCTTGCCGTAACCAGAACACACCCAACGATGAAGATAACAGAACTTAGCAAAATCACACCGAGCCGCCTGACTCTAAAAAGTTGGGCGGCTCTCGATGATTACGGGAAGCAGATCGCGGACTGCAAGGACACCGATTCCGCCTGCGACCTACTCTTCAAAAGCATCGAACTTGCAATTACAGAACGGCCAAAGTGGGACGAGATATTCTGGATGGATGTGTCAGATTTATACACCAGAACATCGCAAGCCAACCAGCCAACTCTGCAATTCCCCATACTGACGACAAAGACTAAAGATGGCGACGATCTGCCGTGGGAATACCCCGGAAGAACATGGCTTTTTTGGCTGAATGTGTTTGCAAAGAGTTACGGTTGGAGCGAAGAGTCAATAGCCGCTCTTGATATTGACACTGCGATTGGGCTGTATCAGGAAGTTGTGGTTGACGAGCAGATGCGGGATGAGTGGCAGTGGGGATTGAGCGAGAAGTCGGTTGAGTATGTTCCGTCCACAAAGAAGAGTAAATTCGTCCCGCTGTCTCGCCCAGAGTGGATGCAAGCCGTTGCCAAACCGAAGAAGATTGCCAAGACGATGATTCGTAAAGACATGCTCCCCGCCGGTAATATTATTAATTTGGACTTGGATCAGGGATAATATCTTGTTTGTCTATTGTTTCTTTTGGAATATGATAGTTTGGTATTACGCTCTTTCCGTTACTGGTAAACGACACCAATTTTATACGCTTATCAATCGCCCTCCCGATAGTAAACTCAGAAATCATAAAATGATGCCTGTTCAGTAATCCGCCAAGTGCTTCAAAAAATTCCTGCCAGTCGGTTTTGGTTTTCATTACGCAACACTCTCCCAGTGCTTTTTGGCATCAGCAAACGTGGTTGGACTCTGTTTCCTGAGCGCAACCAGAATGTCTATCAAATCGTCAATGTCGTTCTCGGAAATATCAATAACCCGAATCTCTTTATGGTCATCCCATAGATGGTAATACCCGTCTCTCCTGGCGCTTTCCCAAAATGTGTATGTTGTTACGCCACAGTCGTCTTTTATCTTAACTGCCCTTATTTTCCCCTGCGACAGGCAATTTGGTATCCAACCCATATCTCTTCCGTTTAGTTTTCCGTCAATCGCACCGAACTTCTTTATGCTTTCAACGTCGTCGGCATGGATGATTGTTTTCTTCATTTTCATCTCCTCAAAAATGGCGGGCAGTGCTTTGACCTGCTCCGTCGGTGGCCTACAACCGCGCGGGGGTGCATTTCGGCTCTTGGCGAGTAGGTGCGCCAGCCTTAATGGTTACTCGTGTTCTACCACGACGCCGCCAATTTCATTCTATCACTTTTGCCTATCCGTGGGTTAGAATTAGATTAGAAAATGAAAGCAAAAAAACTCAACCTACGCGATGGACTGCGACTCGCTTCAATCCTAAATAAGTATATTGATGAGAAAACGAACGCCGACGCCGAGGCTCTCGATTTCGTTTCTGCCATTGTAGACAAGATTTTACCAGATGAGTTTTTACACTGCGTAAATCTAATCTCTGGAGAAACAGAAGAACAGATCAAGAAACAGATTTCCATTGACATCTTGACCTGCTTCATCGAAGGGCTTCGTGAAAACCAAATTCTGTCTCTCGTCTCGTTCTATAGGTCTTCTCTTGGATTGAGAAAATGAGCCTTCCGTCTAATGTAATCGACATTATCGCGACCCAGATACTCTTGGACACCAAGGGAGTTTTAGAGTCTCTGAAAAACCTAGACCCCAAGGTGGAAAGTTCTGCGACCCGCATCGCAATGATTTCCAAGTCTTTGCAAGCAATGGCGGAGTCCGCGGGTGTGTCGATTGACACAATGGCGCAGAAACTACAGAAACTCAATGCGGCGGGTGGCGGGAAGTTTGGAACGCTCGGAATAACAAATACAGACATAAGTCGAGCCACACAGGTTGCACAAGGCATACAGGCAGTGGGGGTTGCGGCGGAATCTGCAAAAAAGCCAATAGGCGACCTAGAGCCTCAAGTAAAGAAAACATCCAACGCCTTCGCCAGCATGATAAACGTGGTAAAGGGCGCGCTTACCGCCATGCTGACCCTTGCCGCTCTGCGTGCTGTTACTGATTTTTTCAAAAATGCACTAAAAGCCGCAACGGAA
>Ga0208958_1003787_pt1 | contig 11404 bp, 12 predicted proteins | sample RifOxyB1_FD_184032 | JGI IMG/M metagenome (GOLD analysis project Ga0208958, IMG submission 184032) | Soil microbial communities from Rifle, Colorado - Rifle Oxygen_injection B1 (SPAdes) | ecosystem: Environmental > Terrestrial > Deep subsurface > Rock core/Sediment | place: Rifle, Colorado...
GAAAAAAGAGCAAAAAAAGGATTGCCTAAATTATTCTTTAATTCTCCAAAATCTTAAAAACTCTGTTTTCGGTGTCTTGCTATGCTAAATAAGAATATGACGCACAGCGAGATAGAAAGTGTGTTGGGTGGGCTGGGCGATTTTGTGCAGATTGATCATCTGTTGAGATTTTTGAGAGAGCCAGAAATTACAAGTGAAATGAAAAAATTTATTTATTTAAAGCTGGCAAGAATTTATGAAAAAAAAGGAATGTTTTTCGATGCGGCGAAATCATACAGCAACGCGGCGATTTATTCACTCAAGGACGCTGAAAAAGGTTCTTTCTGTGTAAAAGAATGTGAGTCGTTGATAAGCGGTGGATTTTTTGAACACGTCGATAAAACTATCCAGAAAGGTTACGCGAATATGACTTCCGAAGAAAGAGCATGGATTTACAATAAAATAAAAGAACTTTATAGAAAACAAGCAGAAAATTATGAAAGCCAGCTGAAACGAAGCAATGCAGTTCGGGTTTATGAAAAAATGCTTGAACTAAGACTTTCGGATTTTGAAAAAAAAGAAATCAAAGAAAGATTGATGGGTTTGTATGAAAAGTTAGGTAAGAAAAAGGAGTATATGATTAGTGGACAAAACGGACAGAGAAGAAAAACGCCTTGGATAAAGTAATTTTACTAAAATTTTCTTTAGAAAGGATTTATAAAAAGAGATAATTTCTAGGAATCAAATAAATAAAACTGAAGATAAAAAGGAGGAAAAGAAATATGAACAACAAATGCGAAATGAATATCCAAAGAGATTTGTTGGGAAGGATTAAAAGAATAACAACAAAAAATTGTAGCGATAAACAAGTAGACTCTGCACTTAAGAAAAGAAATGTAAATCTTAGAGAAGTTAATTTAGTTAGAAACTGAATAAAGACGTAAGAAAACAATGCATTTATAAAATTTTAATTCTCTCACTCTATATGGAAAACAAATTATCTTGTAATGTTACGATTCATGAAGAATTAGTTGACAATAAAAAAATGTTTGTTGTTAATTGCGCTGAATTAGGGGTCAGCGACTTCGGGGAAACTGTTGATGAAGCATTGTCTAATCTTAAAACAGGACTTTCTCTTTTGATTGAAGAAGCCCCGGAAAAGGCTAAATTATTGGAATAAATTTCATCTCCGAAAATTATTTAAACCTCAATACTCTCTAAAAGAAGTGCCAACTGCTAGGGCATTCGTTCAGTAAGGTTTAACCGAGCCTGAAAGGGTAAACTAGGGTTGCGATACTCTTGTAGTCTCCGTTGGTACATTTATTTTTTAAGAAATTTTTCGATATCTTCGAGACTTATTTTTAGATAAGTTTTCATCTGGTTCTTATTATCAAATCTCATAAGAAAAGAATAATGGTGTGCATTAGATTCTTTTGTTAAAGTGCAAAAATAAATTCTGCCGTTCAATTTCAGCCCAAGTTCTTTTTCAAGAAAGTAAGTTAAAGACTTCCGAATATCATCTTCTCTCCCAGTAAAATCTCTACAAATGTTCAAAGAAATTTCTCCAGAAAGATTAAGTGACTTGAATAAATGATATATCACAACACAATAAACTCTTATTTTCATATCAGATTTTCCTTTTTTAGAATTAGAATATTTATACATTCCCTGATTATACCTCGACAATAAAGGGCTGATTAAACTCTCAGAAAACTTAAATCCTTTGATAATTTTGTCTCGATTGGCAACGCAAATTGTATAATCTTTGTTGAAAATATCTTCACCCGAAACATCAATTTCAAATTCCATACTAAAAATAATTTATTGAAGTTTAAAAAGAAGTGGGGACACTTCTCAGACTTTCCCAAAACATTTTTAAACCGCCTTTCCTATTCTTAATTATTAGGAAAATATCCTTATTAGATTATTCACACTCACATTCACTTTCCCGACGGAAATCGGCCTTGTGTATTAGTACGAAACCAGAGCACTGGTTCTAAAAGATATTTTTCTATAATCAATGACAGAGTATTTTACTTTTTGGCATTGATTACTGAGTGAAAAACAAAATTTTCACTCCAATAAACCTTTAAGGTTTAAAAAAATTAAACAAATGGAGAAAACAAAATAAAATGGCAATAGAAAATGCAAAGATTTTCAGTAACCATTTTGGAGAACCAAAATGGCGAAAGTAAGTCCAGTATCGATAAAATATATGATACATGCAAACTTCACAGCAGAAGGCGCACTTGAAAAGCCGGACGTAATCGGAGCTTTATTCGGACAGACCGAAGGTCTTCTTGGTAACGAACTCGAAATGAGAGAACTTCAGAAGGAAGGAAAAATCGGAAGAATTGAAGTCGATCTTGAAAGAGCTGACAGAAGAACTACTGGAAAAATTCATATTCCTACTGCGTTAGATCAGTCTGAAACAACTTTGGTTGCAGCAGCGATTGAAACAATAGAAAGAATTGGTCCAAGTGATGCCCACATTGAGATTGAAAAAATTGAAGATGTTCGAGGAAGCAAGAGAGATTATATTGTTGAAAGAGCAAAAAAACTTTTAACACAAATTCAAGGTTCAACGGACTCAAGAGAAATTTCTAACGAGATAAAGAGTCATTTCAAACTTGGAGAGGTTGCTGAATACGGTGAAGACAAAGCTCCTTGCGGAGATATCTCAGGACCAGAAATAATTCTTGTCGAAGGTCGTGCTGATTTAGTGAATCTTATGAAAAACGGCGTAAGAAATGTTGTTGCAATGAATGGAACCAAACTTCCGAGAGGAATAAAAGAACTTTCTCAGGATAAGGAAATAACTCTTTATGTTGATGGAGACCGTGGTGGAAAATTAATAATCCAAAACGTTCTTGACAATGCAAAGATTAAGTACATTGCAATTGCTCCCGACGGAAAAGAAGTCGAAGAGCTGATGGGAAAAGAAATTCTTATGACGCTTAGAAAGAAGATGACTGTTGAAGAATATCTTGCAAGAAACAGAAGCAATTCATATGATTCAAGATACCATCAAAGAAGAGAAGAGCCAATGCCGGTTTCAAAGCCAGCAGAAAACGAAGAACTTAGTGACGCTGAAACAGAAAAACTTGAAAAAATTTTCAAGGGAAATGAGGGAAGCGGAAAGGCAATAATTCTTGATGAGAATCTCGAAGAAATGAGAGCTGTTACAGTTAAAACTCTTGTTGGTACTCTGAATAGAATTTCAAAGAAACCAAAAGCAATAGTTATCGACGGCACAGTTACAAGTTCAGTTATCGGCGCTGCAGAAGATGTCGGATGCAAAAATATAGTTGCAAAGAATTTTTCTGCGACAAGCAATAATATTAATTTGTTAAGCTTTTAATTTTTATACACTCACTGTTTTTGCAGTGAGTTTTTATTTTTTTTATTTGTTAGATTATTTTTACATAAATTTATATAAACTTCTTTTTGTTTATTTTTTTATGAGTATAGACAAAAAAATAAGAAAAGATGATTTACCAAAACCCCCAACTAAAATTACTAAGGAGATGAGAGAAAAGTGGGCCAAAGACATACCTAATTTAATAGCCAAGGCAAAAAAGAAAAATAATTACGGAAAAGGGCTTCCACCAGGATTTGATCCTGACGATGAGAGAGAATATACTTTTAGATTACCTGAACCAAACTTTAGATACTGCCCAGATTGCAAAAAGAGATATTAATTCTTTAAAAAAATTAATAAACTTCTTTCTCCTTATAATTTAATGAATAAAAAAAGAGTGATGGGAATTTTTTTGTCTTGGATTGGACTGGCAATAATATTGATTAGTTTTTCTCCTAGTGTGACTGGATTTGCAATTTCAAGTTCATTAATCTTCCGTGGAGGATATTTTTTATTTTTGGGATTTGTTCTAGCGATTGTTGGAATGTTTATGACGACGCTGGAAGATGAAGTTGAAGATGAGACTGATGCAATCGACGAGGCAATGAAATATCACTCAGAGGATTTTCAGATAGTGGCTACTAAAACTGTAAGTGAAATACACTCGGGAAAGTATGACACTTTAGTTTTCTTAGATGAAAGTGCTAGAGTTTACCAGCATTTAATTAGAGCAAGATGGAAAGTGTTTTATCCAAATGAACGAATGCCCCCAACATTTTTTGTTAACATTGGAAGAGAAAAATGGAAAAGACCCTGGTATGATAGAGAAGGAAAAGAGTATTACAGAAAAAACTTTTCGAGAATGAAAAAACAATATTCAAAAAAGGTTCTTAAGGGGTTTAATAAAAAATATTTTGAAAATAAAAGAATTTTAATTCTAGATGAATTTAAAAGCACAGGAAAAAGTGGAAGGTTTGTAAAAGAAGTTTTCAAAGATGCTTTCCCAGATTCAAAAGTAAAATACTTTCCTATGGGAGAATATTTTATGAATTTAAATTCCCAACCAATATCAGAAACTCACAAAAATAAAAAAACAGATATTTTCATCTCTCCTGTTGATAGAAATAAACCCGCGAATGGTCTCAGCCCAGAAATGTTGGAAAGCCAATATCAGGCTTACCGGAAAATGGCGCGCAAACTTAAAGAAATTGGCGAGAGAAAATACTGAAAACCTTTAAATATTCTGTTTGCTGTTTTTATTTATGCATCATCAAGGAAGAGGTTGGAAAATTTTAGGGATAATTGTTTTAATAATTGTTGTTTTAATTGCAATTTATTTCACTTTCTTTTTTAACACTCCGTGCAAAGACATGGCGTGTTATATCGGGCATCAGGAAAAATGTTCGAAAACTGTTTTCACCAACGACGGAAAAGAAGCAATATGGAAATATACTATCACCGGAAAAGAAAATGAAAAATGTGTTGTTGATGTTAAATTATTAAGTTTGAAAGAAGGTGGGAGAGATAAAGAAGTTCTCGAGGGAAAATCAATGCAATGTTATCTTAAACTTGGAAGTTCAATTAATCCTGAATCTGATTTGTCACAATGTCATGGACTATTAAAAGAAGAATTTCAAAATGCAATAATTCAAAGACTTCATGAATATATTTACGGCAACGTCGGACAAATTTCAACTGAGCTGGAAAAAGTTATTTAATCAATGCCTTAACTCTTTTTCATCATAACCGGCAGAAGATAATTTTTCAAAGTAAGGAGACAACATTCTATTTATTTCTTCTCTTGCTTTTTCTCCTTCATTGAGTAAATGCTCGTTTGCTTTCATAAAAGTTAATCTTTTTTCTAAAGAATTAAGTTGAAAAGTTTCAGATAATAAATCTGATTGTTTACGAACTGCTTTGACTAAGCCCTGATATTTGTTAAAATCAAAATTTGTTTCTGCGATTAGTCTATCGACTTCTGAAATTATTTTTTTTACCATCGGATTTTGATTGGCTTCTTCTCTTATATATCCGCCGGGAAAAAATCCGTGGAAGTTATTCATTTTATCCATAACTCTGGTTTAAAATCAGCGTATATAAATGCTCACATTTTATTCAGACAGTCAGTGACAAACATTTTTTATACCAAACTTTCTTTTGAAGTTAATGGAAAATTCAGAAGTTCGTTTTGGCCCGGCCGGACTCGGGCAGGTTAAAGACGCAATAAAAAATCTTGAAGAATATCATCGGCTTGGATTCAGAGCTTGTGAAATTGCATTCACTTATGGGGCTTATATAAAAAATAAAGATGATGCAGAAAAAATTGGAAAGAAAGCAAAAGAACTTGGAATAAGATTAAGCATTCACGCGCATTATTGGATAAATCTGAATTCTGAAGAACCGGAAAAAATCGAACAAAGCAAAGAAAGAATTCTTGAATGTCTAAAAGTTGGAACTTGGCTTGGCGCAGAAGTGGTGGTTTTTCATCCAGGATTTTACGGAAAAATGTCCAGAGAAGAAACTTACCAGAATATAGAAAAACAAATGAAAGAACTTGAAACTGAAAGAAAGAAAAATAACTTCACAACAAAACTTGCTCCCGAAACAACTGGAAAAATTAATGTTTTTGGAAGTGTTGATGAAATTTTGAGTTTGGTTAAAGAAACTGGATGCAGTTTTTGTATTGATTTTGCACATATTTTAGCCAGAGAAAAAAAATATTTATTTGAAAAAGTGTTCAAAAAGTTTTCAGATTATTCTGATTTCCACATACATTTTTCAGGAATTAACTATGGAGAAAAGGGTGAAAAAAATCACATAAAAACCCCTGAAAATGGACTAAAAGAACTCATAGAAAACCTTCCAAAAAATGCCAAAGTTACAATTATAAATGAAAGTCCAGAAATGATTGAAGATTCAGCGGAAGCACTGAAAATTTATCAAAATCACCGTCGATAAAACGAGGTTTCAAAAAAGTCGATTTTTTATCCCTGAATGTCCAAACAGCCAGTCATATGCTGATAATTATATAATCAAATATATGTGTTGTCACCATAAAGTTTATAAACAATTTTTAACGCGTAGGAACAAGGAAAAACAAGGTTTTTCCCAATTAAATAACATGAAAAACCAAACAATGCAAACTAAGAAACTTTTGGTTTCTTTTTTGGCAATTGCAAGTCTGTTGCTATTAGTTGCCAATGTAAGTGCTCTTGAAATGTCTGATGATGTTGCTGTTAAAGTTAACGGAATCGACGCAGTGTACTACAATGGAACTGACTATCTTGTGAGTAATGGTGACATTTCAGTTATTGCTGGAGAACAAGTATCTGTTAAAGTTACTTTCACTTCTTTAGTTAATGACACAGATGTTACTTTCTCAGCAGAGCTTGAGGGCGAAAAGGTTAAGACAAGTGAAATGTCTCCAAGCTTCGACGTTGAAGCAGGAAAGATGTACACTAAGACAGTTTTAGTTGACGTTCCTTTCGAATTGAAAGACGACATCTCAACTGATCTTTTGCTTAACTTAGAACTTGATGGTAAAAATTCAAAGACTGAAATAGAAGATATTACAGTTAGAGTTCAAAGACCATCATACAACCCCGAGATTAAGTCAGTAACTATGGACCAGACTATAAGAGCAGGAAGCACTCTTTCAGTAGACCTTGTTTTAAAGAACATGGGATACAACAACCTTGACGACATCTACGTTACAGTTAGTGTTGCTGAATTAGGTCTTGAGAAGTCTAGTTACTTCGGAGATTTAGTTCCAATAGAAACTTGTAGCGATAGTGACTGCGACAAAGAAGATACTGTTTCTGGAAGACTTTACTTGACTGTTCCTTACGATGCTAAAGCTGGAACATACACTTTGAAAGTGAATGTTAAGGCAGATAGCGGTGTTGACATGACTAAGACAGCAGAGTTCGTTGTTTCAAACGACTTCGCTAAAACAGTTATTGTTGATGCTACAAGTAAGACTGTTGATGTTAACGGAGAAGCTGTTTACAGTATTCTTTTAGTTAACCCAACTGATCAAGTTCAAGTTTACAGAATAGTAACTGATGACAAATCAGCTGTATCTACTTCAGTTTCAGAAAATGTTGTTGCGGTTTCTGCAGGTTCAAGTAGAAGTGTTGACGTAACTGCTAGTTCATCTGAAGCAGGAGAATACGACTTTACAGTCAATGTATTTTCTGGCGAGAAACTAGTCGATACTGTTAGCCTTAATTTGAAAGCAGAAAAGGGCAGCTCAGCAATTGATCCAATTTTGATTTTGACAATCGTATTAGCAATCGTATTTATCGTATTGCTTGTAGTATTGATTGTTTTAATCTCAAAGAAACCTGAGAAATCAGAAGAATTCGGCGAAAGTTACTACTAAAACTTTTAAGTTTTTATTTTTTCTTTTTTACTTTTTTTATTTTTATTATTTTTTAGAAACTAGCGGTAGCTGGAGAAGAAGATTTACTCTCGATAAAAAAACTTATTTAGTATTTTTTTATTAATCAAGAAGACCCTAAAGTTACAAACTCTTAATAGGGTAAAAGCAGTTTGACCTTCAAAATAAGCGACTTCCATTTTCTTGCTTTTTTCGGATAAATACTCTGGTAACGGCACAAAATCTCCGTCGCCACTAACTAATATTGCAATATCAAACTTATTTTCATAAGCATCTTTTTGCATTTGTAGAGCTAATCTTATATCATCTTCTTTTATTTTATGACTTTGAGTTCCGTCGCTGTTATCTCTTTTTGTTCTTTTACACAAAATAGTTTTTATTCCTTTCTGCCTTAATCTTGTTAAAAGTTTCTGTTGTTTCTTGTAAAGTTCAGGAGTAATTTCTTGCTTAAGAGGTGCAATAAAATAGTAAACATCAATTAATTTTCTACCCTTTGTTAAATTAATTATATACTTTTTAAAATCAAAATGAAAATCACTATAAAATTTATTTATTGATTTCATACCATAAAGAAAATTCTCTCCATCGATAAAAACTGAAACTCGTTCCATTTTAAAAAAACCTGCGTTGCCGAAGCAACGACAGGGAATACAATGCGGGATTCTGCAAGCAGATTAGCGCTTTCCCTGAAGCAATAATAAGAATAAGAAGAAGTTTATAAATATTTGTTTGGCGACGACTGGAAATGTAATAAAGCTACCAACTAATTATTCTTTTTAATAAAATCTTTTACTTCTTTACCTTTTGGTGTTAGACGATAAACGATTCCTTTAATTCCGTGTTTGCTTTGAAAATTTGGAGAAAAAACTTTTTATGATTTAACAAGAAACGGAGCAAGTACTTCTGATTTGTTTGAATCTCCTGGAGTAAAGATGACAAAAGCGAAGCTTAAAGGAACACTTAGTGATTATATTGGAGTAAAAGAATATTAAATCTTCAAACTCACAACCTTACTAACTCCTTCTTGCATCGAGATTCCATAAATATTTGTCGCGTTGCTTATGACTTCGTCGTTGTGTGTGATTACGATGTATTGCCCTTTTGTCATGTATTTTTTCAGAAGCCCGGCGAGACGCTCCGAGTTTCTTTTATCCAAAGCAGCGTCGATTTCGTCGAGAATGTAGAAGTGGTAAGGTTTTAATTCCTGAATTCCGAAAATCAAACTCAAAGCGACAAGAGTTTGTTCTCCGCCAGAAAGTGAGGTTACATCAAAATATTTTCCGTGTCCAGTTTTTACAATTATACTGACTCCTGCTTCAAATGGTTCTTTTTTATTTTCAAGCTCGAGATAAACTTCTCCTTTAGTGCTAAGTTGTGCAAAGTTTCTCGAGAATATCTCGTTTAAAGACTCCAAAGTTCGGAGGAAAGTTTTTTTCTTTTTGATATCTATCTCGTGAATGATATTCAATATCCCTTCTTTTTCTTTTACAATTACTTCAACTTTTTGATTTATAGCGTCGTATTCTTTTTTGATTTCGTCATAAACTTCCAATGCTCGGAGATTTACAGAACCGATTCTGATTAAATCTTCTTTCAAAGCATTAAGTCTTTCAAACATATTCTCTCGATTACCTTTGATAATTTCAACATTAGGGAAATTCAGCATTTCCATCTCGAGATTTTCAATTTCAGCGTCAACTTTTGCTTTCGAAATTTTTGTGTTATTGACTTCTTGTTCGATGCTGTAAAAGAAAGTTTGCTCTTTCATAACAGAAGACTCATTCTCACGCATCGTCATTTGATACTTATCTCTTTCTCCAATAAATTTCTGGAATTTTTTTCCCAGTTCTTCTTCCTGCAATTTTTTCTTTTCTACCAGTTCAACTTTTTCTTTTATTATTCTTCTAATTTTTGCAAGCTCTTCTGAAAAATCTTCTTCATCACGCACAAGCTGTTTCAAAGAAAGCTTCGTCCTCTCAAGCTCTCTTGATTTAAACGAAATTTCAGAATTAACATTCTCTTCTGTTCTCAATGAAATTTCCTGTAATTCAACTTTTAGAAGTTCATATTTGTGCTCAATGTTAGAATTATCGTCGAAATTTGTTTCAAGACTCTTTTTTCTTTTTTCAAATTCGGAAAGGTCCGATTTAACATTTTGAACTTTTTCGTAAATAACTTTAATCTGATCTTTTTTTGAATTGATATCTGAAATTTTCATCAAGTCTGATTCTCGTCGATTAATTTCCATGGCCATTGATTCAATTTCTTTTTTTAGATTTTCTCTTTTCATTAAAATGTCCGAAAGTTCTTTCTGAGATAAAGCAGTTATTTTTTTAAGTTCATCAATTTTTGGACTTACTTCTTTGGAAATCTCTTTGATATGCAATGGAGTAATTTTACTTTTACACAACGGACAAACATCAAGCTTAGCAATATTTTCAACTACTTTATTTTGACGATTTATTTCATAGTCATTAGTATGAATTGTTTTCTCAAGTTCAAGTGCCCGTTTTACAAGTTCTTCAGTCAGTTCTTTTTTCTTTGTTAATTCATTTTTAATTTCATTCAACTGAACAGGATTTGTCTTTTTGTCGAATAAACCAAAAGAAATATTTTCAATTTGTTTAAGCAAATAAGTTGATTCATTATTAAAATTCTGAAGAAGATTACTTTTATCAGAAAGTCGCTCGTTCAAAGATTTTAATTCTGCCTTTGACATGTAGAATTTTTTTCTCTGTTCTTCAAGTTTTTCAAGCTCTTTTTTTTTCTCAGCAATTTCTTTGTTTTTCTTTGACAGGGACGGAGATTCTTTCTGCAATTCTTTTATCGAAAGTTCATTATTTCTTACAAATTCTTCAAACTCCACTTTTTGTTTTGAAATTTCAAGAATCTTTTTTTCGTAATTGTCAAGTCTAACCGCCAAACCAGCAAGTTCAGCTCGAGTATTCGCAATTTCTTGATTTAGGCGTTCCTGTTCGAGTCCGGTTTCTTTTTGAATATTGCTGTTAATATTAGAAATTTTAGAGTCTAGCGTTGAATTTTCTGTTTTCAAGTCAGAAATTTTTTTTCTTATTTTTTCAAGTTCTTTTATTTTCTTTTCAATTTCTTCCTGGATTATACTCGACTCTTTTTTCTTTTTTGAAAGATCATGGAAAATTATACTCGCTTTAAATTTTTGAACATCAGATTCTATTTTTTTAAATCGTAACGCTTGTTGTCTTTCTTTTTCAAGATTGTTTAAGTAAGCAGTTCTTTCTCTTAAGATAGCCATAATTTCTTTTAATTTCTCCTCGGTTTTTTCCAGTTCCTTAAGTGATTTTTCTTTTCGCACTTCATAGACTGAAATTCCGGCAACTTCTTCGATAACTTTTCTTCTTTCTTCGGTGTGCATACGGACGAAATTTTGAATTTCTCCCTGAAGAATTATGTTAAATCCGTTTGGGTCAATTCCTGCCTGAGCCAGCAATGCAAGAACATCCTGACGCGTTTTTGTTTCATTATTTATTTTGTATATGCTTAAACCATTTCTTCTGACAATTCTTTTTATTGAAACCTCATCGGCTTCCAAACCAAAATCATTATTCTTATTATCAAAAACAATTTCAACTACTGCTTCTTTTGCGGGCGGTGCAACTTTACTTCCTAAAAAAATTAAATTACTT
>Ga0208958_1003793_pt1 | contig 11396 bp, 11 predicted proteins | sample RifOxyB1_FD_184032 | JGI IMG/M metagenome (GOLD analysis project Ga0208958, IMG submission 184032) | Soil microbial communities from Rifle, Colorado - Rifle Oxygen_injection B1 (SPAdes) | ecosystem: Environmental > Terrestrial > Deep subsurface > Rock core/Sediment | place: Rifle, Colorado...
CTTAACAAATTAAGTTTGGGCATTACTAACTATGAGACCACACTTTTCACACACTTGTCAAATTATGAAGCTACAAATTGGAGGAAGAGGGGTATAGTCATACATTGGCTGGCGAAGTAAGAGTTTTCTTTTTATATCCTTCATATGATTTGAGTTAATTGGCTTCCGGTAAAACCGTTTGTGGTCAGTGGAAATGCCACCTCAGCTTTTAAGGAATACGTTATTTGTTTATCAATTTTTATTTTCTTCTCCATAAATTTTAATGAAGCCTTCTTAAATTTATTTTCGTTGTTATCGAAAACATATGTGTGATACCCAGACCTTCCACTAAAGAATGTTACTATGTTTCTGAATCCAGCCCAGTCCAAGATGCTTACTAACTTTCCATTTTCCTTTAGGGCAAAAAACTTACACATCTGACAAATATTATTTCCACTATCAATCGCACAAGGCTTAAAAGCTCCGTGTACCATTGGACCATCTATGTCAAATACGATTGGGCCCCCTAAACATAAGTTATCTCTCTTCTTGTAAAAATGGTCTTTTGGCGACATCCATTGTTTCGTTGACCAAAGAACCTTAATTGGTGGATTATTATTTGGAGTTCGTAATAATATTTCAGATTTAATATCTCCAATACATTTAATCTTTTTGTCTGTTTGATTTAAATATCTGGATCTTTTATTTTTGGCCCTTTTTGCCAACCTAAACCTAAAATTATGCTTTCCAGTTTCAAGCTCATTTTTTATCAATGACGGTAAGCCCATTATGATATTTACATATTTATCTTTAGAGAAATTATCAAAAGAGGGGTTGAATTTAATCAATTCAGATCCCTTTTGTGTTTGAATATCAATAAATTCTGGTGCGATTATTATTAATTTGCTAATACCAAAATTCTTGTATTTATTTTCAATTTCGGAAATTTCATCATTGGTTAATGGGTAGCTTTTTACTTCAACTGCGATATTTTGTTTTTCAAAATAACCATCAAATTCATACCTTTTGGATATTGGAACATAAAAGTCGGGAAATCTATAGTTTATGCTTAATTGCTCATCATATATTTTGGCAATGTGACATAGGGCGGTGTATTCATAAAACTGGGGGTCGTAATACATAATTTTAGTTTTGGAAGAGTCGGTTAATAGGTGCCGCGCCCCCTCACTCCCTTCCGCCAAAGAATGTTAGTCTTTCCTCATTGGCCTTTTAAGCCTTAGCGACAAGCTGAATTAAATATTGAAAACCCTTTTTATCAAGACCCGATATTTTTATTGAAGCAAATCCGCAATCGATGTTTAAACCGACACTTTTTCCAAGATCTCTTTTGTTTAGAGTGGATAATACGGGTATCTCATGTTTATTGCACAGCCTTTTTATTTCAAGGACCAGTTTTTGATTATCTATATTCTCCGCAATTATCACTAATTTAGCCTTTTTTTGTTGAATACTTCTTACAACCTCCAAATATCCTTTGGCCATGATTCCATTATCTTTAGCGTCTGACAGAATCCTTGTTACCTGCTTGGCCATATCCATATTAGTATTTAAATTCATATATTTTAATAGTGTTTCCCTTAAATACTGATTTTGCAATTCTTTCTATTTTGTTAGCCAGCGGATTTTTTATGCAGGTTATCAAATCAATATGAAGATATCTATCTTCTGGCCATGTATGAATGGCTATGTGTGAGCTCGAAAGAATATAGACTAAAGATATGCCAACAGGTTTGAATTTGTGGTAGATATTTGTGACAGTTGTAATTTCAAGTTGCCCCAGTAATTTTTCCGTTTTATCTTTTAACCACTGAAGAGAATTCAAGTTTTCTGCAGTTTCTTGAGTTTCGATCACGAAATGTTGAAAAGGTGGACGATTAATTTGCTTCATTAAACCGAATAGTATCACCTTTGTGGCTAAAAAGCACCCCGTAAGACACTGGACTTGATGTTTCTCATGCCTTCCTTCATGCGTTCCAAAAAGTCCCTCTGGAGGGAAGTAGCGCCGTGAGCTTATATATGCTCCAGGATATAATCAAAACAGAAATATTTTCCCCTATTAAAACTTGATAATAAAGTATTCAGAAACTCTTTGTTGTAATATGTAGCACTCAAACCTAATCCTTTAAGCGGCAAATCCATTATGTAATGTAGCATGTATATTTTAACCTTGCTTTTTGTTTCTTTTACAGCCTTCATTACTCCATATGATTCCATGTCAAACGCATCAATTCCGCTCTTTTTGGCTGACCTGCTAAAATCTTTCTGATGGCCCAAAGACGAATCTACACATAAAAGCCTGCCAGAAATTACATTTTTAATAAACATTTCCGATGGAGAAATATATTCTTTATTATTCTTCTTAAAAACAGTTCCAAATTCATTTTTAAAGTCTATTTGATTGTTTTTTTCGTCTCGTGTTGAATTAGCCATAAAAATATCGTCTATGGCTATGTTTTTGTCTTCTGATAATGACCCAATTCCCCCAACTACAGCAATTTTCTTTACGTGGTTGTTTTTTTGCAGTAGCTGTTTTGTTATCGAATAAGCCAAATCTTGTCCCCACGGTAGATTGATAATAGTTATCTTCTTTCCTTTAAACTCAATATTTTCGATTGCTAAATATTTACCCACCCAAGTAGTACTCAACAAAAGAGCCGTATCAATTTTTTCTATGCTTATTTTATCTAAATGCTTCTCGAATATGTTAGCGTTGTGGACAGTGATCAAATGATTGTTTAATCTATGCAACTCAAGTTCAATAAAAAGCCTTTCTAACTTTAATTGACCAACTTTCAATCCCTCCTTAATAAACAACATTTTTAGAAATGCGTTTATGCTGTCTATTCTTCCTATAATAATATTTTTATGAATTAAATGATTTACAAACATGTTCTTTATATGTTCGTAATAAACTTTTTCGGTTAGTAATCCATTACTGGCTTTTTCGATAATTTCTACACTCGCACAGCATAATTTGTATATTCCGGAATATATTTCCCAGGCCATTTTTACATGTTGCGCAACAGTAATTGTTGCACAATAACAAACCAAAGAGTTGGCGCCGTCCTCAAAATAAATGGGTTTGAATAGGTGGGCATTTACCGGGTTTTCGTAATCTAAACGAAAATTACCCTCATGGTCATCCTTTGTGGGGGAAATTATCACATTCACTCTTTTGGTTTTAGACAGGTGAGGTTCCTTGGGTAGTAATGACTCAAGATAAAGACTTTTGTTATTTTGCATGGTTGAGCGTATAATTATAGGACTTTTGAGACGCAGTCTCAATCCTTATTGTAATTGAGTTCTTATGGAAAGAAACGACGATAAAAGTACCGTACAGCTTCCTATACATGGAGAGGCCTCTTTATATTCTGGTTTTACTTACCCGTTTCATAAAATAAGGCAGTTCAGAAAAGAAGAACCGGAAGCGTATATGACAGTTGGCTCCCTTTTGAAGGATGAAAGTTTTTCGGCCTCAAAAAGGGTTCTTGTAAGGGAAAACCGTTTTGGGTTTGTCCCCGTTCTTTTAGCTATTGAGAAGCCAGATACCCAATTTATTATTTCAAGCTGGATGGCCGACAGAAGAGATATTTTTAGAAAAAATGCAGAAAGCAATCTGGTGGAAAACAGAGTTAACTGTATCACCGAAGGTTTGTATTCTCAAGATGGGGTAAGTTATGATACGGCCGTGCTTATTCATGAACAGCACCAAAACCCCAACCTCTTAGTTTATGAGGCAGCCCGTGTGATTTCTCGAGAGAGCTGTAGTGTTTTGTTTTTTGCAACGCACAAAAAGAAAGGTGGAGTTTCAGTGTCGGAGAGAATAGCTCAAGAATTGGGACTAGAAACTTTCTGGAGTAAGAAAGGTGTGGGTGGGGCGATGATTGTAAAATTTGTGAAAAAACAACCTCTTTTAAAGCCAGAAATTCCAATCTCAAGTTTTGATTACGAGCCAAAAAAAGATGTTCAAATAAAATTTGAAACAACCCCCTCGCTATTTTCAACCGAAAATATAGATCTCGGAACAAGTTTTCTTATACATAATATTTTGACTGATACAGACCCCAATGAACCAATTTCTGTTTATGATGTAGCATGCGGTTATGGCGCAATAGGTTTGTCGTTAGCTGCTTGCTTAAATAACGCACACGTTGTTATGAGTGATGCCGACGCGAGAGCGACTGATATGGCCCAAAGAAACATTAACTCTATGAATTTAGGAGCTAACGTATCAGTACTACTACGCGATGGGGCAAAAGAGATTGAGGATATTTTCGATCTTGTTGTCTCAAACCCACCACTACATATAGATAAACCAAAACTCTTAGAAGTCATAAAGGGGGCAAATAGACGAGTAAAAAAAGGAGGGAAGATGGTTTTAGTTGTGGAAGATTCAAGAGCTGGTGGATTTAAAGAACTTCTTAAACAATATATCGGGTTTGTAAGTGAAAGGGCAAAAATATCATCCCACTCTATATTGGAAATTGTGAAATAGAATTATGGTAGAGGTTTCAGTAGTTCTTCCTTCATATATTAGAAATAACCACAAAGCGTCTTTGGCTTCCTTGGTTAAACAAAACGTGAGCTCGAATGATTTTGAGGTCTTAGTTGTTAAGAACGGATCAAACAAAGACAACTTCTTTAGAGAGGGTAACATATCTACTTTCGAGGTGGGTTGGAGTGGTTTAAATAGGGCGAGAAATTTTGCTGTTCAGGAGTCGAAAGCTGGAATAGTTGCTTTTTTAGACGATGATGCTGTAGCGGATACTAGCTGGGTAAAAAGTATTATTCGCTCGCACGAAAAACACAATGAACCAGTTATTGGCGGAAAAGTTTTGCCTAAATGGCCAGTAACAGGTAAACCGTTTTGGGTAAAAGGAATATTATTGGATTATCTATCGCTCCTAGATTATTCTAGGAAGGTGACTGTAGTACACCCTTTAGATTGGGTAGCAGGAACAAACATGTCAATTAAGAAAATAATTTTTGAACGAGTCGGATATTTTGATGAAGAAATTGGGAGAAATGGTAGCTCTCTTTTGTCATCAGATGAAGAGGAGTTATTTAGACGAATAAGAGGTTTAGATATGAATATATTATACGATCCCGCAATCAAGGTTTGGCATATTATCCCCGAATCTCGATTGCGGGCGAATTATTTTATACAAAGAGCGTACTGGCAGGGTGCCTCTGATTATATGATGGACAGGAAAGATAAATCTGCTAGAGAAATTGAAGAAATCATACGGGGAAAATCTCAAACAATTGGTCTGCCAAACTCGATAGGCCCAGAAGACGTTTCTACACAACTTATCTCGCTTTGTGAAGCGTCATGCAGTATTGGTTACTTACAGCAGGCATTAAATATATGAGATTTTTGTCTGTTTCTCCGTACCCTGTTTATCCACCCACATTTGGTGGTCAGGCTAGAATTTTTAATATTGCCAAAAGTTTGGTTAAAGAAAAAGTTGATGTAACAATTCTCTCAAACACTTCTTTTTTGTTTGGTAATCAGAAAAACAAAATCGTTAATGGGGTTAAATTGAACTATGCGAGAACCTATTTCCAAGATATTGCTGGTTTACTATTTACTAAAAAAATCGCTCCTTTAATTATCTCTTACCCTTTTAATACCCTTTATGGTTATTGGCTAAGAAGTAAATTTAAGAAATATGATGTTGTTCAATTCGAACAACCTTTTCTAGCTGGCTGGTTGCGCTTTGTTCCCAATAAAACAATAAAGATTTATGCCTCTCAAAATGTAGAAATTGATTTCGAGCCATTGCAATTTGAAGCTAAATTTCTTAATTTTTTATATAAAGGAATTTTATCTTATGCTGAAAAATATGCCATTGAAAAAGCAGACATGGTTACTTGTTGTAGTGAATTTGATCGTCAAAAACTGATTTCAATATATGATGTGGAACCAAAAAAAATCTATGTTGTGGAAAACGGATTTGAGACAGCTGACAAAGTGATAAATAAGGCTCAGGCAAGGGAAAGACTTGGCATACCAAAAAATATAAAAGTGGCTGTTTTTGTTGGTTCCATTTCTAAACCTAACGTTGAAGCTGTACAAGTTATTACAGAGAAAATAGCGCCACTGTGTCCAGAGATGTTGTTCCTTTTGTTGGGAGAAAGTAGTTACATCGCCAAAAAAAACACAGGTAACATTAAAGTCGTTGGTGGAGTAAAAAATCTGTCGCTATGGATGCAAGTTTCGGATGTGGGATTATTACCCATGATCCATGGATCAGGTACAAGCTTAAAGTTATTAGAATATCTAAAATATGGGTTACCAGTCATATCTACTAAGATTGGAGCAAGAGGTTACAACGACCTTTTGCCATATATTACCATTGCTGAAATTAGTAATTTTTCTGAAAAGTTAAACAGACAGTCTACAAAACATCTAGATGTTAAACAAGTAACAAGAAAATATAAATGGAATAATTTGGCAAAGAAACTACTAAGTTTTATAGAATATTACGATATAGCTAGATCATGACAAAAATTATAACTGCAAAAATTAACAAGAGTGAAGTTTGCCCGGTTTCCCTTGAAGTAGGACGTCTTGATGAAATCGCTATTAATAAAGTTGTAAGAAACAATAAAGTAAGCTTACAACAAATATTTATTTTAAGCAGTAAACATGAGGATATTAAATTAGCCAGACATTTGCAAATACAAGCTATCTTTATTGGTTGTCTTTCTGAAAAAACTAAATATTTACCCGATATAGTTGTAAATTCAGAAGATGATATTGATATAAAATTAAACAGAGCATCTGTTATATTATTTGATGAATTAAATATTAAAAATTATTCACGACAAAAAGAATTGAGTAAAGAAGAAAAATATATTTTACAAAATCACTTTAGGAGAATTCAGCAACATTCAATGGTCGCGGGTAAATTTTTGGCAAAACAAGCTGTTGTTTTGAAACAAGATACTAAACTTTGGGAAAAAACTGGAGAGTTTCATGACATAGATTACGCCAGAGTCTATCTTAATATGGGAAAACACGGTTTTTTGGGTGGCGATATATTAGCTAGTTATGGATATCCTCAAAAACTTGTGAATGCAGTTACTTATCACAATAATCTAAAATTTAAAGATTCTAACGATTATCTAGAAAGGGCGGTATTTATTTCAGGGAGATTTCTAAAACAGATGGTACACAGTTTTAGGAGGTTTAATTTAAACAGTATTCAAGAGGTTACTTCGAAACACTTAGACCATGTTTACAATTCCGATTGTCGTAGGAACGAGACCCTAACACATTTTGAAATCGCATCTCCACCAGAGTCATTTTCAGACTTTCACAAGTGGATGAACCAACATACAGAAGCAAATAGTGATTATGCAATCTCTAGAGAAAAGTTATTGCAATTGGCAAAGGAAGCATTTTGGGAGATCGGGACAAGGCCAATGAAGATTTCTAATGGAGACGAAATCGAAAATTTAGAACTGTAAAGCTATTTTAGATGAAGATAATCCATATTGTAAGAAACATCGAATATATTGGAGGAACTGAGAAGTTTTTAATTTCACTGCTTAAATATTGGAGGAGTAAGTATTCAAAAGATGATCTTACTATGCTTTGCATAGAAGGCATTGGTCCAATTTCTGAGAAGATTAAGCAAGATTACAAAATTGAATTGGTTAGTTTGCCAATTACTTGGTGGAATCCAGTCGGAATAGTTAAACTAGCACATAAACTAAAGGAGTTAAAACCTGATATTGTCCACACCCATCTTTTCCAAGCGGACTTTGCTGGCGTGATAGCATCCAAAATAGCCAAAAAGAAAGTTGTATCAACCAAATATTGTGAATTTTCTAGGGCATTAGAAAAGAATAATATATTTGAAAAAAAATTCACCAAACCCGTAAGTGATTCTATATTAGAATTCATTCTTTCAAAGTTTACGGATAGAACTATTGTTGTTTCCGAAAAGGCCAAAAAGCATTTTTTAACAAAGGGTTACGCAGAGAAGTTATTAGACGTAATACCTTGTTGCCATATTTCATTGGACAACAAATTATTTAAAATTCCTATAGATGAAGTAGCTATAAATAAAAGAATAATAATTGGAACTGTGTCCCGTCTGGTTCCAGAAAAAGGAATAGACAATCTCTTATGTATTTTTAATGAATTCCAGAAGAACCATTCAGATAGTAGGTTGATAATTGCTGGTGGGGGCTATTTAATGAAAGATTTAAGAAAACAGACTGAAAAGCTTGGTATAAGTAGGAAGGTGCAATTTTTGGGGCATATAGATAATATTGAGAAACCGTTGGTAAGAATAAACATTTTTGTATTTACATCTCACACTGAGGGCTTTCCTCTTGCGATTCAAGAGGCCATGTCTGCGGGTAGGGCAATTATTTCAACAAAGGTTGGAGGCATATCAGAAATGATTAAAGATAAACAAAATGGATTATTATTCAGTGACGGTGACAATAAACAGGCTGTAGATTTAATTAATACCCTTGTTTCGGAACCAAAACTTGCACAAAGACTGTCTGAAAATGCAAGAAAACATATTAAGAAATATCGTAATTTAAATGAGGTCGCCAGCTTGATACATAATTTATACGTTAAATTAGAAAGATGAAAATTTTAATCCTATCCCCCCACATAGATGATGCTTTTTTATCGCTAGGCGGGTTTATTTCAAAATATTCAAAATCACACTGCATTGAAGTTGTTAATGTTTTTAGTTTTGACCCATGGGTTTTAGAAGACTTTGATACTAACAATAAGCTAAAAAACATCATGACAAGAAAGGTTGAAGAATCAAAAAACACAGAGCTGTCTAAGATCAAAGTCAAATATTTAGATTTACCTGCGGGTTGGAAAGAAAGAGGTTATCCAAGTTGGCAGAGCCCAATAGATAAAGAGAAAGATAGCAAACTTATAAAAATACTTAAAAAATACGTGAGAACAGTAAGCACGAGTTATGATGTGACACTGGCTCCCCTGGCAATTGGTGGACATATAGACCATAAGCTTGTTCGACTAATTGCCTCTACAGTAACGAGTTTGGAAAAAATAGCTTTTTATGAAGATTTGCCATATGCGTTTGAAAATAAATTCCTAAAGTACGGAGTCGGTTTTATAAAACAAAAGAAACTACGATCAGTTACACTAAAGCTAGGAACTTCAGATTTAAGAAAAAAAGAAAAACTTGTTAATACTTACAAATCCCAGTTGAAAAAAGACTTTATGGACAGGATTATGAGCTATACAAAACGAAAGGGAGAAGTACTTTGGACGCAAACAAAGATGTTGACCTGATGTTTTTAATGCCTTCCTTCATGCGTTCCAAAAAGTCCCTCTGGAGGGAAGTAGCACCTTAGTGATAATTTCCGGTATTGTACCTTTTTGCTTTTTGAGAAAGCTTTCTAGTTTTTTGACAGCTGGTTTATCATTGCCTTCGGGGTTGGTAAAGATGGCTAAAGCTTCCTTTAATATCTCGTATTTTTCCACACCCAACTTATTTTTAAGCTCTGGGAAATAATAATAGAACATAAAATGGTTTAGCTCGTGCCTGGCAGTTTTCAGATGGCCTTCAATACTGGAGTTTCTGCCGGTCATGAACCATTTTTCCTTGTAGTTATAGGGATTTATACCAATAGTGGTAAGATACACTCCGATTTCCGTAAAGGGGAAGGGTTTGTCGTAGAGCTTTTCCAATTGGGAAATGATATTTGTCTTTTCTTTGTTGAGGATGCTTTCGACACCTTTGGCAATGACCAGAGTAGTGTTTTGGTAGTTTGGAGAAAGTGAATTGAGAAAGTCGGCAATGACTTTTCGTGCTTGTTTTTCGGTCTTGGCTTGGCCCAAGCCACTTTTGAATTTTTCAGGGTAGGGCGAGAGTAGTTTTTCTTGAATGGTTTTTCTGCCGTATGTCGGGTATGTAAATTTCCAACAGGTATGCAAATAGCTCCAGATATCTTTTTCCAATAAATAATCAACCTTAAAATTCATGGCATTTTAATACAAAAAAACACCCACAAATAAAACAGCCCCTAGATTTTATTCATTAAAATCTACGCACCACTGCCTTCATCTCCGCCCCAATCAGAACCACCACTAATATCTACCACACCATCCACGTCAGTCATTTTTAATCACCTCCTTTCTCAATAATTCCCCTCTGAAGAAAATACTGCACTGTTCTCCCTACTTCTTTTGAACCTTTGCTTAAAACTTTAGCCAGGTTATCCATGGAAAAACTTCGGTCTCTGGATCCAGTGTAGAATTCGAAAAGGTTTCTGTCAACTGCGATCCACGAACTTAAATTTCTAAATAGAATACCGCCAAACTGCTCACTTCTTGATCTCAATTCGGGGCGAAAAATGAAGCTTTGTTTGTTTGAAATGTCAGGACAAACGGAAGCACCGACATTTTTTCTGAATGGTGGTCTTCGAGAAAAATTGCTGAGTGGGTCTGGAGAATTAAAATTTCCGAATTTGCATTGGGCTTCTACCCTGCAACCACCTTTACATGACGATTTAGAATCACAGTTATAGCATTCAATCGGAAGGTAGTGGTTTTGTTCTCGCCATGGCCACATTTGTTTCCATGCCATTTCTAACCCACCGTTTTCAGTCACAGACCCGAATTGTTCTGGACTATGTGGGCACGGTCGGACTGTTCCGTCAAAACCAATAGTGCAAGTTGTTCTTCCAGCCGTACAACTTCTATTCCCAAAAACTTCCGTCATGTTTTGACTATCAAAAGAGCAGGGCGGATAAAATTCTAGTGAATCGACGTGCATATTCAGTTCATTTCTAACACGTAAAAGTTCTTTTAACATGAACAAATACTCTGTACTGGAGATGGCATATTCGGAAAAATCGATTTCTCTGGCGGGAGTGGCAGCTCTAGTGGCTGAAAAGGATTTGATTCCTAGAGATTTTGCATATTGTGCGGTTTCAAAAATATCGTTTACGTTTTTTTTGGTAACAACCATATTAACAGATGTTTTTAAACCGGCTCCAAGGGCTGTTTGTATTCCACGCTTAATACTTTTAAAATTGTCGGTACCTGTTAATTCGGCATTTGTTATTGGGTTACTGGATACTAACGATGTCAAAATCGATTTAACTCCTGCTTTCTTAAGAAGTTTAGCTTTATCTTTTGTTAACATAGTTAGGTTGCTGTTGAGCCTAACATCGATACCTTTTTGTTGTAGGAGGATGAGGAATGGATAAAACTCTTTCAGAACAGCGAGAGGTTCTCCACCAGTGACTATGGTATAAAAAATATTGTTTTGTATTAGAGTATCGGTTGTCTTTTGCCATATTTCAGATGCATTTATGGGGATTCTTTGGGGGGGAGTTGTAGCTTTATTCCAATAGTTATAGCAGTGAACACATCTTTCGTT
>Ga0208958_1003794_pt1 | contig 11395 bp, 15 predicted proteins | sample RifOxyB1_FD_184032 | JGI IMG/M metagenome (GOLD analysis project Ga0208958, IMG submission 184032) | Soil microbial communities from Rifle, Colorado - Rifle Oxygen_injection B1 (SPAdes) | ecosystem: Environmental > Terrestrial > Deep subsurface > Rock core/Sediment | place: Rifle, Colorado...
GCGTCTCCTTCGTCCGAGTTTGTTACGTGTCCGTCAATCCTACTAACCTCGCGTTGGTGTTCGTCAGGTCACATAACTTCAATCGGATTTTCACTTCTTGAGCTTTTCCGGTGATTATGATTTTATTCCACCTCAAATCAATCCTGCTTTTTTTAATTGTACTTTTTTGATATAATCTCTTAGACTAAAATTCTCATCAATTTGCAAACTATCTAAAATACTTTTATCATATATTTTTTTAAAATTCTTATTTATGTATGTCGTAATTTCTTGTTTTGAAGGTTTAAAATTTATTATAATTGCCCTATCTAAAAGTGATTGCACCCCTTTGTTCTGTAATCTTGTTAGTGAATTAGAAGTCATTAAAACCTTTGATTTAGTTTCATAAGATTTTGGTACATTTTTACTTTCTTCCATGTCCCAAGAAGTATTATACTGGATATTTTTTATTTCTGTTGTTTCACAAAATTGTTTTAATAAACCAATCATTTTATCTTTTTCAAATAAGGACTCTACATCATCAAACCACATTGGCATATCTCGATTTTCAAATCCAGATAGATATAATCCTAATGATGTCGCGCTTGAATTAATATAACAAATCTTTTTGCCTAAAATTTTTCTTGTATTATATGTCTTGCCTAAACCAGCAGAACCGATAATAATTAAAAAATCGAAAGTACCTTTCTTAAATTCTTGCAATACTTTTCTCAATTTTAAATAAGTATTAATCTCTATCATATAAACTCCCTCGAATATAATTGTTACAATTGCCTATCTTTAAAATTGTATATACTTTTATATATACCTTATAGTACAGTATAAAACCTTGCAAATTCATTTTTTTCTTTTCTTCCTATATTTAATCTCCTTAAACCCTAATAAAAAACCTAACTTTTTTAAACAACCCTTACAATAATCTCTATGATAAACATTATTTGAAGAATAATCGTTCGGATAATTTTCCAACCCATCAGTAATTTTTTCTATTTCTAAAATGAATAATTCTCCGACTTTCATTTTTATTGGTTTTCTACAAACATCACATACTATTGTTTTCATCTTTCTTTTTTTCCTTTTGTATCTTCTTTTAATTTATTTAATATTTCAATTTCATTTTTTTTATAATATTCACATGCAGCACAAGGAAATTCGCTTGTACATACCGCAGGTGGAATATTATTTTCCATATCTTTATAGAATTTATCTATTTCTTCTAGTATTTCATTAACAAACTGTTCATTATATTCTATATCAAATTCAAAAGTTTTAGATGTATTTTTATTAACAAAGAGTAAAATTCCTTTTTTATAACCTAAAATATGAAGATATAATTGTATTTGCCATATGTATGTTTTTGGGATTTCTCCTTTTTGATACTTATCAAAACTCCAGGCTGAACAAGATTTTATATCTAATACCATTAATTCCCGACCATCTGAAATAATACAATCTACTCTTCCTTTAATTTTGTTTTTTTCATCCTTAACATCCGCTTCACTCGTAACTATCCTAATTCCACTTTCATACGATTTTTCTATAATCTCATTATAAATTAATGAATGGAATGCATCTCCAACACGAAAAATACGTTTTAATGAAGTAGAATACTCTTCTTTATATATCCCCTTTTTCTCTAAGAAGATTTTTAATTTACATCCACCAATAGCAGAGATATTAATAAGAGACTCATCGTGCTCCTTCTCCTTCTTTGATTCAAGATATTCAAAAACCATTATTTTTGATACCACTGCAATGATATTTTATTGCGTGCTTTAAAATATCATCTATATTATATTTAAGTTTATATCTGAAAATGTTTAACATTTTTTTATTATCTGCAATGAGTTTGTCTGGGTCACCAGCTCTTTTATCACACACCAATATATTATATTTCTTTTTCTTATATAATCTCTTAATCTTATCTATAATATCTATGTTAGAATAACCAACACCGGAACCAATATTAAATATATCATTATTCTTATATTTAATCGCTTTTATGTGTGCACCTGAAATATCCAATATGTGAACATAATCTCTTATACAACTGCCATCTGGTGTTTTATATGTATCACCAAACAGCTTAAATTGCTCACTGTTTATTATGAGTGGAATTATGTGTGTTTCTGGTTTGTGATTTTCACCGAGATTATTTTTTAAATCAGCACCAGCAGCATTAAAATATCTAAATATAACATAATTAATACCATAGGCCTTATTGTAATCAATTATCATTCTCTCTATACAGAGTTTAGTATTACCGTAAGCATTTATCGGTTGTAGTTTTAAATTTTCTGATATTGGTATTTCTTCTTGCATACCATAAACAGCTGCACTGGATGAAAATATTATTTTTTTAACATTTTTTTTAACCATACAGTCTAATAAACTCAGTGTTCCTAATATATTATTATTATAGTATTTAATTGGGCTCTTAATAGACTCGTTAACATCTATATAACTGGCGAAGTGAATAACACAACTAACACTATATCTACTAAAAATATCACATAATAATTTTCTATTCTTTATATCACCACAAATATACAGTACATCACTATTAAAGTCTCTTATTTTCTTGTCTATGACTATAACATTATATTTTTTTTTAATCAACTCATGAACACAACAAGAACCAATATATCCACAACCACCAGTAACCAATATATATTCTTTCATTTTCCTAACCTGCCATTTAAAAAATCTTCAAAAGACATATTTACTTTTTTATAAATAACCTTATTATAAATATCTGAGCCAAATATTAAATTAATCTTATCTATGAAGAATTTATTAATATATTTATCATAATCTATAGTAAATATATCTTGTTTAAAATCATAATTTGGGTCTAGAAATAATACTTCTACTCCCAGATACTTTTTAGAATTAACATATAATAACCCCCCCCTATAGTTTTGTCTACTAAAATCAGTACCGAGACACCTATTAGTATCTTCTGCTGCTCTTACATGCTGCGGTTTAACTTTGTAATCATTAAACTCTCTGTTTATTTCTTTGTATATAAGTAAATCACTAAATTTAACCTTCTTTATCTCTTCTCTAACTTCACCTATTCTGTCTCTTAAGTATTTTATAATATCTGATTCTTCTAAATCATTAAATAATATGTGGTTTATAGTATTTCTTAAGACATCTTTTATTATTTTTGGAACATCTTTTTTAACTAACTCATTTCCCTTACCGAACAAAACTGGCTTTTCTAGATTAATACCTTTTATTTTAGAAGCTATACCAATATATTTCTTTTTAGCTGGAGCTATTATTACCTTATCAAATAAAGTCTCATACTCAATTAAAAAATTATTACGTTTTATAAAAAAATCATTATCTGTAAATATTTTCATGTACTCTTCTAAACTATTGTTCATATCAATTATAAATTTGTCAAAGTGCTCTCTATTATCTTCATCACCTTTTCTTATAAAAATAGAATCAGTATCACCACAAATAATACTATATCCATTTTTTTCTGCAAATGCACTCATATGATTTAATAATTCTCTACCAGCTGTTGTTATAGAATTAGCAATACGATTATCAAATAATCTAAAACCACTAAACCCAAAAACACCATAAACAGAAGATAATATTTTTTTAGTTGCTAACTCTCTCAATTCCCACAATTTATATTCAACATCTTTAACATGCTCTTTTTTCATAGTCTTATATTTATTTCTAAGTAACTGAAAGTCTTCAATTAATTTTACTAATATACCTATTTTAGCTGTACTAAATATTATTTTTCCAGTTCTTGTAGTGTTTATTATTATATTGTTTCTATTATCTCCGTTTGTAATAGTGTCTGGTGAAATATTTAAATTTCTTATTAATGCAGGATACATACCACTAATATCAAAGACAGCAACATTTTTGTGTATACCACTTTTTGGGTCATATACAATGGCACCTTCCACATCTGATATTTTATTTCTATCTACACTCGGAAATACAATATCAAATTTATATAATAAATAGTAATCAATTATTTTTGAATTATAACTAGAGTTTTCTAAATTTAAACCCGGTACAAAATCTAAAGTAGATATTAATAATTCACTTATCCCTATTTTATTATCTAATCTCATTAATAATAAAACATCTTGAATATTGTATTCTAATAACTCCTCTATTCTGTTATTTTTAAATAATACGGCTGGTGTATCAGTTTTAATTTTATTTTCATTTAATATTGTCTCTGCAACTGTATCTAGTTTATTATCTTTTAATTTTTCCGGCAAATAGGCTAAAGCCCTAACACTTGCTGTCATCATATCAAATATATTTAAACCAATTACTTTTATAAACCATGGATTAATATTGTCTTCTTTTTTATGACTACAACTAACCGGAGCACCAACCAGAGATAAATTTCTAGTGTCTATATTCAATCTGTTTGCTCTGTTTATAATATATGGCATATCAAATTTCATTATATTCCAACCAGTAATAGCATCAAATTTTTTAATATAATTAAAAAAATGAAAAATAATACTTTTCTCTTGTTCTAATATATCACCATAAGTGGGGTTAATAACCCACTTCCTTACTTCACCAGTCATTGAATCCTGAACTACAATAGACAATATCTCACCCGGTGTATTAACAGTATCAACACAAGCATTTGTTTCTATATCAAAATATGCTATACGGAAAGCACCTTTTAAAAATATCCTATTATTTTTAGCTTTTAATATTGAATATCTCAAAAAGGCGGAAATATCTCTCTCAAAATGTTTTATATCTGATAAATTATAATCATAACACTTGGATACTCTTACATTATTAATTGTAACATATTCACCAAATTTATCTTCTATAAAATAAAATCTCTTAAAATTTTTAATTATTGTATAAAATTTTTCATCATATAATCTATAAAAGCAGTATATATTTCTAGATTCATAGTCTTCATCTGTTTTAGTTAACAATAATTTATCAAAATTATTGAATATTTTATTTAACTTATCTATATTATTTAATATAATGAAAGATATTTCTAATGTCTCTAATAAGTCATGCCTTATATTGTTAATATCCCATATAAAAGATTTTAAAATATTTCTATCATAAACATAAAGTATATCACACTTTAATTTATTTATCTCTCTTACAGAAATAAGATTATAATCACATCTAATATCTTTAATTCTGTGTTTCTCTTCTTCTAAAAAAAATAATTTTGTCATGTTTTTTCATTTATTATTTTATTAACTGTATGTATATCTTTCAAATACCAGTGCGATGACGTTGTAAAAAATGTAACTATATCATCTTTGTTTGATTTTATATTAAATTCTTCTAATACTCTTTTTAATAATTTACAACCAAACAAATAATCTGCTAATAATAAATTAACAGTATCACTACTTCTTATAAAAACATTCATTATATTTTTATTTTCTCTCGATAAAAACTGTATAGCTGCAATACAATCTTGTGACCAAATTACAAACTTTCTAGAGGTCATTGTTTCTTTAGAATGAAAATATAGAACTTCACCAACTTTGTGTATAATAAAACTTTCTAAGAATCTATAGTGATTCTTTTCTAAATTTTGTCTTGCATACCAATTTCCTATATTTTCATTATAATAAGTTGCAATGTCTTTTTCTTCTTCATCTAGATTTAATTCACTTATTTTAAAAGTAGAAATAACATTATTTATCTCTTTAGTGTTGTTTATTTCTAGTCCTTCTTCTTTTATTTGTTTTATTATTTTTTTTACTTCGTTTAGTATACTTCCCATTTTAAGTACCAATAAATTTAATTATCTTATCAACACAACTCTCTATATTATATTTTGATGTGTTTATTATTATACTGTTAAACTTTGTGTATTTTAAATAATTTACATATAGTTTTTTTGTCTTTTTTATTTTTTTAATTATATCTATATCTTCTTTTTTGTCTTTTAATCTTTTAATCTGCTCTTTTAAATTACAATCTAAATAAACTAAATATACTTCTGCAATATTAGATAATTTATACTCCAATTCTAAAAACTCTTTTTTTCTATTTTCTCTTAAATATAATTCATCATATACTATTGAATCAGTAAACCTATCTAAACAAATATATTTCCAATTAGATTTTATTTCTAAAGCTTTTTTTATTGTTGTTTTTCCCACACCGTCAGTGCCTGTTAATATAACTATTTTTATTTTATTCATCATACACCTCTTCATCTATTATAGGACCATCATTCATTTCATCTCTAGTATAATCATGCAGAGTTATTTCTTTATCTAAATCGTAGTTTAATGGTAAAAATTTTTTATGTAATTCATTTCTTTTAAATACAACATTAGCATGTTTTCCGGGCTTACAATGTAAACAAGAACCAACCTCACAACCACTTTTAAAATAATCTTTAAAATACGGAAACTTTTCTAATACTAAATCCTTCATTTTTAAAAATATTATGTTATTCTGTATTATCTCTTCTTGTGTATCTGTTCTCTGTGCATAAGCTTCTTTTAGGGATTTTAAATCACAACCAATAAACATATGATTACAATTATTTTTCGGTAATAATAATCTAGCATTTTGTACACTGATATTATTATTGTCTATCGCATCTACAAACAGTTCTTTTCCCTGTAAATACCAGTTTTTTACTCTATTATAAAAATCTTTATTTCTATTAAAACTTCTCGGCATAACAAAAGATTCATTTCTTAAATCACTAACACCAGTAGAAGACTGTAATATTGTAAAAAATCTGTGTCTAACTAAACAGTGTGTTACAGTTAAAGAAATATTTTCAACTAAAAAAACAAATTTACCAACCATCTCTAAAGCTTTTGGTAATGTGCCTTCACTTATTACACTGTTAATTGCTTCTTCTTTCTCTTTGTCACTTAAAGAATCATATATGTTTGGTTTATCATAACCATAACAGACATTTACTATTACTTTATTAGTCATCTCTATATCTGGATATGATAATAAAGTAATCTTTATAGAATTTATTTCGTCTTTAAATGTTGTTTTTGGTTTTTGATTTTTTAAAATTTTAGACATTTTTGTTTCTCCTATTTATCTCTTTAGATTTAAATATTACATCTTGAACTTTTATAGTATGATTCCACTGTGCTGTTCTACCAATAAATTTAATATTTTTTAAATCTCTTACTTCGTCCTTAAATAATACACCAACATATCTTCTTTCTATTTCTATAAAATCACCGATATTTTTTCTAATTAAATATTCATCTGGAAAACCAGTTATTTCATAGACATAATCATTACAATATTTTTGTACTCTATTATAAATATAATTATCATCACAAACATAATATATGTTGTCTTTTACTACAAAGTCTGGTTTGTTTTTACTTAACACATAAGTTGTTGGTAAATATCTGAGAGAATAATTACTATTATAATTATATAACATATAAAAAAAATCGTTTGCAGGTATTGTAGATATTAATCTATTATAATCTAATTTAACTAATTTATTATCTCTATCTAATAAAACTAAGAACTTACGATTATTATTTATCAGTTTTATTTTTCCAGTTACAATATCTTCTGTTTTTAATTTATCTAATAACAAATTAATATCTAAATCTAAAACATCTAAATAATTTGTCTCTGTTGATAGATTTAAATCTTCTACTTCCAATGAATTAGAATCATAGTCAAACTCACACATTTTATTTTTAATAAAATCAACTTTTTGCTTTTTATTTAAATTATTTAATAACACCCCATAATAAAAATAATTAATATCTATTCTTCTTTCTTTATATGGTACTTTTAAATCATCTAATAGTTCTTTACACAAAAACTTATTGTGTATAAAGAAAGTCATTAGAAGATTTTTAGACTTTCTTAATTGTCCGCCAATTTCTGGGGAAATTATAGTATAGTTCTTATTGTAATATTTAGCTATAAGTCCTGCTATTCCCGCTCCTAATATATAATTATTCCTCATTTTTATTATACACAAATGCTAATTCAGCCTTTTTTTCATTTAATTTTTCTATTGTTTGTTTAAGTCTTCTTTCTACAAACTCATTTCCACGCATTGTCACAGATAAATCATATTTGTAACCACTTATTTCACTTTCTAACTTACCAATATCAAACTGAATTTTTTCTATACCAACAATATTTTTTTCTCTTTCTTCTATTTCTAATCTACGTTTGTTAAGTGCTTCCATAGATTTTGCTCTTGCTTTCCTTGCTGCTGACTTTCCACCATTAAATGTTACCATTTTCTTATTTAATATTTTTTATTTTTTTATTTAACTCTGTATAAGTTCTAGATAATACTTTCCTTTTTTCTATATCTTCTATATTTAAACTGTCTAAAAATTCTAAAACCTTATCACTGTTTTTCTTTCTTATTTCTGTTTTCATTTTAGTCTCCTTTTAAATTTATTTTTTATATTATTACTGCCTTTTGGAGTAAATCTTTTACATTTATCACAACTACAATAATTATTATTATTTTCTTTCAACTCTTTTCCGCAACGACTACATATCGTTGTCAAGTTCATTTACCTCACTACTTATTATTTCTTTTCCACAAGCTGGACAATCATAAATGTCATTTTCTTCTGTACTGAACTTATATCTGCATGCAGTATCTGGACATATAATAGATACTATTTTTTTGTTTAGTTTTTCTATATTCACATTTACTACTTCTCCTTCCTCTAAATCTTCTTTTATGTTATTTGAAATATTAACAAACAAACTACCACCAATTTTTATTATTTTTGTATTAAATTTCATTTTTTATATTATTAATTATTAATTATTAATAGTTTATAGTTTATAAATGTTATTATTTTTCTGCTAGTTCTCTATTTTCAGAGTTGCAATCTTGAAGAGTTAGATAGTTTTCATCATTTTTTTCAGTACTGTGGTTGTTTGAAAGTTCGTTTAATTTATCATTTTGAGGACAAGCACGTATTCTACACTTATATGTGAGCTCATTAGCTCTCGTATAGGTATGAAATACGTGCTTGTCCTCTAGATTGTTAGAATCACAAGAATTATATAATTCTTTATCAATATTATTAATATCTTCAACTTTTTTCCATCTAACCCCAACCCACAGAGATTCATAATCACTGAGTTCATAAACTTTCTTATATTCTTCATTAGCACCGTAAGTTTCTTGCATTGTTCGTTTAATCACAAAATCAGACTTAGCACTAACTTTGTGTTTTTTACAATAAGAAGCATATCGTTTTCTAAGTTCTTTCTTTGATATGAATTCTTCTCCTTCTCCTTCTTCTATGAATTCGTAACAGAAACCGATAAAACTATTAGATTTCCTAATCCATTTATTTTTAATTTCTTCACAACTTTGGTTTGTTGAAAATTTATGTGTTTCTAAAAGTCTGCGCAGCCCTTCTAATACCTCGTTTAAGAAGCCAGAGAGCTCCTCTGGGGTGGTTATCTTATTAATTATATCTTCATCCCTTAATTTTAAATTAACCTTGTTTTCAGCCGTATCTAATTCTTCTTGTAGGACAAAAGTGTTTGGAAATTCAAATAAAATCCATCTATCCCAAAAACCTCTGGACATATCATAAACCATTGGTAATTCATTACATGCAAATATAAATTTAGCATAATTATGGAAATGTAAGTCTCTCAAAAACTTTCTTTTTCCAGTAACTAAATCTCTAGCAGTAAGTTTTTTGAACATATCTGTTTCTTTTAAATCACTACTGCCTATATCTCCAACAATATTTAACATTTTTCCAAACAATTCAGATATTGAAAAATTTTCTGGATTTAAACTAGAAAGGGGAACGGAACAACAATTTTCTATACCCACTAAATGTTTTAATAATTCAATTGCTTTACCCTTTCCATTTCTTCCGCCGCCAACCATCATAATTGCTTTTTCAAATTTATATTCTTTTAATAAACTAAAACCAGAATATTCTTTAAAAGTATTAACATTTTCTTTTGAATTTAAAACATCTTCTAAGAATTTATTAATTTTTTCACAAGTTTTCATAGGGTCATAGATTACAGGTAGTTTGTTAAAAAAAATCTTTCTTGGGTCAAATGGTTTTAACTGTTTTGTTATTACGTTTAAAATACCATTTTCAACAGGGATTTCGTCCCTATAAGATATGTGGAAAAATTTATCTTGTTCAATATATGTGTCAGGTTCTAATTTAGATATAACTTGATTATAAACAAAGTTTGAAAAAGCCATCTCTAGGACATCTCTTAATATTTCTTTTACTTCACTCTTTCCCTGTGGTACATAAATTCCATCTTTATAAATCCACATTTCACTCTTTAAATCATCTTTAGTGGTATAAATATAAAGTTTGTTTTTTATATAATTACATAATAATTCTGTGGCTTCACCCCATTTTTTCTCTTTTATTAAAGAAAGATAAAGGAAAAGGATTTCTCTTTTTTTCCTTCTTTCTTCTTCGTCTAGTTTTGTTTCTTTTTCTATGTCTTTAAATTTTTCTATAAAAAATAAAAAAAGTTCTTTTGTTTTATCCTTAAATAAATTTCCCTGAAATGTAGATTGATTATCTAATAAGTCCGTGCTGGTTTGAGTTAGCATCCACTCTATATCTGAAGGATTCACTAAAATATCTTGACATATAAAAAATCCATTATCTCTACCATAATATAAAACACTATTTAATGAATTAATTGTTTCATTATTTATAGTATAATTTAATTCACTTAATAATTCTGAGGTAGTATAACTTGTTCGATTTAATAAGTCAAAGATAATTTCTATTGAATTTTCAAAATTCTTTTTTATATTCTCTTTTTTATTCATTTTTATTGTCCTCTATTTTTTCCCTCTTTCTTCAATTGTGGTATATCTTTCTATATTTCTAATTTCTTCAAAAAATATATCTTTATTTCCATCTTTACGTTCGTCTAAAACAAAATAATTTTCCTTTATTTCTAATATAATGCCATTAACCCAACCTTTATTAGATGTGAATTTATAAGAAATGTGAACGTCGGCGCCTTCATCAAAAAAAGTTTTAGTTTTTATTTTAAGAATATCTACGCTATCACCAGTTTTTTCATTAATCGTGTTATCACTTTTTTGCATAAAGAATATTACTTTTATATGTTTATAAATCTAATTATTTTGTGATGACTCTATGATATTATCGTTGTTATTACTCTTGAGTTAATTATGCCAGAATGGAGAAGTAGAAAGGTTTAAATAGTATTAATATTATTAATATTATAATAAATAGTTTAAATAAATAAAATATAAAAAAAAGAAGATAATAAAAAAGGAGGAGAAGGAATGAAATATATAACAAATCAAAAATGTGTATACTTAACAAGAAATGGTACAAAAAAATGTGAACACAAAGGAAACTTTGAAAGAGTCTTATCT
>Ga0208958_1003795_pt1 | contig 11383 bp, 7 predicted proteins | sample RifOxyB1_FD_184032 | JGI IMG/M metagenome (GOLD analysis project Ga0208958, IMG submission 184032) | Soil microbial communities from Rifle, Colorado - Rifle Oxygen_injection B1 (SPAdes) | ecosystem: Environmental > Terrestrial > Deep subsurface > Rock core/Sediment | place: Rifle, Colorado...
TTTCCGCTCCTGACCACCCGCCTTCTACCAGTAGAAGTCAGGTGGTCAGGAGCGAAGTTTGGGCAAGTTGAAGTGAGGCGGCAGCGGTGAATGAATCAGTTGAATAAAATACCAGGATAATTCTGAAGAGGAGAAATCAATAGAAGCAGAGAGACGAGAGAATGAAAGCCAAATGGGAACCCAGGGTTTTGGAAATCGGTTTCCAGGCAGTTTCCGAGCAAGAATACGAGCGAAGACTTGAAGACGTAGCGAGAATCGTTTACGAATGGATTTGCCAGCTCCGTAAAGGCAGTCAGATCAGTTTTAATCCAGTCGAATCCCAGGCCAGGTCTGTCCCGATCCCGAGTGAACAACCGTTCAGGAGGACTGAAAGCCATGGATACTAAGAATACAAAGACCCAAAAATCGCCGCGTACATCCGCGTCAGCACCGAAGAGCAGGCCGAGAACCCCGAAGGCTCGATCAAAAACCAGGAAGAAAGAATCCGCCAGGCCGTTCAATTTAAGAACCTGGATGGGCCTTTCGGGGAAATAGCGCATGTCTTCGTCGATCGCGCCAAATCGGGAAAAGATACCAACCGACCCGCCCTTCAGGGCCTCTTGGCCGCGATTTCTAGGAAAGAAGTCTCGCTCGTTTTGGTCACCGAGCTTTCGCGGCTTTCCCGATCGATCAAGGATTTTGCGTCCATTTGGGAACTCATGCAGAAGCACGGCTGCTCGTTTATGAGCCTCCGGGAGAACTTTGATACGACCACGGCAGCCGGAGAAATGGTCCTTTACTCGCTCGCGAACATCGCTCAATTCGAGCGGAAGCAGGTTTCTGAGCGCGTTTCCGCGAATTTTCGAGCACGAGCCGAGCGTGGACTCTATAACGGCGGAGTACTCCCGATCGGATATAAGCTCATCCCCAGCCAGCCGGGTTTTCTGGCCGTTGATGAACCGCAAGCCGAACTCGTGAAGCAGTGCTTCCGTACTTTTCTCGATCAGGGAAGTCTTTCGCAAGCCGCGAAATGGCTCAATGCCAATGGCTTTACGATCAGACGGGAAAGTTAGGGAGGTTACCGACCCAGACTCGGGCATTTTACCATCCAGAACCTCAGACACATTCTGACGAACCCGGCTTACATCGGGGTCAGGGCTTTTCGCGTGAAGGGCGAGATCAAAACAGCCCAGGCCCTTTGGCCGCCGATCATCGACCCAATGACCTTTCAGCAGGTTCAGGAAGTTCTTTCTCTGGCGAGAAGAAGGAAACCGCCCACGATCTCTCGGTACCCATTTCTTCTTTCCGGACTCACGACCTGTTCGAGTTGTAACGGAGCAATGGTCGGGAAATCCGCTCACGGAAATAGCGGCAAGGTGCCTTATTACGAACATGGCTGGGCAACGCGTCGTCAGGGCTGTTTACTCAAGAAGACGTTCTCCTGCATGCCGTTCCGGGTGCCGGCAAAGAAGCTCGAACCGCTGGTCTGGGAAAAAGTTTTTGGCCTTCTGACCAGCGAAACCATTGCCCGGGACATCGTCGAGCGAGCGAAGGTGATTCAAGAGGAGAGGTCAAAGAACTCAGAACAAGACCGCGCCAAAGCCCGAATCCAGAGCTATACGACGCAGCTCGAGATTTTGGCCGAGCGCCTGGCGCAACTCCCGAAGACCGTTTCGCCCGTCCCGGTCTTCAAGCAGATGGAAAAGATCGAGCTTCTCAAACAGAAAGAACAAGACCGGCTGGCGAGGAGTACGGATTCGGCAAGCAGCGATAATCCAGTGGACCTAGCGACCTACCGAGAATTCCTGGCTCAGCTCGGACGGGGAGACACCGCCAGTGAAACCTCCCGGGCGCAGGTTGTTCAGAAGCTCATTCAGAAGGTCGAGGTTTTGCCCGAGGGTCTCAGAATTCATTTTTATGCAGGGGAGTCTCGAATTGATTTAAGCGGGGGTTCGAACAGATTGACAAGTGGTGGCTCCTCCGAGAATCGAACTCGGACACCCGTAAGGATATACGATTTTGAGTCGTACGCGTCTACCAATTCCGCCAAGGAGCCGGGTGGACAAAAAACTTAACCCAAATCGGCTTTGCTGTCTACGGGGTCTTGTGATGGGTTTTGGCCAAGCGGGGGGAGCCCGCGCCCCTTCATCACCAGTTCGTTAATACCGGTTAAGCCAAGCTGGTCATAGTGGTCGAGAGTATCACTCAACGCCACGAATCGCATATGTGCCTTGCGGTCAAAGGCGTTCTTGAGCGAGGCGGCGGCCTTCGCGGCGACACAAGCAAGGTTCAGCGCTGGATCCCCCCCGGGACCGGCGGCGATACAGGTTTGCCGGGATTTTCGTCTGAGAAAGGAATAGGAGCCAAGGGTCTGTTGCGTGACCTCGTTCGCGTCTCCGAGAAATGTCGAGAGCGCGAACTCCGCCCTGAAATGCTGGTTTCTGAATTGCTCTTTTGTGATCCGGCCGGCTTCGTTGGCGAACCATTCAAGGAGGGCGTTCCGGGTGGCCCCGATCAAAATACCGCGAATCGAGCGGTGTCCGCCTTGGCACTGGCTCCTGCTTTCGTCGACGTTTCCGGAACCGTCAAAGTAGAGGTCCAGGGTCGCGATTCCGTGGACGCCGTTTTCATAAAGCGAAGAGGGATAATCGAGATGCTTGTCGATTCGAAGGGCGAGTGAATCGAAAACCTGAAAGACCTTGCTTTCGGTGAAGAGGAGGTCGCGGCTCATTCCGTTCGATATTCCGTCGCGGGAACGGTTTTTCCCGTCTTGGCTTCGATCGGAAGCCCGATCATTTGCTAAGTCGACGCTCGAGCGGCCCGAGGGAGCCGAAAAAAATGAGCGATTCCTGACGAAGTCCGGCCTGAGATCCGGAGCGGTGCGACAAGGTGATTTCCTTGCGGAATGCGTTCGCACTTCGTTCGGCTTGCCTTGTATTTCGATAAAGTGATGTTTCGTGACGGGCTTCGCCGCAGGGCCTGCGAAAAAAATCGTGGCGATCACGGCGAGTAGAACGTGGACAACTATGGAAAAGCCGAAACAACGCGTCACGCTGGAATTCTAAGCACGGCAGCCGCTGCACGGTCAAGATGTGGCTTCGCGCCGGGGTAGGACTGACACACCTCCATGGCTACTTTGTTTTCATTCCGGGTAAATTGCCGCCGCTTTACTCCCAACGCGCCGTAATCGCGGACAAAACGGTCTTAACACCGTCTAAATATCTACAGATGCGATGATCCATGCCCAGAATATAATTAGGAGTACCAGCTAAGTTTTATGAAGTCTGACAGAGGCGGGCCGTATGATGGGATGTCAGTTTCTTGCTAAAGGAAGTCGTGATCGCATAACTCCGGTGCTTATCGGGGTCTGCCTTCTTTCGCTTATTTCCTGCGCGAAGGGGGGCGGCGGTGGCGCGACGTCAGCGCGCTTCGCCTCAAAGGCGGAACCGTCCAAAGTCCTACCTTCTTCCTTGCCGTCGCCCATTGTCCCTCTCGGCGGGTTAGTTGTTCCGCCCCCGAACGTTGCGCTCTCCCCGATCACGCGGTCGGGGGATTCGGAGTTTAACATCGCCGGAACATGCATCAACGGGAGTGGGGTCATTCTCGAGGGAGATGATGCTCAGAAGCTGAATTGCCTGACCGGGGATTTTTCCTTTACAGTGAGCAAAGCGCAAGACGGTCATTACCATTTCCTCGTCCGGCAGGAGATAGCCGAAAGTTCTTCGAGTGCGGTCGACCTGCTCTGGTTTCGTGACACTCAGGCACCGGCTGCACCGCTGATCAGCGAGCCGGTCTCAAATCCTTTTACCGCCAATACGGACCAGGTCACATTGGTCGGGACCTGTGAAACGGATGCGACGGTAACGCTTTCGGGAGATGCCTCGGATTCAAAACTGTGCGTCGGAGGGCGTTTTGGATTCGCTCTCGAAAAGGCTAGTGACGGCAGTCTTCAGGTGACTCTCAAACAGACCGATGGCGCCGGAAACGTTTCTCCGGGTACAAGTTTCACATGGATACGCGACAGTCTCGCGCCGCCGGTGCCTGAAATTAATAGCCCTGTCGGTAATCCGTTCTATTCTAATCAGCCGGCTTTGACGATCGAAGGCTCGTGTGTCACGGGAAACAACGTTCATATTGCATCCGGCGCCGTGGCTTCAGAGGTGATGCTGCCGGTTGGTCAACTGCAACAACCCTGTGTTGCCGGAACGTTTTCGTTCTCCGTGGGGAAGTCCTCGGATGGACCGTATACGTTTACCCTTACCGAGGGTGATTCAGCAGGAAATGTCTCAGCTCCGGTCTCGCTCAACTGGGTCTTGGACCGCAGCGCGCCCGCAAAGCCCGTGATCGCGACGCCTTCTCCATTGACTGTGGTCTCTTCTGGCGCATCGCTCACGATTTCGGGGAGCTGCGAAGCGGGCGCAATAGTCATGTTGGCGGGCGACGCCGCGCAAACCACCGCATGCGTCGGGGCCGCTTTCAGCCTGACCGTTTCGAAAATTCTCGATGGGGCGTATCGCTTTTCGGTTCTGGAGAAGGATCTGGCCGGAAATTCTTCGGCTGCCGAAGAGGTCTTATGGACGCGAGATACGACTGCACCGGGCGCTCCGGTTTTGACCTCACCCGCGGTTCAGCCCTTCGTCAGCAATGCTTCGCTTCTGGCAATCACGGGAACTTGCGAAGCCAATGCGCGGGTTTTCTTGAGTGGAGATGACGCGCAGGATGTGGCGTGTGGGGACGGGATCTTCAGTTTTTCAGTAACGAAGAGCGTGGATGCTCCTTATCACTTTTCAGTGGCCCAGCGCGATCGGGCCGGGAACAGTTCGGCTCCGGTTTCTCTGCAATGGTTGCGGGATACGGAAAAACCGTTACCCGTTCAACTGACTTCGCCGTCGGCGAATCCTTATCTCTCCGGCGATAGCCGGCTCAGCCTCTCGGGGGTGTGCGAGGCCGGTGCGACGGTTCATGTATCAGGCGACGCCACCGCGAGCGCTCCTTGCTCGGGATCGTCTTTCACGGTCGAAGTCAACGAGAGCTCGGATGCCGTTTATCATTTCACGTTGAATCAGACGGATGCCGCCGGGAATACCTCGGGGGATCTGCTGTTTCAGTGGACCCGAGATACCGCGATACCGCCTGTTCCAACCATCGATAGTCCGGCTGCGAATCCCGCTGTTTCGAACTCGGCGTCTTTGACTATCTCAGGTGGCTGCTCGAGCGGTAACAAAGTCCATCTCGCGGGCGATGATTCACAGGTGCAGGTTTGTGCTGAATCGAACTTCAGCTTTAATCTCACACCCGCTGGAGATGGCACTTACGTATATGTGCTCTCGCAAGAGACTCCGGCCGGGAATCTTTCGGCTTTCGTAACTGTGCGGTGGACTCGCGACACCCAGACGCCTCCTCCGGTTATTCTGAAGAAGCCGCTTCTTAACCCGTTCACCTCCGGAGATACGACGCTCGAAATCGTGGGGAGCTGCGAGAACGGGGCGACGGTCTCGATTTCGGGTGCGACGACGGGCACGGCTTCCTGCAATGCCTCGGAGTTTGGATTCACGATGACCAAGGATGCGGACGGTGTTTACAACGTTTTGATTGCGCAAACTGATCCGGCCGGAAATGTTTCGGCAGCTATCGATTTTGAATGGGTACGCGACACGACGATTCCGCCGTCGCCCACGATCAGTGCCCCGGTATCCAGTCCTTACATTTCGAATTTGTCCTCATTGACCGTGACGGGAAGCTGCACTTCAGGGTTTCTCGTGACGCTTTCGGGCGGGAGCCCGCAATCGCAGCTTTGCTCGGCGGATAACACTTACAGTTTTCTCGTGAACCAGACCCAAGATGGGTCCTATCCGTTCAGTGTGGTTCAGACGAATACGGTCACTTTCTTCGATTCCGCTCCGGTTTCTTTCATCTGGATCAGGGATACCGCCGCTCCTCCGGCTCCAGTCATCCTTACACCGGCGGCGAATCCCTATACTTCCTCGGGCAATCTTACGGTCAGTGGCACCTGTGAGGAAAACGCGGTTGTTCTTCTATCGGGCAACGGTTCTCAATCGCGATCATGCCAGGGCGCCGGATTTGCTTTCACTGTGAACGAGGACGAAGACGGTACCTTCGAGTTTACCGTGATTCAAACCGATCGGGCTGGAAACGCTTCAGCCACCGCCGCGCTTACCTGGGTACGGGACTCCGTGGTGCCGCCCACGCCATCAATTGTAACCCCGGCCGTGCTGCCGGTTTGGTCGAATGCCTCCAGTCTTGCCATTTCAGGAGGTTGCGTCAGCGGAAACACCGTTACTTTGGGAGGAAGCGTCATACCCGACGAAGTCGCGACGGGCTCCTTGAGTCAGGTTTGCGTGTCATCCGGATACAATTTCAACGTGAGCAAGTCTTCGGACGGGACGTTCGGGTTTACTCTCAAACAGACGAGTCCGAGTTCGATCGAGTCAGGGTCAGTTTCGATGCAATGGATTCGGGACACCGTGGCCCCCGTGACGACGATCACGAGCGCGCCGCCCGCGGCGAATCTCTCGACAACAACATCATTCAATTTTACGACGAACGATCCCGATGCGATTCTCTTTTGCAGTCTGGATGGCGGGTCTTGGAGTACGTGCGTTTCACCGCAGGCTTATAGCGGCCTCGGAAATGGTCCGCATACGTTCAGCGTGAAAGCGATGGACAAGGCCGGGAACGTCGAACTCGCACCCCCGGCCCACAGCTGGTCTCAGGAATTATTTCAGACAATAGCTCTTTACCATTTTGACTCACCGGCCCCCTTGGGCGATAGCAGCCAGTATTCTGAGGTGAACAGGAACCCGCTCACGAGCACGAATACGAGTCTGTCTGATCAGGCCGTGTTTGGCGAAGGACGGGATCTGACTCAAGCGAATTCATTCCTTTCTGCTGAACCCTCCGCGACTCTTGCTCTTCTCAGCACTCGTATGACCGTTGAAGCGAGAGTGAAGCTCAAGAACAATCCCGCGGCGGGAGTACGTTATGTCATCGCGTCCCGTATGGGTTCAGCAGGCCAATATGGGTGGGAGTTCGGGCTTAGGAAGCAAGGCTCGAACGTTTATCTCTATTTCGCCGGAAGTTTGAACGGGATCTCGACGAATGAGGTGAAGGCGCCGATTTCCACGGGCTATACGTCCTTCCATCATTTTGCGGTCACTTGGGATCGCGGTTCGGTGAAACTCTATTTGGACGGTGTTTTGAAAGGTTCTGGAACAATAGGCACGGCCGGCTCGAGCGTTCTTTTCAACACGAATGCCGCATTGCGAATCGGCGCGAATCAGGCTGGATCGTATCTCACCGGTTACATGGACGAGGTTCGGATCAGCCAGGCCGTGCGCTGGAATTCGAGCTTTATCGTCCCGATTGCGCCGTATGCATCGCCAGCGGATTGAGAAAAATGCTGTCTCATCAGTCCGTAAGCTGAACTGAGTAGCTCGGGGAATCGTATTCGATCGTGATATCGCCACCGGCAGACGCGGACTGCTGGATTCTTGGTTTCCGAACTCTTTTGAACGCGATACGCACGGTTCCGTTCTGAATCATCTGGAAGACTGTCGGGGGAACCCGTAGCGTGTCTCCGTTCGCGGTTACCCGGACCGTATTGCTGTAGCTCGTCCAGCCCGCGGGGGCATCGCGGCCTGCCGCACCCGAAGCGGAGACTTCGATCGAATCCGTGTTATCGACTTCGTTGCCGACAAAGGCGACCGAAAAACCGGTACGACTTACCGTATTCGGAACATTTCGAACTGCCATTGAGATCATGTTCACCGAATTCGTGTAAACAAGGCCGTCATTGGTTCTGAAGGTGAAGCTGTGGTTCCCGTCCGCCGTTGCGGATGTGCACGCATGATAACTGATCCCGAGGAAAGCCTCTTTTGCCATCGGGCTTCCATCAAAGGTGATGGAGGCGGGTTTTTGAAGATCAACGCTCTTGCCGGTCGGGTTCGAAATCGTGAACTGAGCGCGCCCGCAGAGGGACTTCGCGGTCTCTGAGTAAGAGATCGTATACGACTGATAAAGCTGGTCCGGGTTGACATCAGTGGAATCCGCGACATCGAAATTACAGCCAGCCGCGAAAAAGCCAAGAACAACAAAGACGCACTTTTTCATCTTATTCTCCCAGTAGTTTTTTCTAGAACTAGCCGAGGGGGGGCGGCGAGTCAAGTGTCGTGTTCCGTTGAAATTTCGCCAGTTTCCGATTTGCTGAACGCGACACTTCAGCGTTAGAATTACTGAAATGACGAATGTTTACAAATTCGATGTGAGGGTGAGGCAGTCAATCTTTCTTGCAGTCGCGGCGTGGCTTTTAGCCAGTCCTTCGCCTCTCACGCACGCGGCTTCGGAAACCGAATGTGTTCGGCCGCGGCTTCAATCGATCAGCCGTGAGCAGAAGCTTGGCAGAAAGCTCGATCCGACGCTTTCGCCGAAGCACGAAGGCTATTACGTCGATGCGCGACCCAGCGATTACGAACAGTACACGAAAGGGCACGCCACTTTCACGGTTCCTCCCGGAATTAAGGGAGTCACGCAAGAAGACATGGGAGTCAGTCTTTTGAAAGCGACGCCCAAGGAACTGAATGCCATCGTCAGCGATGGATTCGAGCATGCGGGCGAACTTCACTGCGTCACTTCGGCTGCGGGCGCCTGGACGCGAGGAGGCGGGCGCATCAAGGCCCTCGAACCCTACAATATCCGCCGCTTTATCACTCCATCGGAGTACGACCAGATGCTCTTTTCGAACAAGATTACCTCCGCCAAGGATGCGCAGGAGGTGATGGACGCGCTTGGAATGAAGGCGCCGCCCAAAGGGCGGGCTCTCGACGAGTGGAAGAACGAAGTCATCGCGAAACACCGGGCCATCGAAGGGGGAATCGTCCGCAAAGCCGCCGAAAACCCGGAAGCGATCAATCCGCTGGACGTCAAATTCACGCTCTTGGCTTTGCAAAGCAAAAAATCGGGCAAGTACATCAGCTTTGACGTGTGGCTGAGTGAAAAGACCCACTCTGAAGTGGCGGGCTATATCGGCTGGTTCAAGCAGAATTTCAGGTCGAAGCGTTTCTCGCCTGATCCCGAGATCGACCGGAATATCAAAGCCGCGCTCTCCGAGTATTTCGCTGAATCCACGCGACGGGGAGAGACCCACGTATTCGGCTTTCAGCGTGGCTTCAAGGGGATTGAGGTCGGTACGAACCGAATCATGAATGAAACGGATTCTTTGGGAGAGGGCACCGGAATGCTACCTTTCTACATGAAGGAATCCGGTCGGCTGGATCAGCTCAAGTCGATGGGGAAGAAATATCTTCTTTTTGACAATATCGAGGAAGTGAACGACTTCAGCCTCGTTCTGGGCGCGCATCTTCGAAATGGAACCGAAATCAGCAGTGTGCTCGTGCCCACGAGCCCGAATTACAAGGGCGGCGCTCCTTACAAAATTCCGATGAATGGGAAAGAGAGCGTCGCATTGATCGAGAAAGACATTCTTTCAAAAGAAATGCAGGCCCAACTGCCTCCTGACAACAATTTCTTTTTTTCCGGTTCCTTGGTGATGAGCCTCGAAACGATGCCCAAGAAGACCGTCATCATGGAACCGAAGTCACAAAACGGCGTCAAGTTCAACCGCCTCAAGTTCATGATCCAGGATGCCACGCAAACACAGCGTGCCGGTGCGATCGAGGGCCGGATCGGCTTTGAGTACGAAAATTTCAAATATGTGCAGGAATTCGGAGAAAACGGCGAGCGTTATCTTCGCAACCAGATGTCCGGCCCGATCGCGCGAGATGCTCGGCCCTAAGCGCCGCGGGCGGGCCTGCTCAGTTCAGCTTTAGCCAGACGAGGCCGCGAGATATTCCGCTATTGCCGCCATCGGTGGCCTTCATGCCCGTGAGCAGCGTTTCGAGCGAGACCCAATACGGTTCGTACCACTCGCGGTCCGGATCGAGAATGAGAACGCGCTCGTTCCTGCCGTCGTAAGCTCCAAGCGGCGCGATGTGTCCGACCGGAGCATCATCCGTGAAGGATTTCTGGAGAAAGTTGACGAGAATGAAATCGCGGGCACTTCGTTCGTTTTCGGACAGAATGCGACGCAATTCCCGTTTCGCTCCTTCCAGCGATCCTTGAAATCGCAGAATCTCAGCCGATCGAACCTTGACCCCGTTCGTTTCGAGCGCGGCTTTCGCGATTTTCGCCAACTGATCGAGCGTAACTCCCTTTGGCGAAGTGTTCGGATCGGCACCGACTTTTTTTTCCCAGCTTGCGACCTGAACGCGGGCGAGGAGCTCCTCGTCGGTCACGAGTTTTTCATTTGCACGGCGATTGTTGAGATCCTTCGCAGCGCGCGCGGCATTCACGAGCGCGGTAACGGCGGCAACGGAGCAGGATGCCTCAGTTTTCTGGCCGACGTAGTAGGGAATCAGCGCCCAGAAGTCGGGTGCCGGGTGCTCAGGTGAGAGAAAATACGAATGATCTCGCGAGAGTGGAATCGCCCTCGGATTTCCCGAAGGACCGTACTTCGGCTTTGGATCCGGGTAAGCTGTGGAAATACTGAGTAAAACGATCGAAACCAAGAAGTAGAACCGCATTTCACTGTCATAGGACGGCATTTGCAATCGTGCAAGTGGTGCTGAGTCATGCAATTTCGGGGAATTTTTGGGACTTTTCTTGACCACTCGGACGCGAATGAGTATACCCGACTGGAATTAGCTATTAATGGTGCCAACCATATTTTAAGGAGATCGTTATGATGAGAATGATTGCTTTGATGACGCTGACCCTGGCTCTCGCGGCGTGCGGGAAGCCGATTTCGGGGAAAATCACCCTGACGGGTGATCGTTCGATTCCGATCATCACCGAAGAAGGAACTACGGCTGAACTGGGCGCGGGTTCCGCGACTGTTCAGATCAAGAGTGCGTTCAGTCCCAAACTTGAAATCAGGACTTCACGCCAGGTTGTTTCGGTGAAGGTGCCGAAAAAGATTTTGGCCAACAAGAAAGATTTTTATTTACCCGCTGAAAAGATCAAGCAGCCGGTGGATTTGGAAGCCTTGACTCGTTACGAATTGATCAGCAGGCACGAGGAAGTCGGTTCGCAGACCTGTTTTACGGGAGGTATGTGCTACGATCCGTGCCGGACCTATTCCAATGCCCCTGGATGCTATTATAACCCCGGCTATCCTTATCAGCCCGGTTACCCCGGTCATCCGTATCCTCCTCATCCGGGTTACCAGCCTTATCCCGGCTATCCGGGCGGTTACGGGTGGCATTCGAACTGCCCGGGCGTTGTGACCATCAAAAGCGTCTATGAAACTCAACGGGAGATCTTCTCGATTGGGTTTCGCGAACCGTCGGATAAAGCGCTGCTTGGCTATTTCGAAGGCGAGCGCGGGATC
>Ga0208958_1003797_pt1 | contig 11379 bp, 9 predicted proteins | sample RifOxyB1_FD_184032 | JGI IMG/M metagenome (GOLD analysis project Ga0208958, IMG submission 184032) | Soil microbial communities from Rifle, Colorado - Rifle Oxygen_injection B1 (SPAdes) | ecosystem: Environmental > Terrestrial > Deep subsurface > Rock core/Sediment | place: Rifle, Colorado...
AATTCAAACACAAAGGCTTGTCGTGAAGGTACATCAAAGGCATTCACAATACCAAGGATCGTTGCTAAGAATAGGATGTGCCAGGGTTTTACTACGTTGAAAAAAACTAAAGCAAATAAGATAAAAGCTAAAACCATCATGATCGTTTGAGTAATGATAAGCAAATTTCTTCTAGGAAAGCGGTCCGCCAGTACCCCCCCATATAGCATCAATACGATGGAAGGAAACCCGGAAGCCAAACCAATATAACCAAGATACGCCATCGAATGAGTCAGCTCATATAATAAAAAACTTTGCGCAGTGATTTGAACCCAGGTTCCAATTAGAGAAATAATTTGCCCGATAAACCAAAGTCGGTAATTGGGATATTTAAGAGCGGCAAAAGTTTTTTGCCAGGAAAATTTGGTAATGGTATTTGGGATACTAAACATTCATCAACATTTAACATATTTGAAAGCGTTTTGCGACTATTTCCCACCATTAATCTGGTGGTATCTAAAGCAATCTAGGGCATGATCATTCACCATGCCTACGGCCTGCATATGCGCATAAACAACGGTTGATCCTAAAAACTTAAAACCTCTTTTTTTGAGGTCCTTACTAAAGGCGTCTGATTCAGGGGTTGTCGCAGGAATATTTTCTAGAGTTTTCCACTTGTTAACAATGGGTCGATCTTTGACGAATTGCCAACTATATTTAGCGAAACTACCAAACTCTTTTTGGATTTTTAAAAAAATCTTAGCATTATTAATGGTAGCTTCAATTTTTAATCTATTCCGAATAATGCCTGGATTGTTGAGCAGATTTTCTACTTTCTTTTTTGAATATCTAGCAATCTTTTGAGGATCAAAATTACTAAAGGCCAATCGGTAATTTTCTCTTTTTTTAAGTACAATTGACCAGCTCAAACCCGCTTGGGCACTCTCCAATACAAGAAATTCAAACAATTTCTGATCATCAAAAGTGGGAACCCCCCATTCTTGATCATGATAGTTAATCATCAGGGGATCACTACCCACCCACTGGCATCTATTTTTAAGAGAGTCCATTGCAATTCCTTTGTTTGGTTTTTTAAAAAGCCCCGCAACTATTAAATTGCGGGGCTAGAAATTACTTCTTACGGTCAAAAAAATCAGAAATGTGCCTAAAGAAAGATCCCACTTCTCTTCTTGAAAGACAACAACAGTTAACATCGTTGCAACATTCTTCAGGATTAGTTTCTTCAACGTTCTTTTCACCACAGCAGCACTTGTCATCTTTTTCATCACTCATCGTTTACTCCTTGGTTAAGTTACAATGACATGAATCTAAAAAGTCTGCCAGTTTACGCAAATGAGTTGCTACCTCTTTTGTGTTAATTGAATAAAACACTTCTTTGCCTTCCTTGCGCGCGTTGAGCACCCCTGCTTCTTTAAGGATGGAGAGATGACGAGAAACCACAGAAAGATCTAAGTCGCAACAAGTAGATACTTCGTTGACATTAGATTGCGCTTCTCCATCATAGGAGCAACAACAAATGCGATTGAAGATGGCCATTCGATTGGTGTCCCCAAGCGCTTTAAAAAGTGAAATGTATTTATCCAAATCAAAGGAAAACTTCTTCTTCATAGAAGTAGGTTTGCAAAAATATGTAAATGTTACAAGATATATTTGCATTTTCATGCAAATATTTATTTAAAGCAAGTAGCTAGTAGACGTACATTAGACAAAAATATATAACAAGATCATGTTTACAAATGCTCAGAAAATAATACTGTTCTTATTTTTACTCCTGATGGGAACGGGTGTATTTCTCTACGCTAATTTGAACACAATTATAGAAAATGTGATCAAAAAAAACTTACAGCAAAGAGGACTTAATCAACTTAATTTTAAAATTACAAAACTATCTCTTCAAAATCTAGTTATCGAAAATCTCACTTGGGATAAATATTGTTTAAAGATAAAAAAAATAAATTACAGTTATTCTATAGGAAAGCTATTAACCCACCAATACGGAAAATTATCAGTGGAGGATATTGATAGTTGTTATACCCACGAAACTACTCAAAGCGATCAAACAACCGCCTTTCCCCTTCCTGTGCTTTTTCCTTTTCTCAAAAACCTTAATTTCGAAAAAATCAACCTCAAGAACTTAAAGAATTCAGTCCATATCGGTAGTACTCAATTGGATATAAGTCTCAATCTGGAGTATATATCGATCCCAAATGCGAAACAGATTAATCTTCAAGCGACACTGAAACAAGGTTTAACTTCTTCTCATTTCACGCTTAAAAGTATTCTTTCTGCGCAAACAGAAAAGATTCAAATTCCCTATTTAGAAATAGCGGTGCCAGATAAACTAAAGATTATCGCCAATAATCTTCATTTCTCCTCTACCAAAAACAAGACTGGTTTAATTATCAACCTCAACTCAGATCAATTATCTTTTAATCACTTTGTTTTAAAAGATGTTTCAATAATAAACACAATCATAAATTTACAAAACCAAAAGCATCAAGGAAAGCTTGAAATTAAACAGTTTGAAGATAAGCATTCTGGTATTCGCAATTTAAAAATGGAGAGCACTTACTCACTTAAGAACCAACAGATCTCAATTGATACCAAGATTTCCCCCCACAATAAACTTTTTAGACTAAACTTCTTGGGTACATACAATTGGGGCGAAAAAAATGGTTCATTTACCCTCACCATTCCCAAAGCTAAAATTAATGACATAAAAAGCATTGATTCTTTTTTTCTCATTAGCCCACTTCTAAAACTTAATGCTTTGATTTTCAATCTTGATCTTCAAGGTACCGTTGAGATAAAAAACAATGTCGCTAAACCACGGTTAACCCTAAATTTAACAGATCTTGCTTTGGTACAAAACCAAATAAATCTTAAAGGTATTCAGGCTCAATTGAAACTAAGTAACTTTTCACCATTAAAAGTTAGTAGTGAAATCAAAGCTCCAATACTCGATTGGCCAATCCCTATCAGAAACTTTAAAACCAATTTTTCATTTTACCAAAATATTATGACCTGCCACTCTTTAACTTTTAATCTTTGGGAGGGTAAATTTAAACTAGCACCTACTACTTTTAACACAGTTAAAAAAACACTTACCCCCACCGAAATTAAGTTTTCTTCACTTGATCTGACTCAAGTATTTAACTATATCGATAAACCCAATCTCAACGGAACTGGAAAAATCGGAGGAATTCTTCCTGTTACTTTTATCAACTTAATGCCAATGATTATTAATGGTCACCTTTTTGCAGAAGGAAGTGGAAACTTACAGCTTAAGCTTCAATCTGAAACTAAACAAGCAATGATCAATAGTCAGCACGTTAATATTCTTACCGACTATTTAGATAATTTAAATTACAACAAAATTAATCTGGATTTGTCGACCAACGAAAAACTTGACATAAAGTCCCAAATAAAAATTTCCGGCACAAACCCTGTTGTGCAAGATAAATATCAAGGCCGTCCATTGGATTTTAAGATGACTTTGAATTTTAATATTGTTAAGATGCTAAGAAGTCAGGGGGCTTCCTTACAGCTACCTGAAAAAATTGAAAAGCTTTTTTTAAAAGATGGAAACTAAAATGAAATTTATCACAATCAGTTTACCCCTTCTTATTCTATTTTTTTCATCATGTGCACCAACCGTCAGAGTTGAAGCACCCGATAAACCAATTGAAATCAATCTTAATGTTAATATCGAGCACAATGTTAAAATTCAGATGGATAAACAACTTGATAATTTAATGCAAAACCAAAAAGATATTTTTTAATGTTTAGGAGCTAGGCATGAAAACCACTATATTAGTTTTATTTCTATTTTCTTCATTTTCACTTTTCGCTTTTGACCTAGAAGTTGCCAGGAGTCAAAACAAAGTTTGCGAAGAACCAACCGGCTATTTAAAAACTCTTGATCCTGCTATCAAAGCGGATGTAGATGAAATTAACACCAAAAGAAAACAAAAATACCAAGAAGTAGCAACCGCTGCTCAACCACAACAAGAACTCTCCGTTGCCGCAGCATTAATGGGCAAAAAGTTAGTAGAAAAATATGGTGCCTGCAAATAGCCTTATTTGAATCTAAAGTTCACGCACATCGTATTCCCATTGACACTCTAGGTATTAAAAATGATTATGTAGTCAGTAAAAATCTACTAAGGAGAGCATATGACTGAATTTGAAAAAATGATTAATAACTTATTTTCCACTAACCCTTTATTTAAAGGCGCATCATTTTTCGTAATCTTTCTTGTAGTGATTGCTTTTCTGACTTCCTATTACATTGTAGAACCAGGACATCGTGGTGTTATGGTAACCTTGGGTTCGGTATCAACAGATTTTAAAAACGAAGGATTAGGTTTTAAACCACCCTTAATTTCTAAGGTCATCCAAATTCCTGTGAAACAAATTACGCAAAATTTTAATGCCGAATGCTATTCGTCAGACTTACAACAAATTAACATAACAATTGCCACTCTTTATCGAATTCCTGAAATTTCCGTTGTAACTCTTTACCGTCAATATGCAGGTAATGCATTTGAAGCCCTAATTGAGCCAAGGGTTCAAGAAGCTATCAAAGAAGCAGTGGCCTTAGAAAGTGCTGAAAGTATAGTTACTAAAAGAGAACAAATTAAAACTAAGGCCCTTGAAATAGCTCGAAAAAAAATCGGTAACATTTTAATCCTAGAAGATCTGGTTATTAAAAATATTAATTTATCTAAAGAATTAGAGAGTGCTATCGAGCAAAAAATGGTTCAAGAACAAGAGGCAGCTAAGGCTAAATTTACCCAGCAAAAAGCGGAAATTGAAGCCACCACAGCTATTATTAGGGCCAAGGGTGAAGCTGAAGCTATTACCATCAGAGGACGATCGATACGAGAAAACCCAGCGGTTATTGATCTTCAGTTAATTGAAAAATGGAATGGAGTTACTCCTTTAGTAGTTGGAAGTGGAAAAGGTGCAAATATTTTGCTGCCTTTAAAACAGTAAAAAATAGTCAGCCTAAAATTAATTCACCAAGAGTTGTTTTAGGCTGACTTTTTCTTTCATTTTTTCTAGCAGAAAACATTTTCATCATTTCAAAAATAGCTTAAACTTATATTTTATAAATAATTCCCTAAAGAAGTACACATATGAATTGGTTTTTCAAACGATGGTATTATATTGGTATTTTCCTCGTATTAGCACTAGCACTCTCCTATTACCGTACCTCAAAAAACACTGTTGAATTCATCAACGCCTCCATCAAAGGGCAAGTGGAAGCGCGCCAATTATTTGAAACCGGACAAAAAATACGCCAAGGACATTCTCTTTTTTTAGCGGCCATTACACTCCGTGATGATAACCTTTTGGAAAAGTCCACTACCCTCCTAGAAAACGAAACAAAAGCGCACCCCCTACCTAAAGATTATGAGAAGGTTTTTCAACAAATGAAGCTGCTACAGCAGACTAATTTTAATCAAATCACACAAAAGGAAATCGCCGCACTTGCAGATCAGGTAGAGACTGTTGAATCAACTCTTAAAAAAAATGAAATGGCAAAATGGGAAACAATTATAAAAAATAATTTATCTCTTCTAAAGGCCCAAGAGACCAATAATCGCATTTTAAAATATTCGTTAATTCTATTGGGAATTTTCATACTTGTTATTTTAATCATGAATTTCTTGAAAGAAAAAATCCAAACCCAATATCAAAATACTTCTTTGCTCCAGGAATCCTTATTTAAATCTCTATCTGATAGTGTTATCCATTGCCGACAAAATGGTGACATTATCTCTATGAACAAAAGTGCCCAAATTATCTTAAAGCAAAAAACTACTGACTTAGCTGGCTTAAAAATTCAGAATTTTTTCCCCCAACTTTTTGATAAATATGGCATTACTTACACAAAAAGCAACAATCCTCTATTAAATGGACTACAGGGAACTGAAATTCATAAACAGACGGTAGGATGTTTTATCAACTTAGATTATCTTTGGCTTTCTCTTAATATCCATCCGGTATATGAAAATAGTAATAAAAAATTTGAATCAGTACTCATTTCATTTGTTGATTTAACAGAACAAATCAAGGCCTTAAATTTGATTTCTGATCAACAAAAAAGCTTACAAGAAACATCCAAGATGTCATCTTTGGGAGTCATGGCAGCTTGTATTGCGCACGAAATTAATAATCCCCTAAGTGTGCTTAAAATCCATGCAGAAATGATAAAACTAAATATCGCTTCAGAAAAAATCAATAAAGAATTCTTGATTGATTCAGCTAAAAAAATCGACGATACCATTACCCGAATTGGAAAAATTATAAGCGGGGTTAAACTACACTCCAGGGATACCTCTAATGATCCACTTGAGCGTTGTAATATTAAAGAAATTGTGAACGATACTCTTGAATTTTCTCATTATAAAATTTTAAAAGAAAATGTTAATATCATAACCAAAGAAGTTATGAATTTAGAAATCAACTGTATACCTGCCCAAATTTCCCAAGTGCTAGTCAACTTAATTAAAAACTCCATTGATGCTATAAAGGAGTTAAATGAAAAATGGATAGAGATAGAAATTGATAAAAATAATAAATCCCTTCTGTTAAAATTAACCGATAGTGGACCTAGAATTCCCCCTGAAATTCAAGCAAAGATGTTTGATCCCTTCTACACTACTAAAAAAGCCGGACAAGGGACTGGACTGGGGCTAGCAATTTCTAAAGGAATTATCGAGAAACACCACGGACGACTCTACATAGACAATGATTGTCCAAACACCCGGTTTGTTATGGAATTACCTTTATTAATTTCCTAATATAGATAGACCATTTAAAGTTGCCGCAAAAACTTTTTGTTGTAAATTAACAAACACACTTTTGATTATCGGATCGCCAAGACCTTGGATTTCGTTATAATTATTAAAACTCACTCCACCATTAAGTGAAACAGCTAAGCCATTGTCCGTAGCAACATAAATAACGTTGTTATTAACATATACTCCATTAACATTTTGATCACCTAAACCTTCGGCTTCCGTTTTATTGGTAAAAGTTAGACCATGATCAGTAGAAATAGATAACCCTTGAGGGGTGGCCACATAAATATAATCTAAATCATCCACAAAAACCTGAGTAGTAATATCATCGCCAAGACCATAAAAACTATCCCTGTTTATAAAACTAACTCCCCCATCATTTGATATGGAAAGTCCCTTCGCCGTGGCAGCATAGATAATGCCTTCATGGACATATATCCCCTTTACAATCTTATTACCTAATCCGTCTGATTCGCCTCTATTTATAAAGCTTGCACCATTATCAGTTGATATCGACAAACCTTTTTTGGTGGCTACATATATTATACCGGCTTCATCTACAAAAACATCATTTACGTCTTTATCACCTAAACCCACACTATCATCTACATTTATAAAGCTATCCCCAGCATCAATTGATATAGATAGCCCAAATTTATTACAAGCATAAATATTGTTATATACATCGACAAATACACTGGAAATATTGACATCGCCGATACCATCACTTTCAGTTTTATTTATAAAACTTAAGCCACCATCATATGAAATGCTAAGGCCATTGATAGTGGCTGCATAGATGATTCCATAATCATCCACAAACACATCATTTAAAGAATTACTACCAAGTCCTGCTGCAATAATATTGTCAAAGGTTAGTTCTGGCTCAGGTTCTGGCTCAGGTTCAGATACTGGTTCAGATACTGGAGCTAATGCAGATTCAGGTTCATTTTTAACATCCAGTTTACTTACCTTATTTTCTACGCTAGCTATTTCAGTGAGTGTAACTTCTGCTGGAATAACAGCCATAGCAAGACTGTTTACTGTATCAACATCCTTATATTGTGATTTATTTTCTCGTACTCTTTCATTTTCCGTAACCGGCATATGTTTAGGTTTCATGGAGGCTTTGTCACTTGAACTGGGTGCTTCAGTCCGTTTAGTATTAATACTGGAAGAAGATTTAGCACCAAAGCTAACTTGAGGGGTAAAATAGCTTTTGCTAGGAGCTGATGAAGAGAAAGTAGCTACAGATCTGTTCGGGTAAGAAATTAATCCTGACTCTTTAAAATAGTTAGATAAGAAAGCGTCAGTCGAATCATTTTGGCTATTATAATGTTCACTGGTTAATATACTTTCTAACTCCGTAATAAGGCCAGAATCAGTAGTTGGCATATTGCTGGAAATAAATACAGTTGAAAAAATAGGAAGAATCACAGCGGCTGTTTTTAATGAAGTAAAGGTCACCGTAACACTTGGAGTGACGATGAGACTTTTTAAACCTTGAATGATATCAAAAATTATTTTCATGGTTGTTCCGCCAACGTGCTGCTAATAAACCCAATACTTGATTATATCACTACAACTATAGTCTACCGAAAATTACTGGGATTATTTCAAAAAAACTAACTTGCTAAAATTATTGAACACAAATCATAGGTGATCATTTGTAATTTTAATGAGTTAAAAAATCTACAAAATATATTTGTAAATAAAATGCTAAATTTCTAAATAAATGATTATGAATTACTACTTTTTGAGGCAAATTAATCAACAAATTGAATTAGGGACTATATAATTTTGTGTTCAATAAAACTGCCTCAAAAACCGATAAGATACTGAAACATTGTTGGGTTAGTTTTATTATGGGCTCAGATTCTTATCACAAAATATTATCAAGCGCAGTTGCTAGGGCGATAGAGATTCCCTTTACTTGCTATGTTTATTTGAAGATAAATGACCGATATGTTGCCTACATTCGGAAAGGAGATACTCCTTCCGAAAAAATAATAGCCAAAATCAATACTTCTCTTCAATCCGGCATTTTTATTAGAAGCGAAGATATTGATGCCTACAACGAGTTTCTCAATAACTGTAAGCCCATTGATGAGAAAAAAGATAATAAAAGTGACCAATTAGATACTATGGGTTCTGATATTCGTAAAAACGTATTTGTAACTGAGCTAAGTTCAAATGAATCTGCCAAACCTCCTGCTGAATCCATTCCAATCGATATTCGTTTAAATAATTGTTTTACAGATTTTATTAAACAATTGAATCCAAATGAAATTGTTAACTTTTCAGGTGAACATCTTGATTTTCAATTAGATGATAATTTATTATATCAAGCCCTAATGCCCAAACTTCAAGAAATTAATTTTAATCATTCTCCTCAAAGTAAATCAGATTTTATTAAGGCGCTACATGATCCTGCTAGTACTTTCTGGCAAGACATATTCAAAGTTACTGGGATGTTTCATGATGATTCACAAGAAACTAATGTAGTGAGTGGAAATTTTGAAAATGAAAATAAGGAAAAGATTATAGTTGAAGGCAAGCGTGAAAAAGATAATAAGGACAAGCTTGTAATTGTAGGAAGTGTTGAAGAAGAGCAAAATGAAAATGTTTTAGTCAAAGGTAAAACTACTAAAAACGACCCTCAAACAATCAAAGTTAAAGGCAAAACTCCCCAAAATGAACCTCAAATAATCAAAGTCAAAGGTAAAACCCCCAAAAACGACCCTCAAATAATCAAAGTCAAAAATCATGAAGCCCTTAAAATGAAAGAGAATATCGTTCGAATTTTTGGGGAAAAAATTGAAAATGAATTTCTTCCGATAATAGTCAAAGATCGTGAAAATGCGGAGGATAAAATTTTCAAATCGCATGGAATTTATTTAAATTCGGCAATCAACTCAACTAAAAACATTAAAAAACATCTGGCACAATACTCAGAAAAAATACTCGATCTAAAAAATGATAACCAAGAAGAAACTGAGTCAGTAGGAATGGAATTCTATCAATGTCTTTTAGATGAGGTCGGCGCTACTGAACAAACTTTGATAAAACTAAGAGAAGATTTTCAATCCCAAGAAAAAAAGATGAGCCTCCTTTTTTCCAACCCTAATCAATCGGAACTGAAGAACCACGTTTCAAATCTGGTATTACTCCAAGATAAATGTGATGAACTAAAAGATTGGAATAATATCAACACCGAAAGCTCTGAACATATCGACGGCACTCCTTTAAACAAAATTGAAAATGACACCAGTGATTTAGTCACAGCTTTGCGTGGTATTATTAAAAAGCAAAAAGAAGCCCTATCAATGTATGATAAGGAAAATGCTAAACTTAAAAACGAAATAACTCAAAAACTAGACGACAAAGAAGAGATTAATTCTCTTCGGGATCAAATCCAACAATTGAAAACTCAAATCACTCAACAAGAAAAACAGATGCAAGATCAAAATCAGCTAATTAATGATTTGGACAATGAGCTGTTATCTAAAATGGAGGAATTGGAAAAAAATAAAAACCAAATCTCCCAAAATGACATTCAAATAAAAGAATTTGAAGATTTCGTATTTAATCACACAGAATACATTGGTAATATTGAAAAAGAAAATCAAGATATCCAAAAACTTTATGAGACCAAAAGGAATGAAGTTGATGATTTAAAAAAAGAAATACGAGGTTGGGAAAACCGTGTACAGGAACTTGAAGTTCTACTGAAAGAACACCAAGGAAAAAACACCGATTTAAAAAATAATATTACCGATATAAAATTTAATGAATTGCACTTAAAAAGCCAAATCGGCAAGCTAGAAGAGATTGTAACCGGTATCAAAGAAGATCCCAACGAAAGTATTTCGTATTCTCAAAGCAATAAATCCCTTACTAATATGCTCAAAGACAGTGAAGAACGCTACGAAAAAGAAGTAGAGAAATCAAAAATATTTAAAAGTAGAATTGATATACTAGAAAATGAAAAAACCTCGCGTGATATACAAGATGAACAAATTAATAAACTCAGAAGAAAATTATCCGACAACCTAGACGCACTGGAAGAAAAGAATAGGATTTTTGTCCAACAAGAGGAAAGTGCTCAAGCTAAAATTACCATGCTCCAAAATCTTAATGAGCAAAATCGGGCAACTATTTCACGGCTAACTAGATTTCATGAAAAACTTAAAACTCAGCATTCTGAAATGATTCAAAAATTAAGTACCAACACTGACAACACCCCTGATTATAAAAAACAGGTAAATGATGTAAGCGTAGAGCTATCAAATAATAAAATAATGCTTTCACAATTAGAGAAGAGATTTAATAACGTCTCCCAAGAAAAGAAAGATCTACAGGCTAAGTATAATGATGCTCTCAAAAAAATCAAACTGCTCGAATTCAATTTGAAAAAAGCCTCATAGCTAACTAATAGGGGAAAACGTATCTTAAATATTTTTCCGAGATATCCCCACTATTTCTTATAAAACCCGCCCTTTCTAAAATTTTTTGGGCCGCTATATTATTTTTAAGAACTCCTGCTTTAAGTACTTTATCTGCAGGC
>Ga0208958_1003801_pt1 | contig 11376 bp, 10 predicted proteins | sample RifOxyB1_FD_184032 | JGI IMG/M metagenome (GOLD analysis project Ga0208958, IMG submission 184032) | Soil microbial communities from Rifle, Colorado - Rifle Oxygen_injection B1 (SPAdes) | ecosystem: Environmental > Terrestrial > Deep subsurface > Rock core/Sediment | place: Rifle, Colorado...
TTGTTTACGGGTTGGAGCAGTGGGGGTTTCCATCACTGCCCCCACCCCTCTGACCCGTAAATAATAAAAAACACAATGAATAAAACAGAAAAAATCGTGTTGGGGGTTGTAGTATTAGGGCTTGTTGTTGTAGGTTACTGGGCAAAAGCTCCAAAAGTGCAAGAAGTAACCTACGACCAAATAATCAACGCGATTAACAACGAAGGCAGTAAACTTGGCGCCTTATCTAATCCAGATCTTATTTCAAATTGGTTTAGTTTTGGCGGAACAAGGGAATGGGCTTACAAATCAAATATGCTGTCATCTGGCGTAGCTTCAACAACTGTATGCTCTTTTAGAAGCCCTAATGCCACTACCACGCTTGAAATGGTTTCGGCGAATATCGCTACAAGCAGTTTTGCGACTTCAATAGATATTGGTTATTCGCAAGGATTATCTTCAACGACAGACCAAGTATTGACTCCAGCTCTTCCTACCGCTACGACTACGATTATAGCTAGGGCAAATCTTGCTCTTAACGCGTATCCATATTTTCTAAACGCCACGAGTTCTCTTACTGGCACTACAACGGAAAAAACTGGCATGCAAATTCAGGATAATATCATTTTTCCAAGAAGTTATATCAATGTGAAAGTCGGACCACAATCTTCAACTACTAATCTTATTGGAGGAACTTGCAAAGTTAAATTCCTAGAACTATGAGTAAAGAAACCAAAATTCTTTTAAGTTCGGTTTTCGCGGGCTTGATTTTGGTTGTTTCTCTGTTTGTTTGGAATGGCTTGGCTTTGGGTGGCGTGGCTAAAAATGAAATTGCTTCAAGAGATGAATTTCGTAATTTTACTTTCTTTGCCAGTTCCACTGCCCAAATAAATCTAAACTTGAATGTCGGCACGACTACAGATGCCACTTCAACTGACATAACTTCTTACTTTGACACACAAAATTTCAAAGATAATGGTTATTTCGTGATTAAGGGGGCTAAAAAAGTAACAATGTATTTCGCACGAGATGCGACTACCGATATTGGAAATTCAAAGTTTAGAGTTCAGGTTACTCCTGATGGTATTACTTGGCTTAACTACAACAAATTAATTAGTAATGTTACCAATACAAATTCTCAGAATCTTACTAGAGTTGGATTTGTTACGATTACCGGTTCCGCAACATCAAGCCCGAACGCGACAACAACCGCTACACTAGACCCCGATGATTCTTGGTATGGGGTCAGATGTATAGTTGTTGAAACTACCGATGGAATGCATTATTGTTCCGCGACTGCTTCTTGGTAGAACTCATATTACGCTCCTTTTGTTGGGGGCGTGATTATGAGCTTTACCAATAAAATACAATAATGCTATTCACAGATATTGCTTCTAGGGTAAGTTTTCTGACCGGCACGACTGTAACTTCATATACCGCCGCTAATTTGACTTTGGCTGTAAATCGGGCATTGGAGAGGGTGGTTTCTTTAATCAATAAAGCGGATTCTCGTTGGGAGTTTGACGATAATAATTATGGTGATTTGCCTTTTGCTACCCTGACAATCACTAATGGGCAACAGCAGTATTCTTTGGCGACTTCGCATCTTTCAGTAAATAGGATAGAAATTAAAAATTCTTCGGGAAACTGGAAACGGATTATTCAAATAGACCAGCAAACTTTAAAAAGAGGCGGGGCAATTAGTCCGGCTTCGGGCAGACTGGGAGGATTAAGCGATGCCGAAACAGCTTTAGCTCTTGGAGAAACAACTCCTTCTACGGGGAGAGGTGGAGCATATCAGGCGACTCCGGGAACCCCAACCGAATATGACCTTATAGGGCTTCGGGTATTCTTGTTTCCTGTTCCAAATTACACCCAAACTAAATCAATAAGAATTTACTTTAATCGCGGGCCGCGGTTGGTAACTTATTCAACCTATGCGGCTTTAACTTGGATTGACGATGCTTCTGACGCTTCCTCCGCTTTACCCGGTTTCAGCTCTCTTTACCACGATTTAATCGCACAATGGGCGGCTTATGATTATGAGAGAAATTTCAAAAAAGACAATTCCCGTTTGGCGGAAATTTTACAAATGGAAAAAGTTATGACGGAAGATTATGGAAACCGAAACAGAGATGTGATAAATCGCCTTATTCCTAATCAGGATAGCAATAAGTGATATGGCGTGGTCAACTGATGCGGCAAATAGCTCGACTCCCGTGAACGACGCGGCTTTGGATGGCGCGGCGGCAACTTGGGACGATACGGATATTGCTTGGAGTGAAGAAGAAGGAACTTGGGACACTCCCCGCTCGCCTTGGAAAAGAGATGCGGCTAATAGTTCAGTTTTAACAAATGACACGGCAAACTAATGGGAATTATTATTAACATTTTAATAAGTATCGCAACTCTGGCGGTTGGAGCTGTGGGACTTGTAAATTATGTCCCGCTTTCTTGGCTTAGTCAGGAGCCGATTCAGAAATTGGGTTCAACTATAACCACAATAGCCGGCACGGATACTATCAGCAGTTCTCGCGCTGTAATAAATACAAACTTCACAAACCTCAATAACGATAAAATAGAAGTTTCAACCACAACTCTGCCTTTTCTTACAACTTTGGATAATGTAACTCGACTGGGCGTGATAGCTTCTTCAACTTGGCGGGGTTCTTCAATTGGGGCTGAATATGGAGGCACAAGTTCATCAACTTTGGCTTCTAAAAGGATTATGTTCGGAAATGGGACAGTGGGTTTTCAGACCATAAATTTCGGGACTTCTGGGCAGTTTTTGACTTCAAATGGTGAAGCTACTTTGCCTAGTTGGACTACTTCCTCGCTAGACCAAACTTTAAGTTATAATTTTACCGGTTCTACGTTTAGAGTAAAAAATCTTCACGCTTCCAGCACTTCGGCAAATCCACTCATCTTAAATGGCGTGTCTTTAAATACTCCTTCAATACAAGGAGCAAGTTCCACTGCTTTTATAAATGATGGTTCCGGGAATCTTAAATCAATAGGCGTTTCTTATTTTCTTGCCGCTAGCACAACTTCATTATCTCCAACTTTTCTTACAACGAATTTTCAGCCGGTTGCCACAACAACAGCTAGTTTACCATTAGCGGGGAATGTTTTAATATCGGTTGTAGCTAACGCGCAAAATGATACTGTTAATCGCGGATGTAATTTAAGTTTAGCTATAGATAATGTCATAAAACATTTGAATTTGGGATTTGCTTATTCTCAAAATGGCGCTAGTGATTTGAATTTATTTCCTTCCAGTTTTACTTATATTGCCGAAAATCTTACCAGCGGAGTTCACTATTTTACTCTTATGGCAAGAGCAGTAGGAGGCTCTACTTGCACGGTTTTTTTTGAGCAAATGGCAATAACTTATTTAGGAAGCTAATATGGGAAAAATATACGAAACAATAATAAATGACTTTTCCAAAGGGATGCACAATGATCCCCGCATTGGGGATTTTGGTTACGCTCAACTGATTAAGAATTTTGATTCTCACACTTATCCTAAAAAACTTGTTCCTTTAAGGGATTCGGAGTCGGGAGATTTAGCTTCCACAACAAGCAAAAAACAAAATTTCTGTGTGGCTCTTGGCAGGGATGTATCTGCTAATTCCGTGCCTTACGCTTTATTCGGATTAGGAGTGGTAAATGGGGACACCAAGGCGGAAATTTTATACAAGAAAATTGATAATCAAGTTGATGCCGACGCTTTGGGTGGGGCGGATTGGACGGCTCCTAGCGGCACTGTCAATTATCGTTCTACCGATGTTGCTTGGTTTGAGTTATTCGTATATTACAAAAAAACTGGAATAATTTATGGCGCTTTGGGTTCTTCGGCGACAGTTGGAACTAAACTTTTTGGTTTTTATCCAAATGCTACCACTGCGTTTGATAACGACATAATTACCACCAATGGCGGAACACCATTTACCTTTTCTAAATTAGCTCAAGGTTTGGTTCATTCCAAAGATGATATTCTTTATATTCCTTATGACAATAAAATTGCTAAAAACAATAATGGGACTTGGGTAAATGCCGCTCTTACTCTTCCCACTCACTTTTACATTACTTCAATTTGTGAATATGGAAATTATCTCGCTATTGCTTGCGCTCCGCTTTCAGGCATCGGCAAGTCAGTAGCTTATTTATGGGATAGGGACGCGACATTGGCGACTCTTTCTGAAAGTATTGATTGGGGCGAAGGCAACTTAAAAGTTTTAGAGGAAATTGAAGGACACTTGATAGGAATTTCAAGTATGGGAATTGATATTACTACCGGAGCTTCCAACCAATTATACGGAGAATTAATAATTAGGACTTATTCCGGCGGAACGGTAAATGTATTAAAAAGATTTATCTCTACCGGTAATAGTGTTAAATTACTGATAGCCAAACAGAAAGTAAATCATTTTCTTTATTTTCTTTGTTCAAATCTTGCCCTTAACGGAACAGGACATGTCGGACTTTGGAAAATTGGCAGAGTATCTTCGGACACTCCATTCGCTTTGACTTTTAACCGTTCGCCGAGTAATGATGATTCAGTAGCGAATGTGGCTCTTAAAAATTTCTTTATCATTGGAGATTACGCTTTTATTTCCTATGTAAATCCTACGGATTTTGCTCTTACCAAAACAAGTGAAAGTTCTACTGGATTCGGCTCTACTTCCGCGACTTATGAATCTCTTATTTTTGGTGATTCTAAGCAAAATAAAAAACTTATAAGCGTGTGGGTTAATCACGAAGCATTAGCTGCTACTGGAAGCGTAATACTTAAATACAAACTAAACGCGGAAACCTCTTATACGACTATTTTAACGAACACCACCGCTAATTCTTTTTTCAAAGAAGCTACCAATATAGAAAGTTCTGGGGCTAACTTGCCCCAATTCAGGGAAATAAGTTTTCAAATCTTAAATACCACAGGTACTCCCATTACGGGGCTTGGGTTTAAATACGAAGAAATAATGGATGGCTTAACCAACTAATATGCCTTTAACGGAAAATCAAATCAGGCAAATAATCAGGGAAGAATTAAGCCATTTGATAAAATCAGACCGTTTTACTTTTGAAAAATTGATACAAATTCTTGATGGGCGGAATATTCAAGTTGGTTTGGCTACTGGCACGAAAATCGGGACGGCTATTGACCAAAAGCTGGGATTTTGGAATAAAGTGCCGGTAGTTCAGCCCACCTCGGCAAGCCAAGCCGCGGTAAGCGGAACTGCCGATAGCACATATTCCGCGAATGAGGTAACCTTAATAAATGATATTGTAACGCTTTTGAATCAAATTCGCAGCGATTTAGTAAACATAGGAATTATAAAAGGTTCATAATATGTTAAAATAAATAAAATGGCAAAAGCATACGACCCAAAAACAAGAGAGGTAATAGAAGTAGGAAGTTCTTTTGAAACTGGTTTAAATCCAGAACTTATCGCGGGAAAAACTCTTGTTCCTGATACCACTCCTTTGGGCGTGATTAGCGCTAGCTCTCTAAATCCAGTTACGCCGATAAATGTTCCTCCGCCTCCGACTTCTTTGCCTATTGATTTGACTGGCGGACAAGCAACAATAGATTCTTTAAATAAATTGCTCGCACAAGACATAGCTCCCGCTTCTGCTCCTGCTTCTTTGGAAGCTATGTTTAATAAATTGCTTCCCACAAGCGGAGTGCCGGAAGCGCAAGCGGATGTTTTGACTAAACAAACTTCTTCAAAAGCCGCTAGGGATAGATTAGCGGCAATTAACGCTCAACTGGCGGGTATTAGCGCCGAAACTCAAGCTACGCCTTTGCGATTACAGGAAGAAGCTACTGGAAGAGGAGTAACCAAAGCTGGTCTTGCTCCTTTGGAAGCGGGTGAATTGAGAAAAATAGCTCTCCGTGCTCTTCCTCTCCAAGCCCAAGCCCTAGCTGCTCAAGCAGAAGTTGCGGCCGCTCAAGGCGATGTGGAGCTTTCACAACAAACTTTAGCGATGGCTCAAGATAAACTCAAAACAATTTTTGGGTTAGTAAGCCAAGATGTAGAAAATAAATATAATTATTTCAAGGATTTGCGCGATAAAGCATTTCAGATAGCGGATAAAAACCAACAGCAAAAACTCGCCGCCGCACAAAAAGAAGATGATAGGAAATTTACTAACTGGCAAAATATCATAAATGATGCTCAAACAAAAGCTTCTGCTTTGATGTCCACTGACCCTGCCTTAGCCGCAAAAATAAGCGCGAGAGTGGGACAAAGCACGGGAATAAATGATACGAATTTAGGCGTGGATGTGGCGAAGCTTATGGAGGGGGTGAAAGCGAAGCCGATTTCGGAGACTCCTGCTCTTTATGTTCCGGGTTCTAATCCAACCGTTGATAATTGGGCAAGATTGATAATTTCTGGGCAAGCGAAAATTACAGATGTTCCAAATCCAAAGGGTTCTACGATGAGAAGTGATGTAACGAATGCTATAGCAACAAGCGGACAACTTTTATTAAGTGATAAAGACAGAGAAAAATTATCAACTCTTGATACTGCTTTTAATGTTTATGAAACCATTAAAGGATTAAGTGAAAAGATAAATACTTTTGGCGTAGGCGGGAGAATAACAGGTGCTTTGAGTAGATATGTTGGCGGCAAAACACAATTTAATACTGATATTGCTAGATATGATGCGGCAAGGCAAGGTTTTGTGTCTAATGTTGCAAGAACTCTTGGAGAAAAAGGAACTTTGGCTGAAGGCGATGTTCAAAGAGCAATAAATAACTTACCTACCGTCAATGATACAAAGGCAGTAGCTGAAGGAAAATTAGAAACTTTAAGAACAATTTTACAGGGAGCAAAAGATTCTATAATTCAAAAATCTACAGAACCTCTGACTGGTACTACTTCTGGGACAATTCAAACATTTGTTTCAGGAATTACGCAAACATCTACACCTGCAACGCCGGAGGCCTTAAGAGCTAAATATAATTATTGATGCTTACAGAAGATAAAAGATTACAGCTTGATACTATTGTATCGCAAATGGTTTCTAACCAAGAAGATAATAATACTATTCAATTTGTTGTAAATGATTTTAAAAACAAGTATTCAGTTGAAGAACCGAAAGAAACTTTTTTAGAAAAAACTGCAAGAAGGTTAGACTTATTTTTTGGGGGGGGGAAGGTTGGCGAAGCTATTGGTGCTAAAATTGCTAAAGTTACAGCCAGACCTGAAGAAAAAGAATTTGTTGCTCCGCCTCCGCCAAGCGGTGAAATCGTGGGTTCGGCACTTCAGTCGGCGGCTCTTTTTACGCCTGTGGGAACTATCGCAAAAGGCATAACAGGTGGCGTAAGAGCTTTGAGTTTAGCAAAAGGAGCATCGGCTTTAGGTAAAATTGGGTCTGGTTTACTGGCTGGTGAGATATTTGATGTAGCTTTAAATTTGCAACAAGGGAAAACAGGAAGAGAAGCATTAACGCCCGGACTTGCAACATTGATAGGAGGAGGAATTCCGGCAGTAGGAGTTGCTAAAAATGTATTAGTCCGTTTTGGTGAAAATCAAGCTCCACGAATAATTAACTCTTTAATAAAGCCATTGGCTAAAGATTTTAGCTATGGCAAAAACCCCGGGCGCGCGGTAGCAGAGGAAGGAATTGTGGCTAATAATTTTGACGATTTAGTTGATAAAATTAGAACCACTCGCCAAAAAATAGGTCAAGCAATCGGTAACCTATCCAATAAGCTGTCAGAGCAACCCCTACTCCCCATACAATCTGCATTAAATCCATTAGATGAAGCTATTAAAACTGCTACTAAACAAAACAATCCCACCTTAGCAAATAGAGTAAATAATGTCAAGAGAGCTATAACCAATGTGCTTGAACCAGAATTTGATGAAGCAGGAAATTTGGGTATTAAATCTGTTGGGAAAAGAGATTTGGATAATATGACTTTTGGGCAAGTTAGAAATCTTTTGACTGAAATTGGAGATATGACTCAATTTACCGGTAATATCTCGGATGATAAACTCGTAAATTCTGCTTTAAAAAGGGTTTATGGAGGCATTAAAGATATTTCTTTAAAATATGCTGATGCCGTAAATCCTAGTATTGGACAAGAGTTTCGCAAGCTTACTGAAAAATATGCTGATCTTCATTCGGCTGAAATCGCTACGAAATATAGAGATAAAATCGCTGAAAGACAAAATCTTATAGGAATGTCCCCCACAATCGCCGGGATAGGGAGCGCCTTAATCACAGCAGTCGCAACCGGAGGGGCAACAATTCCAACAGCATTAGTAGGTTTATCGGGAGTTGTTATAGATAAATTAGCTACAACTCCCGCTTTTAAAACTCGTCTTGCTTATATGCTTTCTAAAAAATCAATTCAAGAAACTAACTTTTTATTTAGAAAGGTTCCAGCCTTGTCTAAATTCTTTTCTACAAAAGATGGTATATTCCCCGGAGATATTATTTTGGGTGAAAAAGGAGAAGTAGTAGCAAGAGATATAGCGCAATTTATTGAAAAACCTAAAATTGGTTTAGCCATTCAAGATATATCACAAACTCTCCGTGGCACAAAAGGAATGACCGCAGAGGACATAATGAAAACCTACCCCGATATTAAATTGACGAGAGATGTTCCCGCCACAGATATTTATGGCAACAAAGTCAAAATCCCCGAAGGCGAGGCACTTACTCCTTACGAACTAAAAGGCAACAAAATCCTCTTGCAAGACGGAGAAACCTATGTCGTATCTAAAAACCAGTTTGAAAATATCAAAGGACAATCTATTTCCAAAGAAGCTAAGCCGTTTGCTCCTGAACTTGCGGGAACGGAGGAAACGATATTGGGCGAAATTACAAAAGAACAAAGATTGAAACAACTTACTAATTTAGGAAGACAAGCAACATCACAAGAACTTGCAGAAGCATCTAAAATAGGAACTGGGCAATGGAAAAAACCACCACCAAATACAAAGTATCAAAACTACCAACTCCCCGGCGGCAAGAACTATAAAGAGATATTGATTAAGGCACCAATGGAAGCAAAGGCGAAAGTTCCAGTTCCTGAAGGACAATATATTGTAAAATATAACCCCATTGAAGGTGATTATTCCGCAATAGGAAGTAATGGAAAAGAACTTGCTAGAAGTAGATACATTGATTTCAAAATAAAAGGGCTTAAAGAAGCAGATAAAGCCACACACATAGCAGTAAAAGATACAGGTGGCTTCAAATCCTCCCACTGGGACGAACCCAACGTCATCTCCCACCTCCGTATGAACGAAAGAACCTATCAAGGCAAGAAGGTTGCTTTTATGGAAGAATTACAGAGTGATTGGGCGAGGGAGGGGAGGAATAAGGGGTTTGCGACAGAAATAACCAAAGAATCTGCTCAAAAAGAAGGTTTTAAGGTATATAAAGCAAAAAGTTCTACTGGCGAAGAAGCATATTTCATTGATAATAAAACAGACGAATTTTTTTACAGAAAAGGATTTCCTAATGCGGGCTTTGATACTGAAGTACAGGCGTGGGATAGTGTTCTTAAAAAATTAAAAGAAACTTCTGGTGCAGTCCCCAACAACCCTCTCCTCAAAAACTGGCAAGAACCTACCGTCAAACGAGCCTTACAAGAAGCGGTAAATACCAAAGCCGATTACTTCTCTTGGATAAGCGGGGAACAAACCAGTGCGAGGTATAACTTGGCGACGCAGGTGGAGAGTGTTGAATGGTTTAAGCCACGAGAAACAGGGAAGCGAGCCATAAAAATAATTCCAAAAGGTGAAAAAGGAGTTATCAATATGGATATAAACAAGAATGGCGAAATTGTCGCTTCTCATAATGTTGGGTGGAAAGGCAAAAAACTTGACGAAGTTCTCGGCAAAGGTCTGGCTGACAAGATAATGGAAAAGGAAAGCGGAACTCTCTCTGGCGAAGGATTAAAGTTCGGCGGTGAATGGGCGAATAATCTTTACGACAAACAGGTAGCCGATATTGTCCATAATGTTACGGGGGCGAAGGTGGAGAAACTGGATATGGGGTTGCCAGCGGGAAGTGGAAGAACATTTAAGAAATGGGAGCAAAGCAACGGAAACGCATTACATTCTGACGCAATAAGAGTTGGCAAGAGAATTAAAGATGCGGGCGATGGAAAAGATTATGTAATTGCTAAAGTAGAGGGCAATAAAATGGGCGTGGTAAGAATGAGTGATACTTTAACCACAGAAGAAGTTGGAGCAAGAGCAAGACAAGGATATAAAAAGATAGTAAGTGAAAAATACTTTGAAAAGGACTTATATTATCATCCCAATTTAATAGAAACCTTTGACATCTCCATCAAGAAATCTCCTTACCAGCTAGGGATACGCTTAACTGAAGAAGTAAAAAATAAAATCCTTGGTAAAAGTCCGGTTTTTAAGAAAACTAGCGGTGTAATGTTTAGAAAAAATGAATAAGATAATTATTTATTAGAAATAGTATTCAATATGAACCCTGAAGAAACATTAAAAAAGATTGCAGAAATATATAAGCAAATATCGGAATCTTTAACGCGCAAAGAATTTGTTGAAGCTTTTGAAACCCTTACTAAAGTTGTCCTCCAAACCGAAAAAACCCTTATCGCAAAAATAGACCAAAAGACCGCGAACGCGGAAAAGGACTTAGAAAATCTAGAAAACGAATTTAGGCAAGTTATTCAAAACGCCAGAAGCGAAAGCGATTCATCTTTGGGTTCTTTCAAGCAGAGAACATTAGAGATGATAAATTCTTGGTTTTTGAAAAATAGAGCCAATAGCAAACTCACGGAGATTTTAGATAACTATTCTCAAAAAATGAGTTTATTTGATACTCAAATCAATCAATCTTTAAATAAAATTGACAAAAAAATAAGCGAGATAAAAGATGGAAATACTCCTACCGAAACAGAGCTTTTGGCTTTGATTAAACCTCTTATCCCTTTACCTGTAAAAGGCGACAAAGGAAATGATGGAGTAATAGAAGATATTAAAGATATTCGTGAAGACATTAAAGAGCTTAAAGAGGATATGAAAAAACAGAAAAGCAGGGTTATTGGAGGAGGAATTACGAGAAGGGATTTATTCAAGGATATAGATATTTCCTCGCAATTAAACGGAGTTCTTAAAACATTTAACATTCAGGCAGTATGGTATATTATTGATGTGGATTTATCGTCATTTCCTTATGGAGCATTGAGAAAAACAATAGATTATACTTGGACACCGACAAGTATAACTTTTACCAGTCAAATTGATGCAATAACCCAACTAGCCGCAGGACAATCCTGCATTATAAAAGCCGTTCTCCCTTAATGAAAAACTTTATATTAAAAAATAATATCTCGGTGGCAATAACAATTTTATTGGTTGGTATGCTTGGATTTGGCTATGT
>Ga0208958_1003803_pt1 | contig 11375 bp, 14 predicted proteins | sample RifOxyB1_FD_184032 | JGI IMG/M metagenome (GOLD analysis project Ga0208958, IMG submission 184032) | Soil microbial communities from Rifle, Colorado - Rifle Oxygen_injection B1 (SPAdes) | ecosystem: Environmental > Terrestrial > Deep subsurface > Rock core/Sediment | place: Rifle, Colorado...
TAATTGAGAACCTTCTATAGAAAGTCTAAGACCATCACGCTCTTTTTTTAAAAAATACAATCCTTGATTATTGATTCTTAATCCTGATAAATCCATTTTGGCAAAATCTTTACTCAAAAGAAAAATTTTGTTATCTGAGCCTTCAAAAAATAAACAATCAAGCTCAGCTTGAAAATCAAACTGATCTTTTAATTTATTAAAAAGTTCTTTACGGTCTCTGGTATTTAGAAAGTTTAATTTTTGCATGGAAGTTAAATGTATACAGATATATTTATATATTCCTATTCTAAATTCTAGGGTATGGAGCAAGATATCCGTAAATATGCTTTACAGAATGCTTTAAAATTTGAAGGTAAGGCAAATCCAGGATCAGTTATTGGGCAATTATTTTCTAGTAATCCTGAATTGAAAAAGAAGGCCGCAGAAATTTCTAAAAAAGTTCAGGAAGTTCTTACTAAAGTAAATAAGATGAGTTTAGAAGAGCAAAGAAAAGAATTGATGAGAATAGCTCCAGAATTACTTGAAGAGAAAGTAAAAGAAAAAAGAACTGAACTTAAAGAATTAGAAGGAGTTAAGGCTGGAAAAGTAATCATGAGGTTTGCGCCATCACCATCTGGACCGATGCATATTGGGCATGCTATGACGGGAGGATTAACAAGCCTTTATTGTAAAAAATATAATGGAAAATTTATTCTTAGGATTGAAGATACTAACTCTGATAATATTGATTTAGAGGCCTATAAAATGATTCCTCAAGAAGCAGAATGGATTTTTGGGAATGTTTCTGAAGTTTGGATACAATCAGATAGAATGCAAAAATATTATGATTATGCAAAAAAATTGATTGAAATTAATTCTTGTTATGTTTGTACTTGTAGTCAAGAAAAATTTAAAGAATATGTAACAAAAACTTTGAATTGCCCTTGTAGGAGTATAAGTGAAAAAGAAAACCTAGAAAGATGGGATATGATGTTTGATAAGAAAAAAGGATACAAAGAAGGAGATGCTGTTTTGAGGTTTAAATCCGGAATGCAAGATTGTAATCCTGCAATGAGAGATTTTCCATTAGTAAGAATAAATGATAGTAAACATCCTAGGCAAGGGATGAAATATAGAGTTTGGCCATTAATGAACCTGTGTGTAACAGTTGATGATATTGAAGCAGGTATGACACATATTATCAGAGCAAAAGACCATATGGATAATGCAAAGAGACAAGAAAAAATATATCAAGCTTTAGGGAAAAAATTTCCACAGACTTATTTTGTAGGGAGATATAATTTTGAAGGGATTGAGATTTCATGTTCAAAAACAAAAGAGAAAATAAAGAAAGGTGAATTCAAAGGATGGGATGATGTTAGAATACCTTTTTTAGCAGCATTAAAAAGAAGAGGAATTCAACCAGAAGCATTATTGAGGTTTACAAAAGAAGTTGGATTGTCACAAGTAGATAAAAAAATGGATGGAAAAGATTATTTTAAGATTATTTACTCATATAACCGAGAGATTATTGATTCAACTTCAAAGAGGTTCTTTTTTGTTAAAGGTGATTGTAAAATTAAAATTGAGAATGAAGTGAAAAGCGTAAATGTTCCTTTGCATCCAGAAAATAATAAAATGGGGATGAAGAAAATAAAAGTTGGAAAAGAATTCTATGTGTATGATGTAATCAAGAAAAATGAAACTTATAGATTTATGCATATGTTTAATTTTAAGAATGGGGAATTTATTTCTGAAGCCTATGATCCAAAAATGAAAGCAAAAATTATTCATGCAGTCCCTGTTGAAGATGCAGTTAATGTTCAAGTCTTGATGGAGAATGGAGAGATAATCAAAGGAAAAGGAGAAGGAGCATTAAAAGATTTGAAAGAGGGAGAGATAATCCAGTTTGAAAGAATGTTCTTTGCAATATTAGAAGATAAGAAGAAAATGTTGTTTGTTTATACACATGATTAAAAAATACCTTGTGAAGCCTTAAGGTCAGCTATTTTTTTTAATAATTTCTTTTTTTCACTAGGATCTACAATGTAACCAATACAATCTTTGGAGCCACATTTGCAAGGATGTTCAAGGCTCTCCTTATAAGAATAACAATAATTGATAGTAATCTCTTCACCGGATTTGATATTTTTTTTAGTAAAAATCCAAACCCTTCCATTTTTAACGTCAAACTCACAATTAGGACTACAAGAATTATTGATATATTTTGCAGGATTGTTTGGAACATCACCATCCAAGTCATATTTTTTATTTAAGTCAAATAAATATACTGCTCCTTTTGTTGGATCAATTTTAGAATTTTCTAAAGCCTTATTTGCTCTTCGAAGACCTTCCTCTTTTGTAATTTTTTCACCAATATATTCAAGGAGTTTAGTTCCTTTTTTTATGTCTTCTAAAGCAAAAACGCCTTTGCCATGAACTTTTGATTCTTTTACAATAATTTTGGAATTCATTCCAATTTTGTGTGAGGGCCTATTTTTAAATATTCCTAGTCTAAAAGATTAAATGAGTTCTAGAATTTCACCAATTTTTGTTTTACATTGAAATAGTTTTGCAGGCCTATGTGAAACGCCTTTGGTTATATCACCAGTTTCTTCTAACACTTCTAAGGAAATAATTTTTTTTCTGAAATTTCTTTTATCAAAAGTTTTGTTTAAAATTATTTCATAAATCTTTTGAAGTTGGGTTAATGTAAATTTTTTAGGAAGAAATTGGAATGCCACAGTGGTATATTCAAGTTTCCATTGAAGTCTTTTTAATGCATAATCTAAAATTTTAGAATGGTCAAAAGCGAGTTTTAGAGGTTTGTAAGCTAAGAACCAATCAGCATCAGAAACATCTGTTTTTGGATCAAGTTTTTGATCTTCAGATTTGATTAATGCAAAATATGCAACAGTAATAACTCTTCCTCTTGGATCCCTTTTTGTGTCTCCAAAAGTATATAGCTGTTCTAGATAAATATCCTTAACACCAGTTTCTTCTTCTAACTCCCTTTTTGCAGCTGAGTCTAAGTCTTCTTCAATATGAACAAATCCACCAGGTAATGCCCAACTACCTTTGTATGGTTGAATATTTCTTTTAATTAATAAGACCTTGAGATTATCATTCTGTATGCTAAATATAACTATATCAACGGTCACCATGGGTCTAGGATATTTGATTATATTAGCCATGATAGTGTATTAAGTACAGGAATTTATAAATGTTCAGTTCTACCAGGCCTATATTAATTTTTATTTAATATTAGTAATTCCTTAGCCATACTGGAGCTAATGTTCGATAATGTCTTGGGGCTTTTAAATGATTAATATCTGCCTGAAAAATTGTGAATATATCAGCATAAGCTTTTTGTGCTACACTATTTCTATCAAACTCTAGACCAAAATATTCTTCTCTAGGAATCATTGATTGAGATACTAAATCTATATTTGAACTATCAGTGATTGATACAGTAGTAAGTCGAGTATGACCAGAATAAACACGATAATCAGAACCAAGATAATCCTTTTTTTTTTGAAGATATTGAAGCCCAACAAAATTAGGATCCACTGAAAAGTTTATAATAATCGGCATATCATGTTCCCATTTGCCTATTATAAAGATTCCCTCATCTGATGAACGGTCCGTTACATAATAATCTAATTGGTTAAATCTACCTTCAAGATCCTTTCTAGATCTAACCCATTCTTCTTCTGCACTCATTTTATTCTCCTTGTTGTTTAAGTCACACTAACTTTGTAGCAGGTTGCTTTGTGTCAATCTTACAACAACTTAGTGTTTGAAACACACAAATGTATATAAACCTTTCGAAACGGAGGTGATAAGGTATATAAACGAGGAAAGTAAATCCAAATTATGCCCATAAAATTCTCAAAAATAGAACTAAGAGATTTAGGTAAAGCTTGGTTATTTATTTCAATAGCCTTTGGAATAGTACTATCAGGAGGAGTATTCGGGGCTTCATTGTTTAAGAGTTTTATCCTGGCAGCGTTAACAGTTGGAACCGGATTTTTGTTTCATGAATTGGGACATAAGATTGTAGCACAGAGGTATGGATGTTATGCAGAGTTTAGAGCAGATAATTTTATGTTGTTCTTAGCAGTATTAACTTCTTTTTTAGGATTAATACTTGCAGCACCTGGTGCAGTGATGATTAGTGGGCATATTAGTAAAGAAAGAAACGGAAAAATTTCAATTGCAGGGCCTTTAGTAAATATTGTTTTAGCATTGATATTCTTAGGATTAAGCTTTATTGTGACTACAGGATTTTTTCAAGAATTAGTAATGTTTGGATTTATGGTTAATTCTTGGTTAGCATTGTTTAATCTATTGCCATTCTGGATATTAGATGGAAAAAAGGTATTAGCATGGAATAAAGGGATTTATTTTCTAACTATGCTTGTAACAGTAGGATTATTTATCAGTGGAATTGTATTGTTTTAAATAAAAACTTTTTTAAATTGGAGAGAGTTAAATTATGGAATGGGTTTTATTGGTGCGATCAAAAGATTTTCTAGACTAAGAATTATAGTTGAACTTTTAATAAAAGAAGGTTTTGGGGATGTCATTGAAAGATTGCACTTTAATACACCTATGCACTTTGGAACAAAATTAGACATTAAAGGAAAAAAAGAAGTCGAAGGAACAACACCCCAGAGATTGAGAATTGTTTTTGAGGAGGCTGGAGGAGCTTTCGTAAAATTAGGGCAAATGCTTTCATTGCGTTCAGATTTAATCCCACAAGAGTATTGTGATGAATTTTCTAAATTACAAGATTCTGTTAAACCATTCCCAATGTATCAAGTTAGAAAGATAATTCAAGAAGAATTTGGGAAATCAATTAATAAAATATTTGATGAGTTTGATGAAACCCCTCTTGCAGCAGCTTCTGTAGGCCAAGTACATAGAGCAAAATTGAAAACAGGAGAAATTGTTGCAGTCAAAATACAAAGGCCAGATATTAAAAAAGTATTCGAATCAGATATTGATTTGATGTATTTTATTGCTGAGGAAGCTGAAAAACATTGGCCAGATTTTAAAGTGTTTAAGCCAAAAGAAATGGTTAAACAATTCCAAGAGTATACAATTAAAGAGATGGATTATCAAGCGGAAGCAAAAAATATTGATGTTTTTTATAATCATTATAAGTATCATACTCATATCAAAATTCCAAAAGTATTCTGGGATTATACTACTAAAAGAATATTGACTATGGAATATATTGATGGAAGAAAAATTTCTGTTATTGATGACTTGGGAGTTGAACAAAAGAAAAAGATTGCGATGTTAGTATACAAGAGTATGCTTACACAAGTATTAGAGATGAGAGTATTTCATGCTGACCCTCATCCAGGGAATATATTCTGGACAAAAGATGCAAAAGTTGCATTTTTAGATTTTGGGATTGTGGGAAGACTATCTCCAGATATGGCTGAAAATGTTGAATTGATGTTAATTGGTTTGGTTAAGGGAGATTTAGATTCATTATCTCAAGGGTTCATTGAGATGGGTGTTGTTGATGATATAGATGAGAATAAATTCAAAGAAGATTTATTTGAAGCATGGGCGGAGTTCAAAGGAAGTTCATTAAAACAAATGAATATGAAAAGATTTTTTATCAATACATTTGATTTGGCAAGAAAATATGAAATGAATTTACCAACAAATTTTGTATTATTAGCTAAAGCTGTAATTACTGCAGAAGCTTTTGGAAAACAATTATATCCCGATTCAAACTTCGTTGAAGTCTGTAGAGAAGAAGTAGATAGAATTGTAAAAAAAGAAAGACAACCAAAAGTAATTTATGATTCTTTGAAGAAAAATATTTTTGATATTGGATTAAATTTGAAACGATTCCCAAGTGATCTTAGAGGATTGATGAAAATCATTAGAAAAGGGACTAAAGTTAAATTAGAGGTCGACCATAAAGAACTTGGAGAGCTAAATCAAGAGTTAGATGTTTCAAGTAAGAGAGTCACATACGGATTAATAATTGGAGGACTATTAATTGCTACAGGATTATTTGTTGCAACCGGTTTAGAACCAAAGTATTATAATATACCTTTGCTTGCTATAATCAGTGGAAGCATTTCAATAATTATGATATTCATGATCATTATTTCAATGATAAAAAAAGGAGGGATGAGTCAATGAGCAAAATAAAAGAGCTTGGACTTGTTGGAATTGGGGCTATTGCAACAGTTAAAGAGAAAGTTAGAAAATTAATTAGGAAAGGGGAAGAGAACGAAAAAGAGTTCATGGTTAATAAAGCGAAAATTGAAAGCAGTGCAAAAGCAGCAAGTAGGGAAGCTCTAGCAATATCTAGAAAGAGTTTGATTATGCTCGAAAAAGAGTTGAAAAAACTTGAAATGGCGGCTAGAAAAACCGAAAAAACTTTGAAAACTAAAGTCCAGAAAAAGAAAAGACTTTAATTTTTTTATATTTTTTATCTTAGGCCCCTAGAAAACTATATAAAGGGACACTTTTTTAGAGTTTTGAAACCGATGATATGTTGGAGGTTCAAATGGAAGAAAAACAATTAATAGAAAAAGCATATGAAGCTATTGAATTAGCAAAGACTTCTGGAAAAGTCAAAAAAGGAACTAACGAGACTACAAAAGCAATCGAGAAAGGTATTGCAAAATTAGTTGTTGTTGCAAAAGACACTACACCTGCTGAGATTATTATGCACTTAGGACCATTATGTAAAGAAAAGAAAGTACCTATGGTTACAGTACCTAGTAAGACAGAATTAGGAACAGCAGCTGGAATGCCAATCGCAACAAGTTCTGTGGCAATTATCCAAGAAGGCGAAGCAAAGAATATAATCAAACAGATAACTGAAAGCTTGAATGAATAAAAATGGCAGCACCAAAAAAAGAAAAGAAGGAAGAGAAGCAACCTGATCAAAAAGGTAATGCAGCTCCTACTGAACAAAAAGCAATAAAAGGTGTTTTGTTTAGTGATGCAGTGCCAGCTAGAGTTGAAGAGATTATTGGAAGAACTGGTACAAGAGGAGAAGTTATTCAAGTTAGATGTAAAATTTTAGAAGGAAGAGATGCAAACAAAGTACTTGCTAGAAATGTTAAAGGGCCAGTCAGATTGAAAGATATCTTGATGTTAAGAGAAACTGAAATTGAAGCAAGGAAATTAAGCAAGGGTAAGAGCTAAAATGGTAAAATGTACATTTTGTGGAACTGATATTAAACCTGGAACAGGGATGATTTTTGTTTACAAGACTGGAAAGATTGCAAACTTTTGCTCTAAAAAATGTGAAAAGCATGTGCTTAAATTAAAAAGAAAACCACAAAATATGAAGTGGGTAACAAGCGCATCTGCATCAAAAAAATAGTAAGCTTATTAAATTCTTTTATTCATTATATTTTTTATGAATGTTTTAGGAGGAGAGGTTAAAGTTTTAACGGAATTAAGAAGAATAATCACTTCTTTGAATGAAATTCAGGATTTAAAGTCTAGAACCAATGATATTTGTGAGAAATTAGGTTTGATACAGAGAGAAAGAGAATTTGTTTTAGAGTATGCAACACAATTGGAATTATTGCATTCAATCGTAAGAAAATTATTTTCTAGAAGGACAACAAGAGCATTTGATAATGAAGTTCAAGCACTGATGCTGAACTTTGTAGAAATTATTAGAGATTTACAAGAATATGCAAGTGTTTTGAATACAGAAATTGAAACCCGGAGATTAAATATGGGTGGTGAAAATAGCTCATTACAAAAATTAGTCAGAGCATTCAATTTAGAATCTGTAGAAAGTAATGAACTACTAAGAAAACTTGATTCTTTAGGTGGGAAACAAGAGGTTGAAGCGCATAGAAGAATTGAAAGTATACTTAGAAAATTTCAAGAAAGTTGGTTTAGTGCAAGAACTTTTATGTTGAAACCAATGTCTAGAGCATGTGTAGTAGTCGCTTTATTTGGTGCTGTAGCTTGTGGAGATTCAAATGTTGTTGAAGCACCAAGAGCACCACAACAAGAACAAGTTTCTCGGGATCATGAAATAATAAGAGCGCGACAACAAGAACAAGTTTCTCGGGATCATGAAATAATAAGAGCGCGACAACATGAACAAGTTTCTCAGAACTATCAAATAGTACAACAAGTGAATCAAGTCCAACTGGAAGAATTTTCTAGATTTAGACCAAAAAAAATTCTCATTTATTGCGCAAACCAAGGAGAGAAAGTTGCAGTTATTCAAACTTTGAAAGATAGAAATCAAATGCGAAAATCAACAGCTAAATTTAAGATTAAAGACGTGAACGGAATTTCTATAATTGATGATTGGGCAGTGAAAGATAGTTCAGGAAGAATAGAATATGTTAAGGTGAATATTGTTGTTCAAGGGCAAACAATTCCAACAGTAAGTGAGGGTTATCAATTAATTACACTTAGAGGGCATACACAGGATATGATGCCTTTGTTTGAAGATACCCAAAAATATGAAGCGTCAAAAGTTCTATATTTACTTGGAGGATGTGAAAGTGTTCAGTTTATACCACAAATAATAACAACTACAAGAGCAGTAATTGCTGATAACTATATCGGAGAAAGTGCAAATAATACTTACCTTTTAATTAGAGTTGTTGATCTTTCCAGAAAAGTTGATACTTGGGATTCTTTGAGTAGGACTATACTTTCTAATTCCGATAGGGCACAACTAAGAACATATTTCCCAGGGATGGAATATACAACACAACTTTTGCACCCTTAAATTTAAATATTAATAAATAATTTTTGATATTATTTGGAGGATAATAAAATGATAGAAAGAACTTTAGTTGTTTTAAAACCGGATTGCGTACAAAGAGGTTTTTCTGGAGAGATTATTACAAGATTTGAAAGAGTTGGCTATAAGATTGTTGGAATGAAAATGATCTGGCCTGAAGGGGATTTTTTCAAGAAGCATTATTATGATGTTGAAGAAAGGCATGGAACAGAGATTCTTATGGGGAATGTTAAAGCCATGACTTCTGGCCCTGTTATTGCATTCGTATTAGAAGGTGTAAATGTTATCGAGAATATTAGAAAAATGGTTGGACCCACTGAACCAAAGCAAGCACAACCAGGAACAATCAGAGGGGATTATGCACATTATACTTACGCTCTTGCCGATAAAAACAAAATTGCTGTAAGGAACATTATCCATGCATCCGCGAATACAAAAGATGCAGAACATGAAATTGGTTTATGGTTTAGTCAACATGAATTATTTAGTTATCAAACAGTCCATGAGAAATATACACTTTAATTAATTTTTTAATTTTTTATCTATTTGTCTAGCTTCAGATTCCATTTCATTAAAAGTTGCAATCAAGTCTTCTTTTATTCTCTTTAAAGATAATTCTAAATTTTTTTCACGAAGAATATATCTGTTTTCCTCAATAATTACTAAACCACAAGAGATTAGTTTATTCAAATGATGAATTACTGTTGCTCTGCTTAAATTTAGTTTGTAGGCCAGTTCATTAGAAGACATTGAACGTTTTGCTTGTAACAGAGCAATGAATAATCGGAAGCAGGATTTATCTTTGTCTCTTTGAGAAAATAAACCGAAAGATTCAGAGAACCATTGAACTTCAGAATTGAGATTATCTTCTGGAGAGCGAACTTTTACGATGGTTAAACGTTTGAATCTAGTAATCATACTAATAATTATTGGTTATAGATATAAAAAACTTATGGCTTAGTTGTAATAATAACTTTATCCTCATCCACATAGATAACATCCTCAAATTGGGCAATTTTTGAATGAGGAAGCTCTAAAAGAAGAGGATATTCAACAATATTTCCAGATTTTTTAAGGCCAAAGAAATCTAACCTTGAAATCTTTAAGTGTTCTAACACATATCTTTCACTAAAGGGGAAATATTTTCTTTTATCGAATATAGTTTTGTAACTATTTCTAACCCTTTGATCTCTAATCGGTGAGAGATTTTTTGCTAAAGCGTAAATGTAAGCATTCTGAGATGACTTAATCATACCAAGACCGTCGGTAATAAATATTTCAACCGCAAATGCTTCTCCTGTTTCAAGTTCATTATCTGAAGAATGATTATGGACTATTACAGATTTTCTTGAATGAAGTTCCCACTGGTCTAACTGGTGGCCCATGAGATTACGAATAATTTTGTACTTTGAATCTTTCATTATTTCATCTAACCTTTCACCAATAACAGAAATCTTCATGCCTGGTCTAAGGTCTTTCAATGCTTCCTTAAGTGCCTTGTCTGTAAACTCTACCATTTCATCATAATCTTTGTTCAGTGAAACAGTAAAAGCACCATCAGCTATGTAACCATCAATATGTAAACCAATATCAACCTTAATTAAATCGCCATTTGAAATCATTCTTTTATCGTCGATTAATGCAGTGTAATGGACTTCATTGTTGAGTTGGATATTTACAGGAAACGACAATGAAACTTCAGGATACTCTTGGATAAAGGATTCGATTTTCTTAGTTAGCTCTAAGATAGAAATTCCAGCTATAACTAAAGGTTTTGTCTTGTTACAAACCTCAGCATGAATCTTTCCTACTTTAATGTAAGTTTCCTTTGGAGTCATAAGTTTTGGTTATAATTTTAAAGATATAAAGGTTTCTAAGGAAAATAATATAAGTCCAAACCCTCTAAAAGATCGTATGAGAATCATTTCTTGGAATGTTAGTGGATTGAGGGCAGTTTTGAATAAAGGGTTTATGGAGTTTGTAAAAAAAGATAATCCAGACATAATTTGTTTGCAGGAGACTAAAGTCGACGAGAAATTTCAAATAAATATTCCTGGATATCTAAATTATATGAATAATGGCGAGAAGAAAGGTTACTCTGGTACGGCAATATTCACAAAGATTAAACCAACAAAATATTCGTTTGGAAAAGATAAAGAAGGAAGAGTGATTACCTTAGAATTCTCAAAATTCATTCTTGTGAATGTTTATACACCAAATAGTCAGAGAGGATTGACAAGATTGGATTATAGAATGGAATGGGATAAAGAATTTAGAGAGTATTTAACAAAATTTGAAAAGCCTATAATTGTTTGTGGAGATTTCAATGTTGCTCACAAAGAAATTGATCTGGCAAATCCAAAAGCGAACAGAAGGAATGCCGGTTTTACCGACGAAGAAAGAGAGAATTTTACAAAACTATTAGAGAGTGGATTTATTGATACATTTAGAGAATTTAATGACAAACCTGGGCAATATTCATTCTGGGTTTATTTTGCAAATGCACGTGCAAAGAATGTTGGTTGGAGAATAGATTATTTTTTAGTTTCAAAAAATTTAAAATCAAAATTGAAAGATGCATTTATTTTGAACAAAGTAATTGGTTCAGATCATTGTCCTATTGGAC
>Ga0208958_1003809_pt1 | contig 11363 bp, 9 predicted proteins | sample RifOxyB1_FD_184032 | JGI IMG/M metagenome (GOLD analysis project Ga0208958, IMG submission 184032) | Soil microbial communities from Rifle, Colorado - Rifle Oxygen_injection B1 (SPAdes) | ecosystem: Environmental > Terrestrial > Deep subsurface > Rock core/Sediment | place: Rifle, Colorado...
ATGCCATACTCTTGTTTGAAGACTTGCTTGTCGCCACTATCTAACTCTGATAATTCTTGCTCAATTTTGGCATCCACCCGCACTGATTCGGACTCGGATTTTTTTATAAACTCGTTCAGGTCCGTGGTGTCGGCATCGGGCATGCCCGCTTTACCATTTAAGACGTATAAAATCGGCTTGGCTGACAGTAAGTTAAGTTGTTTAACAAATGGCTTCTCTTTATCATTCAACTCTACCGCATTGGCCATCTGACCGGCCTCGAGCACTGTTTGGATTTTGGCCAGCGCTTCGTCTTCAAGAATGGCCGGCTTGTCGCCGCGCTTCACCTCTCTGGCGATGTTGCCGCGGCACTTAGCCACCGATTGCAAGTCAGCCAGGATAAGCTCCAGATTAATCGTTTCCACATCATCCATTGGGTTTAAATCGCCCGAGACATGGGTCACATTTTTGTCTTGGAACACGCGCACCACCTCGGCAATGGCATCTACCTCGCGGATGTGAGAGAGGAAGGCGTTGCCCAAGCCCTCGCCGGCCGAGGCGCCTTTGACGAGGCCGGCAATATCCACAAACTCAACTGCCGCCGGGATGGTCTTGGCCGATTTAGATAATTCGCTTAATTTATTCAGCCGGTCGTCCGGCACCGCCACCACCCCAACCGACGGATCTATAGTGCAGAAGGGGTAATTCTCCATCGGCACGCTTTTGCGCGTCAACGCGTTAAATAACGTCGACTTGCCGACATTAGGTAAACCAACGATACCAATAGATAAAGACATAATGACTATTTAACACCAAGCCGAGCAAATAAGAAAGCCCTGCCACTCGCAAGTGGCAGGGCTTTTATCCAACATCAAGCGAAATCGGCGCCAATATCGCTCCGGAATTGTTTACCGGGGAAATTAATTGCTTGGGCGCCGGCATAAGCCACCAGGCCGGCACCGCCCAAGGTGTGATTAACACCCACGCAACTTAATACCCGACCGGTGCGATTAGTACTAAACCACGTCCCCTCGCGACTAGTCTGCCCGTGGAAGACGAGTGTGCCAATGGCATCGGCAGCGATGAGGCCGATAATCTCGTCATCTTTTTCCGATTTCTCCGGATATTCCGCTGCGGCCAAGACTACGCATAAAGCCTCGTAAACTCTCTGGGGCGGCAAGGTTGACGGCCTGGTTGACAAGTCGCCTAAAGCGGCCGCCAAGCACCAGTCGGTTAAATCGCCGTCGATGCTCGGCAGGATCACCTGCGCTTCGGGGTCACCCAGCCGGCAATTGCACTCCAAAATCATCCAACCAGCGGCGGTTCGCATTAAGCCGAGGTAGATAAAACCGCTGTAAGCGCAGCCTTCTTTCTCAAGGGCCGCTAAAATTTCGGCAAGGATTATGCCTAGCTCGCCCGCTTCGTCTATCTGGAGCAAGATAGTGTACGCGCCCATCCCGCCGGTGTTTGGACCTTTATTGCCATTCTTGAGACGCTTGTAATCTTGAGTGAATGGCAAGATTAAAGACTGCTGGCCGTCGGTTAAAGCGATCATTGAACGCTCTACCCCAACCAAACGGTCTTCAACCAACACCTTGCCCTTACCGGAACTCGAGCCAAACAATGACTGGAGCGCCGATTCGGCCTCTTTGTTGTTTTCGGGGAGGAAGACGCCCTTGCCACTCATCAAGCCATCGGCCTTAATGACAACCTTCTCGGCGCCGCGACTAATGACATCGCGCAAGGCCTCGGTGTAATCATTGTGGATAGAAAAAGGCGCGGTGGGCAGGCGATTATTAACCAGCAGTCGCTTAAACCAAATCTTACTGCCTTCAGCTTGCGCTGCGGCCGCTGTTGGACCGCAGATTAGCAAGTCGGCCTGACGAAATTGGTCCACAATCCCCGCGACCAAGGGCGCCTCGGGGCCGACAATCGTCAAATCGATATTCTGCCCGATGGCAAAATAGATTAGTCCGGCAATGTTGGTGGCTTCAATTGGCTCACAGATAGCCAATTGAGCAATACCGGCATTGCCTGGAGCGCACCAAATCTCGTTATCCGGATTTTGGGCCAATTTCCAAACGATGGCGTGCTCGCGCCCGCCACTGCCAATTACCAGCACTCTTCGCTTGCGCATTATTTATCCCTCCAGAGGTTTTAGTTGTTGATTTGTTAAATATCCAATTCTGATCAAAAGATAGCATACAGATAAAATTAAGAAAGCGCCCGTTTATTCTTCAGTTTTATCTTCCTTCAGTTCGGGAGTTGGTGGGGTAATATCTTCCTCGCGGGCGGTGATTACTTCTTCGGCTTCCGCCGGTAATTCCTCAGGGGTAGGATTATTAACTGTTTCTTCAGCTACTTCTTCAGGCGCGATTTCTACTTCAATTATCGCTTCGGTTTGGCCCTCTGGGATCTCTGGCGTTTCCGGCGGAGGTAAAGGCGGTTGATTATCCGGTTCTTCAATTTCCTCAATAACTTCCTCAATTAAAGCTGGTGCGATGGGTGAGGCAACCAACTCTACTAACTCTGCTGTTTGGATAGTGAACGAGAGAACAAGCAGTTCCTCATCGGTATAACCGCTGGCTGCCGGGGTTGCTGTATCTGCTCGCCAAGCGCTAAAACGCGCTGCCAGTTCGCATTTTTCTCCATTGGCCACAGGCATACCGGTCGGCAGATTAAAGATAAACTCCCAAGCGCCAAAATCGGTTGAAGTGGCCGCTAGGAGCTCTGATAAAGGACCCTGATAGCGGCTAACCCCCTCCTGCTTTGCTTCCACTGTCAAAATATGACACAAAGGATCAAGCGGTGATGGCGAGGCGACAGCGAGAGTATATTGCATATCTAGGCTCCCGTCCGCGGGCATAACATCTACAATTACCGTTGTTTCCTCACCTGTTGCTCCCGGAGCGATTAATGATTCGTAATTAGCTTGGGAGAGGACAAGGTCTAGCCCACCGGTGCTAAAAATATTGCCGTTGGAGCCTTTGGCGTTATTGTAGTATCCCAGCGTGTAGCCGGTGTGTGAGAGAGCCAAACTACCCAAGGCGATTATCATCGTTAGGGAGAGCAATTTAAGCGATTTTTGTTTTATTGTTCTCATGAATGTAAGGTTGGCTTCCGCATCTTTTTTATTTCCCGAAGTATCTTCGCCCCTTCATCGTAGATAACGATTAGCGCCGGCAAAACAATTAAGATAGTAAAGCCGAGCGGTTGACGAGCCAAGTCAATAATGTAGCCCAAAAACGGGACGGTAAACAAAACCTTGCCGTTGACCTCCCTTTGCTTTACCTCGTTCGGATCGGGGTCCTCGTTGGCGTCTCCTTTAGTGGTAAACAAGGTCGCTCCGCCCTCCATACGACTAGAGACAATGCGGTGAGTGATAGGGATATCCGTCTTGGTATCCTTGCCAAAGATAATCACATCTCCCACTGTGTAATCGGCGCTTGGTTTTACCACTACGATACTACCGGTGCGAATAGCGGGCTCCATTGACCCGGACTTAACGATTTTTATCTGATAGTTGCCTTCAATCGGGAGGAGAGCAATAAGCAAAAAGGCAACCAGTACAATAATCGCCCCATAAAATGTCCGGTAAATAAATTTGAACGCCTGGTCTTTGTTTATTGTCATCGGTAAAAGGCTTAAAGCCTTAGTCCCCACCCCGATACAACATCAGGGCGGGTCAAAAGCTTCAAAATTAATTGAAGGTTTTTATTCCTAATCTTCATCAGTCCCCAAGTCAACGCTGGCACAAGAGAAGTCGCTATTATTCCGAACTTGCTCTGTGTAAGCGGTGAGTGAGGCAGCAAACGAGTCCGATTGCGCGATGTTGCCCATACCCGAGCCATCGCAATCAAACGCTCCGCCTTGGTTAGGGACAAGCGTCCCCGCACACCAAGCCAAACCAACATTTTGAGTGGTCGTGGCGGTTAGGAATTGGCCGTTGCCGGGGTCCATACTCATAATACTATTCAGACTGGCCAGCGGTCCAACACTGCCAAGGGAAGTCTCGCCCACATCATAGGCGCCGTCACCATTGGCATCATCCCAAGTGAAAACATTGAGGAAGTTGGACAACTCGCCATGGCCAGTCGGATTACCTAGGCCTAGGGCATCACCGGCATCCAATTCCGGATCAAGGGGTTGAGCCGGATTCTCTTGGTCGTCTTTGTCGCCAACCACGAGGCAAGCATAGGCGTCGTTGCTAGAGACATGGAGCGAGACGACATTAGTGCCAAAGTCTCCCGGCTTAACATCGCCAAAGTTGAAGAAGGTGTCACTCTGGTCCAGATCTTTCTCTGTCCACAACCGACAAACCTGCTGGAAGGAAGAGTCAGACAAGCACTCGCCTTCCGGTCGCTCGATTGTTAAGTCAAAAATCAGACCCGCCGGGTTAATTGCTGGATCACTAATCCCGGCTTTGTTGCGCACGGTAATCTCAAGCGTGTTCTCGCCGTTTTGCACCTCCGGCAGCATTAAGGCCTCCGCGGCCGAGGTGTCGAGCAGCGCGCCATAATTGAATTCGCCGCCAAGCACATCGGCCACCGTGGTGCCGTTGAAGACAATCTTGTAGCCGTTGTCGGCCACAAGGGCAAGATCGAGAGTAATGCCGCTAAGGCTCCCGTTCCAATCAAACTTTTTTTGGAAGGTGTACTCGGCATCATTAGTGGTGTCGGCCAGCAACACCGGATCGGTGACCCAAATCCACTTGGCACTGGAACCGGGGATTGAGTCTATCCAGGCCGCGTGGATAAAACTAAGCTCAACCGCGTTGGCGGGGTAACCGCCGGCGTAGGCGCCGGTGCCGCCAATCACCTCAGTGGCGGTGGAGCTCCAGATGTTTACACTGCAAGTGGCGCAATCGACCCCGTTGTAAGTCTGCTTTAAGTGGTCCACCTTAAGGTCAATTGAGCCGGCGACAAAGATGTTGCCGCTTGAGGTCTCGGTGTCGTTGTAGAAGGCGATTGTCCCGCCCACCACTGCCACCGCCACCACCGCGAGTGTTCCGAGGTTTAATAATATTTTTTTCATAATTCTGATTTCAGTAATTTATTTGTCTGGCTAGTAATGGCTACTCATCGGTGTCGTCGTAGATGATGAGATTATTCTCGAACAAGCTCTCGGCACCGACCGGCCAGGTATTTACACTGTTGGGAGTATATTCGGTTGATTTGATAACCCAAATCTTTGCTCCCCCGGGATAATTGGCGTCGGCGAGAGCCGGCAAATCCATCCCCAGCTCCACATCTCCGGAAACATTGGCGTCACCACTGCCATCGGTAAGTAAGGTGCCAATTAAAGCGCCCGGATTGTTGCCCGGCCACGGATCGGCATAGTAGATAATGCTGTAATTGGTATTGGCAACCAATCCGGACACATCCAAGGTATAATCAAACGTCGGATGCGAAGAGATAAAGGTTAATGTGCCAAAGGTGTCATCGTCCAAAAACGGGTCCCAACTGCCGTCGATATCCTTATTTTCCAACCCCAAAACAGTTCTGGCTGGTTCCTCTTCTGCATCACCGAGATGCGAGGCGCAAACGAAACCGTCATTGTTTCGCGACTGTACAGCCAGGAAGCTGATAGTCGCGGTTAAGCTGTCGGTCTGGGTGGTGTTATCTTCATTGGCGCCACTGCAAGTAACTGGGCGCTCAATTGGACCACCATCCGGATTGTTTTCTCCATCTTGTGGATACGCTTGGAATTCAGAATCGCCAAAACACCACGCTTTGCCGATATAGTAAGTCTGATCGCCGGTAAGCAGTTCGCCAAAGATACCACCTTGCGAGTCAGCTAATGCAACCGTGGCTATCTCTCCCACGGCGAGACTGCCAAGCGAGCCGGCCGGCAAGAGCTCCTCATCATCTTCAAACACATTGTCGCCATCGTCAGCCCACCAGTAAAAATTGACCGCCCCGGCCAACTCACCATTGCCGGCGCCGTCGGTAACATCACCGTCGTCGCCCTCCGGCTCGGTGAGACTGTTGTCGTCATTGGAATCAAGACGGACATCAACGCACGCATAGGCGTCGTTGTTGTTAACATGGAGCGAGATGGTATCCTCACCCCAGTCGCCCGGTTTAAGATCTTGGAAGTTGAAGAAGAGTTTCCCCTCGTCCAAATCAACCGCCTCTCGCCAAGTGGTTTCGTCATTTAACTCGCCATTATAATAACTCACATTATCTACTGTCAGATCAATCGCGCCGGCGGTAAAGGTGTTACCGCTTGAGGTCTCGGTGTCGGAGAAGAAGGCGCCGGTGCCGCCAGCCACTACCACGGCCACCACCGCGATGATACTAAGACTTAATAATATTCTTTTCATAATTTATTATTTGTTTTGTAATATTTGTAATACTAATAATATCCTTAAATTTTAATTTTAAGGAATTAAAGATCTAAATAATTTATCGACCCGAGGTTTAATTTAAATAAAATACCCCATTTCTGTTTAATGGGCCGTTTGGGGGTCAAAGGCATTACAAACTCTCTTTTCGCGCTTATTTCTGTTTTATTTTAACTGTAATTTGGCCAGCTCGTCTTGGTGAGCAGACATGGCGGCCATAATCGCTTCTTGCTGGCTCATCCCGCCCTTAATCTTGGCCTGAGCCTCCTCGCCAATCTGGTGGAAGAGGTCGGGGTTCTTCTTCACCACTTCCAAAATCATTTCTACCTGCTCGGCTGGCACCCCTTGGCGCTTGAGCATTTGGCGTAAAAATAGTGTTTGCAACATCTTTCCAATCTAACAGAGGTGTGCTAAATTAGCAAAAGTTAAACAAACTGGGCCCATGGTATAGTGGTAACACGCATCCATGGCATGGATGAGTCCGGGGTTCGACTCCCCGTGGGTCCACCAAAATTGATTTGCCGAAGAAGTTGCCTCGGGGCTTCGCCCCTCGGCATTGGTTTCCGCCAAGAAATTCCAGGGGGGTTTGAATTCCGCCAAAAGAATTCCCGCCAAAAGTCGGCGGTTCCCAAACGAAGTTTGGGTTGCGCCAAAGGCGCAAGAGCCGATGAGGAGAGATTTTTAGAAATTGTCGGTGTAAGTGCAATGCCTTTATCAATTTAATTCCCGAAGCTATGATCAAATATTTCATATATTGTCGCAAATCATCAGAGGACGAAGAACGCCAAGTTTTGAGTATTGAAGCACAACTTCATGAGCTTCGGGAATACGCCAAGCAAAATGGTTTATTTGTTGTTCGTGAGTATTACGAAAGTAAAACTGCCAAAGAGCCGGGTAGAGTTGTTTTCAACGAAATGCTTGGCGAAATTGAAAAAGGCACTGCACAGGGAATTTTAGCGTGGAATCCAGACCGTCTAGCTCGCAACTCGATTGACGGTGGCAGAGTAATTTATTTAGTAGATACGCAAAAGATTGTTGCGCTAAAATTTCCTACTTTCTGGTTCGAGGCGACACCGCAAGGAAAATTCATGTTGTCTGTGGCGTTCGGTCAAGCAAAATATTACACCGACAATTTGCGAGAAAACATTTTGCGCGGCATACGGCAAAAGATACGTCGTGGTGAATTATCGGCAAAAGCCCCTTTGGGATATTACAACGAGTCAAGATTGCGGACGATTGAACCTGATAGAAAAACCTTTGGCAAAGTAAAGGAGTGTTTAGGGGCTTTTGCTACGGGACAATTTACGCTCACTGGTATTCAGCGCAAAATGTTTTCTGTCGGTTTGGTTGGCAAAACGGGAAAACCTTTGCACCTCGCCAGTATTGAACATATTTTGAAAAATCCCTTTTACTACGGACATTTTCAATATCGTGGCGAGGTGCATCAAGGTTCGCATAAGCCAATGATTGCAAAGAAACTTTTTGACCAAATTCAGACCGCACTTGTTCAGAATGGGAAGCCCCGCAAAAAGCGAGGACCAAAAAACTTTCAATTTCTCGGTTTTGCTACTTGTGGGGTATGCGGATATGCCATTACCGCCGAGCGACATATCAAGAAAAGTGGTTTGAAATTTATTTACTATCGTTGCACCCACAAGAGCAAAACTATTGCTTGTACTGAAAATCGTTTTTTGCGGGAAGAAGCACTAACTGAACAAGTGAAAAATCTATGTCAAAAAGTTTCTTTGCCCGATGAATGGCGGGAAAAGTTTTTAGCAAAACTGGAAAATGAAAATAAAGAATCCTGCCACTCATCAGACCTTTTCGCTCAAAATCTCCGCGATAGTATTTCCGCCATTAAAATCCGCCTGGAACGACTGACAGACGCATATTTAGGCGAAGCGTTGGAACTCGTGGAGTATCAAGAGAAAAAGAATGTTTTAATGGCGGAAAAGAAAACAATTGAGGAGAAATTATTGGATTTTGAGCGGAAAGGCAATCATTGGCTCGAACTCATGCGCAACTGGATTATTGAAGCCAACCAAGCCGAAAATCTCTCTAAACAAGAAAATCCCTCACGGATGAGAGATTTTCTTGTTTCCATCGGCTCGAACCGCCGACTTTCGGCGGGAATGCTTTTGGCGGAATTCAAAACCCCTTGGAATTTCTTGGCGGAAACCAATGCCGAGGGGCAAAGCCCCGAGGCAACTTCTTTAACAAATTCGGAATGGTGGTGTTTGTTTAAAAAAGTCAGAACCCATTTTGCAGAAAATCCCAACGAATGAAAAGGAAACAATTTGGACTCGGCAGGGCAAACTATTTTTCTGGGGTTTTGGATTTGCCCTGCCTCGGCTGATTTCCCGCCCGCAGGAGGGGTCTGGGGAGGAATGCGGGTGGGTTTTTGAACCTTTCCTTTTTCGTTTCCGAATTTCGTATTTAATCACCCATCTTTTTAAGATATTTTCCCGTATAACTTTCTTCGCACTTAATTATTTCCTCAGGCGTTCCTTCAAACAATATTTCTCCGCCACGCGATCCACCTTCTGGGCCCAGATCGATAATCCAATCAGCATGTTTAATTATATCTAAATTATGTTCTATAACAATGACGGTATTATCATTATTTATAAGATTTTTAATAATCAATAATAATTTTTCTATGTCTGCCATATGTAAACCAGTTGTCGGCTCGTCCATAACATAAATATTACCTTTTTTATGAAGTTCCGACGCTAATTTAATTCTTTGAGCTTCACCGCCAGATAAAGTGCTCAAAGGTTGTCCTATTTCCAAATAATCTAAGCCAACATTGCATAAAATTTGCAGTTTCCTTGCTATTTCGGCGTCTTTAAAAAATGTTTTTAATTCCGATATTGTTGTATTTAAAACATCGTGAATGTTTTTACCATTATAGGTAAGCGCTAAAACTTTGTCAGTATATCTTTTCCCTTGGCATTCGTCGCAAATAATCTTAACTTCATCCAAAAAACTCATTTCGTAGCTAATCGTGCCTAAACCTTTACATTTAGGGCAAGCCCCTTTTGAATTAAAACTAAATAGCGATGGGTCCGAATTTGTTTCCTTAGCAAATTCTTTTCTAATCAAATCAAAAATACCAATATATGTGGCCGGATTTGACCTTGAATTTTTACCAACCGGCGATTGATCAATAATGATTGCTTCTTTGTGGTTTTCTAGAAAAACATTGTTAATTAAACTGCTTTTCCCCGAACCGGCAACCCCAGTAATGCAAGTCAAAACATTTTTTGGAATTTTTGTAGAAACATTTTTTAAATTATGAAGGTTAGCATTTTTTATTTCAATATAGTCATGCCATTTTTTTCTTTCAACATGCAGATTAATTCGTTTATTTAAATATGTGCTGGTTAATCCTTGGGATTTTAATAATCCCTCTACCGGTCCTGAATAAACAATCTCTCCTCCTAACGTACCAGCACATGGCCCAATATCAATAATATGCTCTGCGTGTTTAATAATATCCGGATCGTGTTCAACAATAAAAACACTATTGCCTTTCTCTTTTAATTTTTTAAGCATTTCAATCAGTTTATCATTGTCTCTTGGATGAAGACCGATGGACGGTTCGTCAAGAATATACATCAAATCAACCAAATCGCAGTCAAGCTGTCTAGCCATTTTTACTCTTTGGCTTTCTCCTCCAGATAATGTTGCCACCGAACGATTGAGAGATAAATATCCTACTCCAATCTCAATTAAATGAGAAAGCATTTGTTTCATTTTAGAAATCATCGGCTTGGCCATATCGCCGGAAATAGTGTCAAGATATTTATCCAGTTCGGTAAATTCCATATTTACCAGTTCCGGAATGGTTTTACCATTTACTTTTACGCTTCTGGCTTTTTCATTTATTCTTGAACCATTACATGAATCGCAGTCAGAATATACGAAGTATTTTTGATAGGCATTTTTTCTTTCAGTTGATAATTCTTCCGGTGCCTTGCTTAAATATATTCGTTCAAGTTTTTGGGCAATCCCTTCAAAATTTTTAGCATAAGTACCAGCTCCATGTTTCTTTTCAACAGGAATTGATTTGGCATAAAGAAAATCATGCAATTCTTTTTCCGAAAAATCCCCAAGTTTTTTATCTACGTCAAACAATCCAATAGCAACCATTTCTCTCCAATTCCATCCACCCACTTTATGATCCGGATGATTTATTGCCCCCTCTCTAATTGTTTTATTCATATTGAGCAATTGACTTACGTCAACTCTGATTCTTTTTCCAAGCCCCTTACAGTCGGGACACATACCTAGTGGATGGTTGAAGCCAAATACAAAAGAGGGACCAATGAATGCATCCCCGCATCGAGAAAACAAAAGCCTCAAATATGTATATAGTTCAGTCACAGTACCAATGGTGCTTCTTAAGGTGGTGCCCATTCTTTTCTGGTCAATCACAATCGCTGTTGAAATATTTTTTATCTCATCGACATCCGGTTTTGATAGCTTCGGCATTCTTGCCCGAGCAAAAGAAGAAAAAGTCTCAATCAGCTGTCTTTGCGCTTCAGTGTATATAGTGTCAAAAACCAAAGAAGATTTTCCAGACCCGGAAACACCGGTAAAAACCACCAATTTATTCTTCGGTATTTCCAGGGAAATATTCTTTAAATTATGAGTTCTGGCGTTTTTTATTATAATTTTGTCGTGATTCATATATTGTTTTGTTGTCTCTACTTTATTAAATCATCAACGCCAACTTCAAGCGCCATGGCGATCTTTGACAGTGTTTCTATAGTTGGGTTTGTATTGACGCCATTTTCAACCTTAACAATGGTGTTCAGTGATAAATCAGCAAGGCGAGCAATCTTTTCAAGAGATAGCCCTTTTTTAGCTCGTAGTTTCTTTAAGTTATTCGCAATTTTATTATTTGACATATCTTTCTTAATTGTATAACATTATAGTATATAGAATATAATATAAAGGTTTCTTTCTTGATACTATAATGATAACTAATTTTTATAAAAATGTAAATGAATCTTTCTTGGTGGCGCATTTT
>Ga0208958_1003812_pt1 | contig 11351 bp, 21 predicted proteins | sample RifOxyB1_FD_184032 | JGI IMG/M metagenome (GOLD analysis project Ga0208958, IMG submission 184032) | Soil microbial communities from Rifle, Colorado - Rifle Oxygen_injection B1 (SPAdes) | ecosystem: Environmental > Terrestrial > Deep subsurface > Rock core/Sediment | place: Rifle, Colorado...
TTTATTTCCCCAATCAGAAAAAATCGCAGCGCCAACCAAACCAACATAGCCTGTACCTATTACACAAAGGTTCATATTAATACCTCCAAAAATTTATAAATGCTTGGGCAGAAAATTTTTAAACTTCTAAATCTTATAGACACCCCTGATGTCGTTTATTCGTACTTTAATTACATCTCTAACCATTTTTATCGAAGTTTCAAAAAAGTTTAATCGGGTAGTTTTAACAAATGTCCAAATTACAGGAACTTCTTTAATTTTGTATTTTAACTTTCTCGCCAAATACAAAACCTCAACATCCCAAGCCCCGAGATACGCTTTCTCCAAAACTGGAGCATCCGGACCATAAATCTTTAATCTGCTAAATATATCCTTTGCAGATTTCTTGTTAAAAAGCTTAAATCCACATTGGCTGTCGTTGATTCCCGGTAATAAAACTGCCTGAACAAAAAAGTTGAATATTCTTCCAATAAAGTGTCTGTAAAAAGGTTCGCCTATTCTTTGCGCACCGATACCCTCACGAGATCCTATAACAATATCGTAGCCCTGGTCTCTAGCCCAAACCGACAGTTTCTTAAGCTCGCTAATCGGGGTAGACAAATCCGAATCACAAAGATAAATATATTCGCCTTGGGCTTTATCAACACCAGCCCAAACCGTGGCTCCTTTGCCTTTGTGAGGATTTTTTAACAGGATTAATTCAGGATTTTCTTCTAGAAAAGATTCGGTGATGTCAGCAGTGTTATCTTTACTTCCATCATCAGAAACTATAACTTCAAAGGATTCGGCAAAACCTCTCATAAAGGTTAGAACTTGGTTTATTGTCGAGGAGATCTTGTCGGCTTCGTTAAAGGCCGGTATAACGATAGAATATTCTTTCATATTAATGTTTTTTCCAAATAATTTTACTATAAACCGTGAAATTCCACACCAGACCGAATATTACTCCAATTACAAAAGCTATGTTTGAAATAATAAATGTGTCTCCAAACCAAAATGTAAAATAATGAACTATTTGTGATCTCACCAAAATTGGAATTGTGGACGAAGCAAAATATAAGAGTGCTGCGGTTATCTTTTTTTGACCGCTACCTAGTTTTCGATCGTCAAAAGACCAAAAGTTGTTGAGTAAAAATGTTGTTAACATGGCTAGACCCCCAGAAATAATTGCGCTAAACGAAGATCCGATTTCGGGAACAAGCCTTAGGATGTTAAACAATGTTGAATCAACAAATAATCCCGCGACTCCAACTATTAAAAATTTAAAGAAGTTTTTATTTTCGTTGAATCTAAGAGTTAAAACAACTCTGAGGGAATCCGCAAAATTGTTGCGCTCCATTTTAGAATTTCCTCTGTCTCTTAGACCAAAATCAACCGGAATTTCTTTAAACTTTGCGCCGAGTTTATGCATTTTAAACAAAAGATCAATCTTATAAGCAAAGCTTTTGGACATAACACTATCTAGATCAATTTTATCTACAAAACCTTTAACCCTTGCAGCTTTAAATCCTGACGTAAAATCATTAACTTCTAAAATTCCTAAAACAATTTTTGAAAATAAATTTCCGCCTCTACTTAAAAATTTTCTGTAAAATTGCCAATCTTTTGGAATTGTGCCCCCTTTTACAAATCTGGAAGCAATTACATAATCGTAACCGTTTTCAATTTCATCGGTTAATCTCACAACATCCTCGGGATTATGTTGAAAATCTGCATCTATTTCAAGTAACACATCTGGTGCCAAATTTTTTTGTGCATAGTCAAAGCCATATAGATACGCGGCGCCTATACCTGCTTTTTCTTTTTCTAAAAGTAACTGAACATTTGGAAAAACTTTTGCTTTCTGTAAAACAACTTCGCCGGTTCCGTCTGGAGAATTGCCGTCAACCACTAATATTTGAAAATCTATGTGAGATCTTTTTTTAAATACTTCCTCTAAAGCATCAATGAACTTACCAATATTTTCTTTTTCGTTATAAGAAGGAACAACAACAATAACGCGCATATTACATTCCCACGACAGACATTAATAACAAAAGCACAAAAACGCTAAATAAAATATATTCCGCAGCAATGGTTTTTGTGAGCCTACCCTCCAGGGCATGATGAATTATACCCCAAAGTGTGTAAAAAACCGAAAGGAATAAAAGTATCAAAACTAAAATTGAATAGTTGTATCTGAATAACAGAATTAATACCCCAAAAGATAAAAATCCGACTACTAAAATTAAGTATTCAAGCATGTGCCTTTCGTTTTCATTCATATTTTTATAATACCGCTCCCGGCTTTAATACAAACCAAATACTCCCCAAAACCATTAAGAGTAAGGTGAGGTGGGCTAATGTGTGGCCATTAAATTTTAAAATACCCATTTTTCTTGAATACCAAATATCTATAAATAATAGAACTGATACAAATCCTCCAAATGCAAAGCTGATACCTTTAGCAGCGGTTGAGACGTCAATTATCGGTAAAATTCTAGGACCGCGCTCTAACTGTGTCTCGGGGTTTACTGCATTTTCCGCAGACGGTACCTGCGCTAAATCACTAGCCGCTTCTTCGGTGATTTGCCTTAAAATCTCGTCCTCGTCCTTTTTTGTGGCCATTGCGTCTATGTTGCGGGGCCTACCAAACATTTGCACCACCAAAGTAGTTTCGTAGCCATCCATAACACCGTTTACCACAGCAAAACCAATTTCATCGTAATTTTTATTTAGCAGATTTTCGCGGTGAGACGGGGAATCCATCCAAGCGCCTACCACTTCTTTAGAATTCGAAAAGTTTTTAGCCAAGTTTTCTCCCGCATAAACGTAATCGTAGTCCTGTCCTAAGATAAAATCCCACGGTTCGGCCCCCGAAGGCGACACGTGTGCCCAATATCCGTTTTTAAACATATCGCGTGCCTTGCTTTCAGCGGCTTTTGTTAAGGATTCGTTTAAAACAAGGGTGTTTAAGCCTGTTTCCTGCCTTCGCTGATTTGTGTATTCGAGCAAATCTCTCACACTTATATCCGACGCGTAGCCGAGTACTCCGGGCAGTAATTTTGGAAGCATCCTAAATACCAGCGCCACAGCTATAATTGCCACGCAATATATCATTATGGATTTATTAGATAACAGCGTTGCGCGTGTTTTTTGCTGAGGATGGGGCAGAAAATGATACATAAATTGAAATTTTTCGATACTGTGGCTATCGCGCCTCCAGTCGTGTATGACTCTTTGCTTGATTGGGGTGAGTTCGTCGGACATTAGTTTAATTCTACCCGTTTATAGCTTAAAATATCAAGGCAATTACATAAACGGTTCGAGTACGCTCAAAACGGCAGCGTATTCCTCGGAAACAGTACCCATGCCCGAAACTTCTTTAACCATTCCTTTAGTTTTAAAATAGTCGAGTACGGGCAAGGTTTCTTTTTTGTATTTCTCAATCCTCGTTAAAACTGCTTCTTCGGTATCGTCGTCTCGTTGAACAAGATTGCCTTCACATTTAGCTAGTTCTTCTTTGGGTATGGTGTAAATATTGTAAATTTTGCCGTCAGTATCGCACGTGCGTCTACCCGTAATTCTACGTAAAGTTTCTTCAACTGGAATGTCCAATAACACAACAACGTCCAAAGGAGGTTCAAATAATTCGATCTGCCCAAGCGAGCGACCATAGCCATCTAAAATGTATCCATTTTTGCAATCTTCGCGTTCTAATCTCTTCCTCATCAAATCCGCAACTAAATCATCGGGTGCTAATCCACCAGACTCCATAATTTCTTTACTTTCTAAATATCTCGGATGTGTTTCTGGGAGATCTCTTAAGGTCTGCCCCATTGAAATCGAAGGAATTTTAAATTGGTCGGATAATCTTTCGCCTACAGTTCCTTTTCCGCAGGCCGGAGGTCCGGCTAATAATATTTTCATAATAAATAAGGTTACTACGATAGTCCGGGAATTCCAAGATCTTGCATTTGCCCGCGCATTTGTTTTTCGACTTTTTTATCTGTTTCTTTCATTGCTTCGTTGATAAGATTTTTTAGATTCTTGTCCTCTTCACCGTCAATTTCAATTTTTTCTATTCTTTTATCGCCCCTTACGACAACTTTTATGTTTCCCGATTCCTGAACTACAAATATTTGTTCGAGCTGTTTTTTAATATCTGATTGAATTTTTTTTAATCTATGTAAATCTTTTAATTTATCAAACATAGTTTATCCCAAAAAACTTTCATAACTTCGCGACACAGTTAAAGCTTGAATCTGTCTAATTGTCTCTAATACTACCGAAACTACAATTAATAAGCCAGTCCCCCCGATTGTAAGATTTGAAATTCCCATTAACGACTGGACTATATAAGGTAAAATTGCAACCAGACCTAAAAATAGAGCTCCCCAGGCCGTAATTCTCAACACAATTGTTCTTAAAAATCTCTCAGTTGCCATACCGGGTCTTATCCCAGGAATAAACCCTCCTCTTTTTTTAACGTCGTCAGCAATTTTTTGTGGGTTAAATTGAATAAACGTGTATAAAAACGTAAAACCTACAACCAAAACGAAATACAAAACGTTATACATTAAACTGTTCTCCGTAAAGTTTCGTGCCATAAAGACTCCCATATTTTGAAATACAGCATTTGAAGATTGTTGGAGAGGTGCCGAAATCAAATTGGGCAACATCACCATGGATACCGCGAAGATAATCGGTATAACCCCTGCCTGATTTACTTTTATCGGTAAAAAGTTTGTCACTTTTTGAGATTTTACTCCCCGGCGACCGTACTCTACTACAATGTTGCGCGTTCCTTCATTTACAAGTACGACTCCCACAATTACTACCAACGACAAAACTATAAAACCCAAAGTACTAAATATGCTATTCGCAGTTGATGTGGAAGCAAAACTAATTAATGCAGACGGGAGTCTACCGATAATACTTGCGAATATAATAATGGAAGTACCGTTTCCTATGCCGTACTCGGATATTAATTCTCCGAGCCACACAAGTAATAGCGCGCCTACTGTCATTGTGATTATTAAAATAACTAAATCAAATGGCTGAAGAACTCCAATAACTCCTTGTTTATTAAGCAAAAAATAAATGCCATAAGCCTGAGCCAGTGCCATCGGGACTGTTAAAAACCTGTTGTACATATTTATCTTCTCGCGCCCGACATCTCCTTCTTTGGAAAGCTCTTCGAGAGACGGGATCATAATAGTAAACAGCTGCATAATAATGGAAACGTTGATGTAAGGGTTTAAACCTAGAGTTACAATTGAAAAATTCTGAAAAGCGCCACCACTGAATAAATCGAATAAGCCAAAAAAAACATTTCCTTGTAAATAAGCGCGAATTGCGGCTATGTCGACTCCGGGAACAGGGATATGAGCTAATAATCTAAAAAAAACTAACACCAAAAGTGTAAAGAAAATCTTTTTTCTTAATTCAGAGTTTTTAAAAATGTTTTTCATTAGTTAACAAGTTCAGATCCGCTTTGCTCTATTTTTGCTCTGGCAGAATCTGAATAGAGAAATCCTTTTAGTTTAAGCTTTTTAGTAATTTCACCTTTTGCCAATATCTTAACACCAAACTTCGGAAGTCTTTTAATAATCTTTCGGTCTAAAAGTGTCTGTGGCGTTATTTCAGCCCCGGCCTTAAAAGAATTTAGCGGGAATAGATTAATCGAAATAATATCTTTTCTTCTATAACTTGTGAATCCGCCTATTTTTGGCAATCTTTTGTATAAAGGAACTTGTCCTCCCTCAAAACCGACGTTAAACTTGTGTTTACCTTGACGGGAATTCTGTCCTTTTGTACCTTTTCCAACTGTATGGCCGCCTTTACCACTGCCGATTCCGCGTCCCACTCTTTTGCTTTGTCTTATTATTCCTTTAATTTTAGTTAATTTGTTTAATTCCATTTTATGTTATCTAACTTTACTTAATGCTTTAATAGTGCATCTAACGTTTGAGATTTTGTTGTTTGAACCAAGCATCTTCGATGAGATGTCTTTAATTCCGGCCATACCGACAACTGTTCGCACCGATCCTCCGGCAATTATTCCCGAACCTTTTGGTGCCGGTTTCAAAAATACTGTAGCCGATCCGTAAGAAGCGCTTACTTCATGCGAGATGGTCGATTCCTTAAGATTAACTCTTATCATTTCTTTTTTCGCTTTTAAAACAGCTTTTTGAACTGCCGTAGCTACGTCTAATGCTTTGCCGTATCCTGCTCCAACGCGTCCTTTTTTATCCCCAATTACAACAAGTGCGGTAAAACTTATAGAACTTCCGCCTTTACTCTTTTTGGATACTCTTTTTATCTGAATAACGTGCTCTTCAAATTCTTTTGGTTGCATCGGCCTGCCATCATTTCTTCTCATATTTCAATTCCTCCCTCTCTTAATCCATCAGCAAAACTTTTTATTCTTCCGTGGTACTTATAACCATTTCTATCAAATGTGAGCTTTACAATTTTTTGTTCTTTTGCTTTTTCAGCTAATGCTTTTCCTGCTTCAAATGCTGCTTGGCTTTTTGTTTTACCTTTTACTGCTTCGGCTTCTAAAGTGTTAATCGATGCGAGTGTTTTTCCTGCAACATCGTCAATTACCTGACCATACAGGTATTTGTTAGATCTAAAAACTGAGAGTCTTGGTCTTTCAACACTTCCGGAGATCTTTTTTCTAACTCTTAGTTTTCGTCTTTCAAGATTTGTTTTTCTTAATACTACTTTATACATATATTTTTAAACTTTTCCTGATTTACCAGCTTTTCTTCTAACTATCTCATCAGAATATTTTATACCTTTCCCTTTGTACGGCTCCGGTTTTCTGACTTTTCTAATTTGCGAAGCTGCTAAACCTACCAACTGTTTATCAATGCCTTTAATTACAATTTCCCTATTTTCAATAACTTCCATAGTAACACCCTCTGGAGCAGAAAATTCTACAGGATGGGAGTACCCGACTGCAAGTGAGATCTTTGAAGGATTTACAGAATTAACTCTATATCCTACTCCAACAAGTTCTAGCTTTTTTTCGTAACCATTTGTAACACCGACAACCATTGATTTGATCAATGCGTTTGTAGTTCCCCATAAAGCGTTAGATTTTTTTGTATCCATTTTTATTTTTGATGTAACCTTACCTTCTTCTACCGATACTTCAATTTCGGGTCTTATACCGTAAGATAGTTCGCCCTTAGGCCCCTTAACATTAATGGCACTGCCGTTTAATGCTACGGTTACATCGGCCGGTATTTGAATAGCTGTTTTCCCAATTCTTGACATATTAAAAAACCTCGCAAATTAGCTCGCCGCCCAATTTTTTCTTTCGGGCTGTTTCACCGTCAATAATTCCTCTTGATGTAGATACGATAAATAAACCGAAGCCACCTTTTGATTTACCCAACTCCTGGCTTTTTTTGTACACCCTTCGACCTGGTTTTGACAAAATCTGCATATCGGTAAAGTTAAATGTTTTACCGTCTTTACTTAATTCCAAATTCATTTTTTTGAAGGCAAGATCTTTTGGCTTAAATACTTTTACGTCAGTTAAGAAACCTTTTTCTAAAAGTACTTTTGCAATTGATTCACATTGTTTTGTATAAACTACCTCAACAGACCTCTTTTTTGACATTGAAGCGTTTTTTATCGTACTTAACATGTTTGATACTCTATCTAATGACATATATTTTTAAGCTTACCAGCTTGCTTTCTGAATGCCGGGAAGTACTCCTTTGTGTGCGAGCTCCCTAAAGCACTTTCTACAAATTTTAAACTTTCTCATATAACCTCTTGGATTACCGCATACTTCACATCGGTTGTATTTTCTGACACTAAATCTTGGTTCTTCTTTATGTTTAATTAATAATGCTTTTTTTGCCATATACTTTTATATCCTTAGTTTTCCTCTTTTTTAAAAGGCATTCCCAAACCCCTCAACAAAGCTACATTTTTATCTTTGTCTCCGGAACTCATTACAACTGTCAACTGCAAGCTCCTAACTCCTTTTGTCTTGTTGGGATTAACTTCGGGAAATATAACATGTTCCTTTACCCCAAGTGAATAGTTTCCTCTTTCATCAAAAGCTTCGTCGTTTAAACCTCTAAAGTCCCTAACTCTTGGGAGGGCGATACTTATAAGTTTATCTAAAAATGCCCACATTCTTTCTCCTCGTAAGGTAGCGGTATATCCGACAACTTCACCTTTTCTTATTTTAAACCCTGCTTCAGACTTTCGTGCTTTTCTCTCAGAAACTTTTTGTCCTGTGATATCACTCAACTCTTCAACAAAAGACTGCACAGACTCTTTACTTTCTCTAAATGGCCCTATACCTGCATTTACAACCACCTTAGTAATCCTTGGAACTTCCATTACATTCTTTAAACCCAGTTCTTTTTGGATTTTTGGTTTTATCTCTTCTAAATATGATTTTTGCAGTCTGTTCATATATTAATGTCTATTTCTTTGAGACGTCCTTTTCTAAAACATCGCCTGTTTTCTTTGATATTCTGTACTTTTTGCCGTCAATTATCTTGTAGCCAATTCTTACAGGTCTATTTGCTTTATCATCAAAGTACATAACATTTGAGGCATCAATTGGTTTCTCTATACTTACAATTCCGCCTTCTTTTACAGTTGCGCTAGGTTTCACATGTCTTTTTACAATATTAACCCCCTCAACTAAAACAGCGTTCCTTTCAAGAAGAACCATCAAAACTTTACCGGTTTTGCCCTTGTCTTTTCCTGTTATTATTTGTACTTTGTCGCCTTTTTTTATCTTCATATAAATGACTTGGTATTACCAAACTTCCTTTGCCAATGAGGCAATCTTTAAATAGCCCGCGTCTCTAATCTCTCTGGCTATAGGTCCGAATACTCTCGACCCAATTAGTGTCTTATCAGACACTTTTTCGAGTAAAACCGCTGCATTATCATCAAATCTTATATAACTGCCGTCTTTTCTCCTCTGCTCTTTTTTGGTCCTAACCATAACAGCTTTGTACACCGTATGATCCTTTACATTGCCCACAGAAGAGGCTCCTTTGACTACAACAGTAACAATGTCACCTATAAAGGCAAAACGCCTTCTGGAGTGTCCTGGAATGCCTATTACCTTAAGCTTTTTGGCTCCAGAGTTGTCAGCCGGTTTTATTACAGCTCCCACAGGTACCATTTACTTAGCCTCCTTAGAAGTAATTTTCTCGATAACTATCCAGGTTACTTCTTTACTAAAAGGCTTTGTCTCCTCTATTATCACGTAATCTCCCTCGGATACATTCATTTCATTGTGCGCCTTAAACTTTCGTGTGTTTCTCATGAGTTTGCCGTAAAGTGGGTGCTTTTTAGGCATTTCTACAGCCACAACAACGGTTTTATCCATTTTGGCAGATACTATTTGTCCTTTAATTCTTCTTTTGCTCATATTATCTTTGCGCTCCAACTAATTGTTTTTCTTTAATAATTGTCTTAATTCGTGCAATTTCCTTTTTAATAAACCATGCTTTTTTAACATTTTTCTCTTTTTTTTGCAAAGCTTCTTCGTTCACTTTGTTTAAATCTTTCATAACCTTCTTAAGGGTTTCGTTTAACTCGTCAATATTTTTTTGTCTTATTTCAGTTATCTTCATATTATTCTTTCGTAATAAACTTTGTCTTTAAAGGCAACTTTGCAGACGCTCTTTCAAATGCGTCTCTTGCCAATTCCTGTGTAACACCGCCTAACTCAAAAAGGATTCTGCCCGGCTTAATAACTGCCGAATAGTGGTCGGTCGGTGATTTTCCGCTTCCCATTCTCGTTTCGTTTGGCTTTTTTGAAATTGCTTTGTCGGGAAATATCCTGATCCAAAGCTTTCCTCCTCTTTTTGTTTTATGTGCAATTGCTTTACGCGCGGCTTCAATTTGTCTTGATGTCAACATTCCCCTGTCTACAGCCTTCAAAGCGAATTCTCCAAATGCAACGCTTGAGCCTCGGACTGCGATTCCTCTGTTTGTTCCTCTTTGTTGTTTTCTAAATTTGACTCTTTTTGGCAATAACATTTTTAATTCCTTTTATAAATCGAGCTCGCCTTTGTAAATCCATACTTTTATGCCGATTGTTCCGTAAAGCATTTGACAATGTATCTGCGCATAATCAATATTAGCTCTTAAAGTCTGCATCGGAACGGAACCCAAACTGTATGATTCTGATCTTGAAATAGTGTTGCTTCCACTTAAAACTCCCGAAAGTCTCACTTTTATTCCTTTTGCTCCTTTGTCTATCGCCGAATTCAGTGCAAACATAGTAACTCTTCTGTATGGAACACGTCTTTTTAACTGTCTTGCGATGTAATCCCCGACCAGCTGAGCCTCAATCTCAGGTGTTTTAATTTCTTCAGCAGTAATCTTAATTTTAGATTTGGTTATCTTTTTAAGCTCTTTTTCTAATGTTTCTACTCCAGAACCGCCTTTTCCGATGACAATACCCGGTTTTGAAACCTTGATCAAAATATCAATTTCATTTTCGGTTCTTTCGATTTCAATTACTTTAAGTCCTGCGGTCGATAGTTTACTTTCAAGTAAGCTCCTGATTTTTATATCTTCTAGCGCAAAATCAGCGTATTGCCTTTTGTCAGCGTACCATCTTGAGATCCAATCTTTAGATATTCCGAGTCTAAAACCCGTTGGATTTATTTTTTGTCCCATATTACTTTTTAACCTCCGATAAACCTACATATATATGGCTTTTTCTTGTGACTTTTAAGCTGTATCTTCCTCTGGCACCAAAGTTAGGTCTTCGAGCGGGTTTTGCTTGACCGGTCCACAGATCCGATACATACATATTGTCCGGATTTAGACCATGATTATTTTTGGCATTTGCCTCGGCCGATTTTAACACTTTCAAGAGCATCTTTGCAGCCTTTGTTTTATCAAATGTAAGTATAATCTTGGCTTTTTCCAAATTCGCACCTCTGATCAAATTCATAACCACTCCAAGTTTTTTTGGAGATACGTCTGCATTTTGATGTGTTGCAAATGACTGCGGTTTAACCATTTTTATTCAATACCTTTCTTAGATGAGTGCGCCCTAAATGTTCTTGTAGGCGAAAACTCACCGAGTTTATGACCAACCATAGCCTCCGATATAAATACAGGGATATGCTTTCTACCGTTGTGAACTTCAAAAGTCATTCCTACCATTTCCGGCACAATTGTCGAACGTCTCGCCCAGGTTTTAATAGGCTTTCTGTCGCCTTTTTCCTTAGCGGTGCTTATCTTTTCCATAAGCTTTTCGTCTGTATATATTCCTTTTTTTATTGATCTAGACATATATTTTAAAAGTATAAATTTCTACTTCTTTTTACTCCTTCTTGTAACAATAGTATAGTCAG
>Ga0208958_1003814_pt1 | contig 11343 bp, 29 predicted proteins | sample RifOxyB1_FD_184032 | JGI IMG/M metagenome (GOLD analysis project Ga0208958, IMG submission 184032) | Soil microbial communities from Rifle, Colorado - Rifle Oxygen_injection B1 (SPAdes) | ecosystem: Environmental > Terrestrial > Deep subsurface > Rock core/Sediment | place: Rifle, Colorado...
ACGCAGCCGTTCTACTACGTCGTCGTCGCTAACGTCTACATCGACCGGAAGACGCCGGGAACCTACCCGCATCTGCTCGCGCTCGACTGGATTGTGCCCGAGTGGGCGGACTGAACGAGGAGTAGTCCCATGTACCTGTGGTACATCTACCGAATCGGCGACGCTGGCTACGACGAGTACGGCGGGCACGTCATCTGTGCTCGCACCGAAAACGATGCGCGGAGGCTCGCCTCCGATCGTGCAGCGGACGAGGGCTCGGACGTGTGGCTCGACAACTCGGTGCCGTGCGTGAAGATCGGTATCGCCGACCCGAAGACCCCGCGGCACGCCATCATCCTTTCCGACTTCCACGCAGGATGACACCATGATCAGCATCTCGAGACAGTTCAACACCTTTGCGGTCAAGCTCGAAGGTGACCGCAAGAAGTACCGGGCGGATACCGTCGAGGCGGCGGCCGAATCCGTTCTGCACTACTACGGTGCGGCGCACGACGTGATGACCTGTGCACTGTGCGCGGCATCGAACCGGGAAGCGGAAGCTCGGTGCAAGAAGGAGTCGAAATGAACGAGCAAGAAGCAGCCATCCGGGCCACCGAGTTGGCCAAGAAGCACGACGACAAGGACGGGGCTCGACTCGATGACGCGGTCCACGATGTGGCCTCGGCCATCGGGTCCGCTGTCAACAACAACGGGCTCGAAGCCCAGGTCGAGTTCCTCTTCCTCGGTGGCTACACCGAGGAGGAGATCGAGCAACTCCTGAATGATGCAGTGGAGTAGAACATGAGAATCCAGGCAACCCGGTCAATCCTCGCTGCCCTGACTGATGAAGGTGTCCTTGCCGAGTTGATCGAGCAAGCGATCAGGGACTGGTTGTACGAGGTGACGTGTGCTGATGACGAGGTCATCGGTGACATGATTGACATCGTGTTCGGGCTCGGCATGAGCGATGTTCTCGGCACCGTTGGCCCCGTACTCGTCGAGCATGTGAAGGTGCACGCCTGCAAGTTCTGCGGGTTCGTGACCACGATCGATGGCAGTCGCGTGCATCAGGGTCAGGTAGTCTGTCCGGGATGCTGGGACGACCGCCTCAAGACAACGGAGTAGTCATGCCCCGCATTCCTGAACTTGAAGTGGCACTTCGACGTCATGACGAGTACTGGAAGTCGATCGCTCGGCTGGTCGAAGAACGTGATCAGGTTGCGCGGCGACTTGCGGTGCTTCGGAACCGGATTTACGAGGAGATGGCGCAGTTTGAGCAGGCAGTTGAGGCTGCTCGTGATCTGCAGGCATTGACGCTCACGCGCTGGGTGGAGCGCTGTTCTGGACAGTTCCATCGCTATCAGTTGCAGTCTGGTGGTCCGACGGACTTCACGCGGGACGGCCAAGCATGGCTGCGTGGCCGCATGATGGACGCGGGACGACGCTGGTATCTTCTGTATCGTGTGCTGGATGATGATGTTCAGTCTGAGATGGACATCGAGGCCCTGCTCGAAAAGAAGGGACTGCCCATCACCATCGAGAACCTCAAGGCTGAGGCCGATGCCATCCTGGCGAATGCCGGATGGCGGTTGACCGATCTGGACAACGACGAACAGGAGTGATGAACATGAGCAACAAGATTCACGTCGGCGATCCCGTCGACTTCTGCCGCGTCTTCGTGACGCTGCAAGTCATCGTTCCGGTGGGTTGCGAGGCAGCGGCCCGGCGGGCGCTCGCGGATGATCTGCGGGATGCCGTCTACAACGAAGGGTTGGATGGCGGCTACTTCCGCGTCGACGCTGCCGATGAGAACATCGACTGGAGCGACGTGTCCATCTGGGCCTGTGGCGGGCTCGTGGACGAGACCGAACGGGAAGAGGAAGAGGAGGAAGCATGAACGCCAAGCAGTTCGTGGAGATGGCCGCTCGTCTCCAGACCGACGACGAGAAGGAAGGTGGCTGGGACAACGACGATGCGTGGGCGACGGTGCACACGCTCATCGACGCGGCCCGCCAGATCAATGAGGAGTCCGAGTACAAGGAGGCCATCCTGCCCGAGCAGACAGTCGACCTGATCCGGCAGCAGGCCTGCCACAACTACGGCGATTATTCGGATGACATCGCGATCGACGAGGATGCTGTCATCAACGAGGCTGACGGCGGCGCTTGGCGGGTCCAGGCCTGGTGCTACGTTCGTCGTAATGACGTCGTCGGTGGCATCTACAAGTCCATCTCGGACGATGACGTATGCGCCTCGTGCAAGCACTGCCTCTACTTGCCCGGCGAGGAGTCGGGCTGCATGAAGGAGTGGCCCGGTACGTTCGACGAGGATGGCTACTGCACCGAGTGCAGCGAGAAGGAGTAGACCATGAGCATCAAGGAGGGGCAGGCGGGCTGCGACAACTGCGACTGGATCGGCGGCCTCAGCGAGCTTCAACCGATCAAGGACATCTTCGAGCGCGTCGAGCCGGGCGAGCCGATGCCCAACGGCGAGTGCCCGGAGTGCGGTGCGCTGGTCTTCTCGGACGAGCTGGACGAGAAGCTGTTCAGGACGCAGAAGCTCGATGACTCGGTCCGTGACTTCGTGGCTTGGTACTACGAGCACGTCGAGTACTTCGAGGGCAACCCGGTGGAAGAAGGACTGCTGTCCTTCGTCACCCTGTTCGATGACATGACCAAGAAGCAGAAGGAGTAAAGCATGAACCTGTACTATGCAAGCGGCGGCGACTACGGCGACGACCACGTTCTCGTCTTGACCGAGGAGGACTTCGCGATGCTGCGCAAGCTGCAGGAGAAGGCGAAGGCCATCTTTTCCGCCGACGAGGAGGGTCCGGTCTACGTGTCCTGGTTCCGTAGCTTCGACGTCATCGATCTGGACACACTGTATTGGCAGGACGAGGATCTCGGTGATCGCCTGGTCGATGCCCACGGGGGCTCGACCGGAGTCGATGTCGAGAAGCTGCCGCCGGACACCGAGTCCGTCCGGACCGAGGCTGATGTCGTCGAGTTCTTCTGCTTCAATCCGGACTACGTCGGCATCGAGTGGCGGGCGAAGAACGTCGACGACTACGAGTACTACGTCCACGTCAGGCTGACAGAGGAAGGCGCGTGACCGTCAGCGATCTGCGGAAGCTGATGCGCGACACGGACACCGTCGCGGTGTTCATCGGGTTCAGCCTGGAGAACGGAGCCGTGTTCGCCGGCGTGCCGAAGTCGCGGATCTTCGACATGCTCAAGGGAAGGCCGCCGGGCACTGAAGTCCGGGCGACCGTGACGAGTGACGCCGTCGGAACCTGCCGACGGGTCTACATCATCGGATAGCCGGGGACGGCCCGGCCGTCTCCCTCTCTCAACTGGAGGACATCATGGGAAAACTGTACAAGGCATTCATGGAATTCGACGGGACGCTGTACGGATCCGGACTGGCCGGCGTCGGTCACGACACGCCGTACGGCAAGCTGCAGTCGGCCGTCCTGGATGCCGACATCCTGCTCAACAACATCTACGAACTGCTTGACGGCAAGGTCTGGGATCCCGGCACTCTGGATGCCGTCGCCACCCTGATCGATGCCGACTGGAAGAAGGTCCACGAGCCCAATGAGGAGGTTCCGCTGTGAGGCTTGACGCGCTGACGCCGGGGCAGGTCCTGGCGCTGTCGAGCATCGTGGCCGACAAGGCCAAGGATGCAGCGAAGGACGCCGTCATCAAGGCACACGGTCACGACTCCGAGGTCGAGGTCGACCCGTTCGTCCTGGCCGTGCACGGCGGTACGCTGTCGGTCGGCACGCCGACGACGCAGGCCCCGACGAGCCGACTGCTGAGCCTGCCCGTCCTGGCCCTGCTGCTGCACCGGATGGGGGCGACGCGGGAGTCGGCCATGGTCGTGCTCGAGACCATCCTGACCGAGACGGCGGGCAAGGACCGCGATGCGACCGAGGCCTACGTCGCGGGCATCTGCCCGGCCGCCTGGTCCATCGTCCATGAGGTGAACGCCATGACCCAGCGAGCGGCCAACCCCATCGTCCGGCGACCCACCGTGAAGGCCCGGGTCGACGGCGAGGTCATGGTCAAGGCCGAGACGGCCAAGGCCCGAGAGGCTTCGTAGTCGATGGTGCTCTACACGGTGTCTCGCGACAACGAGAAGACCGGGCCGTGCGTCAGCGCGTGGATCGGCGGAAGCAAGGAGGAGAGCCACGCTTCATGCGACGCGAGTGGCTGCCCGATGCGCCCATGGGCTCGTGAGCCCGGCGCGCCGATCTGCTATGCGCAGGGAGGGCAGTCTGCCGGTGCCGCAGCGGGGATGCGCCGTGCGGCTGCGTTGAAGCCTGCGGCGTATTCGTTGGCGGCCGCCATTGCGCGGGCGCCACGGAGTGTCCGCATGCTCCGCATGTCAGCGATCGGCGACCCCGGCGTCATCGGCGCGTCCGAAGCATCGAGCATCAGGCAGCAGGCCGTGGCCGCAGGTCTGCGGATCGTCGGCTACCTGCACGCTTGGAGGAAAGCCGAGCACTGGAAGGGCTGGCTCATGGCTTCGTGCCGTGATCTTGAAGAAGCCGACGAGGCGATTGATGCGGGCTGGCGCGCGACGGTCGCGATGAAGACGATCCCGACCGACAGCGCCGGTCGACTCGTTCGATCGGGGCTGACCCCGAAGGGTCGCCGCTGGACCGCGTGCCCGGCGATGCTGCGCCCGGTGGCCGATTACGGACCGCGCCGTGGCGTCGACTGCACGTTGTGCATGATCTGTGATGCAAGCCGCCCCGGCCCGGTCGTGGCCTTCTTCGACCACGGACCGGGTGGTGCGTGGCGTTATCGTAGTCGGCAGGAGGACAAGTAGATGCCCCGCATGAAAGTAGCCGCGTGGTCCCTGTCGGATCAGGTCAAGCTGATCAAGGTCTATGAGGTAGCAGGTCATGGGATCGATGCCTTCGACCTGTGCCGGGCCTGCGCCCGTGCGCACGAGGACGAGTCAATGGACACGGCCACCTGGCCGCTGGCCCTCGAGCTGTCCATCCCGTTCCCGGACTTCGACCTGACCCTCGAGAGTGGTGTCGATCACCCGCTCTACACCGACGACGACTATCGGTGTGGATGCTGTGGTGATGCTCTCTGGGAGGACAACGACGGATGACCGAGAAGAGCTTCAAGCCTCGGGCACGCCGGGTCGTCACGACCGAGGTCACGACGATCATCGAGCTGACGTGGTCCGACCTGCGTGAGATCCTGCATCGGTACGCTGGGATCAGCGACGGCGACATGGTCATCGTCGTGCCGTTCGGTGGCGACTACGCGACGGGTGAGTCTCTCGGAGCCCACGACTTCGGGGGTGAACCCGTCATCCGCATCACGAAGACGGAGCAGAAGACCGAGGAGGACATCTGATGAACCAGTCCAAGGTCAGGAGCCCGCGGTGGTGGACGAAGTGGCAGGCTTTGGGCGCCGTTGGTGACTGTACGAAAGCGCTGCTCCGCTATTGGCTGCAGGACGATCTGCTCGGGCCCGTGAGTCGCGCGTTTCTGCGCGACCTGCGCATGTTCCGCCGAGAGCATCGGATGATTGACGGTGCCGTCGGGCACGACTCCGTCATGGTCAACCTGTCGGTGTCTTCATCTGCGATCAGCATCATCAGTCGCATGATGGCGATGCCGCCGAAGTTCATGAACGTGCCATTCACGTCGACCGTGGCTGACATCAAGAACTGGAAGGACATCTGATGAAGACGACAGGAGAAGTCCTTGAAGTTCACTTCGAGGCGATCGGCTCCGTGACCGTGGATCTCATCGCCAAGGCGAAAACGCGTGTGCTGGTGGCTTCCTACACCCAGCCGTCACCGTCATTGTCGGCGCGGCTCGCCGACGCCGCCAAGCGGGGAGTCGACGTCGAGGTGGTCATCAGCGGCACGACCTGTGCGCAGGATCTGTCGGTCGGCTTCCCGTGCGTGCGGGTCGATGTCGACGGCGGGACCATGCACTCGAAATTCATGGTGGTTGACGACAAGGTGTTGACCGGCAGCGTCAACTTCTCAGGACAGTCTGCCTCCAAAAACGTGGCCGTCGTGCTGCGCGGGGCAGTAGTCAAGCACTTCGTTGCCGAGCACGGCAAGCTGATGAAGTTGAAGCCGAGCGGCGACTTACTGCGAGGAGACGCCGCTGTTGCCTTCGTTGAAGCCGCCGCGAAGCGGGTCGGATGGGATCGCTTCCTCACGCTGGTCGCGCGCCGTGTCCGGAGCCGTGGGTGGATCACACCGCGCGAGAAGCGAGCTGTGGAGAACCATCGATGATCCTCTCCCTGTTCGACTACTCCGGGGAGTGGTCGAAGCCCTACGTCAAGGCGGGCTACACGGTCTACCGGGTCGACCTGCTCCATCCCGTTGGCTACTCGCGTGCGCCCGATGGAGCGCGGTTGGTCGGCTTGGACCTCGGCGACATGGACCGCGTCGCGCTGCTGCTCGAGTTGCTGCATGGCCGCCGTGTGCACGGCATCCTCGCCTGCCCGCCGTGCGACTGTTGGACGCGGGCATCGGCCTGGCTGTGGAAGAAGTGGGACGAGGACGGAACGTCCGCGCGATCCATGCGGCTCGTCGACAACACGCTGGAGATCATCGAGCTGCTGACGCCCGACTTCTGGGCGCTCGAGAACCCGCCGGGCCGCCTGTGGCGCTCGCCGGCGTCGGTCCGCAAGTCCGGTCCGGGGCTACGGCAGGATGTCCTCGGCGAGCCGCGGCTGTCCTTCCGCCAGTACGAATACGGCGGCTGGTCGCCGGATGACCCGCAGAGCGGTCAGCATAAAGCGACGTACATTTGGGGCAACTTCAACATCCCGGAGCAGAAGCCGGTAGCCCCGATGGTGAACCAGCGGTGGAAGAAGGAGAAGAGCGGGACCTGTGGCAACATCCAGACCATGGGCTCGCGGAACAAGCGGGAGCGGGAGCGGACGCCGTCAGGCTTCTCGAAGGCCTTCTTCGAGGCGAACCGTTGACGTCCGCGCAACAGGAGGCTAACGTGAACGACATGGCCGACATGGTGCACATGACTGAGGTCGATGCTCTGCGGACTTACATCCCGCCGAAGGCAGCAGCCGCCTACCGGCTGAAGCACCCGAATGCCCGGCTGAAGCAGATCGGCCTGGTGTTGGCCGAGTCCGTGCTCGAGGAGCGGGACGGCCGGCTGGCCATCTTCCGCATGCCGGACGGCCGCGGGCGCTTCGTCGTCGAGCTCCGGCCGAAAGGGCGGCCGGCGCTCAAGACCGTGATCTGGAAGGAGGGTAGGACATGATCGTCACCCGGCGACGGTTGCTGGAGTACCGCGGCGAGGATGATGACGTGGCTCGCGTCATCGAGCGGAGCATCAGCGAGGACGGCGTCATCTTCCCCGGCGGCCTGTTCGTCCGGGAGCTTCCACTGGAATCCAGGCCGATTCGTCTCGTGTTTGAGGCCCGGATTCCCGGCAGCGACGACTACGTCTTCGTTGACATGCAGGATGCCTCGACTGGCAAGCACTTGGAGGCAGGTCTCTGGTCCGCTGATGCGGGCCATGCCTACCTCGACCTCGTGGTCCTGGCTCCGAAGGAGTCACCGCGGGTCGACATCAACCGATCGGATGAACCGTGAACAAGGAGGAAGAGCCATGAACAACGTCATCATGCACACGGGTCCGAAGTCGGCACCCGTCCCGGTCTCGTTGCCGGTTCACGGGATGCGGTGGACGACGTCGACCTACGTGTTCAAGCGGGCGCTCCCGAAGCCGCCACCGTGGGCCGACGGCCGGCTCGACACCATCACCGCCGAGGAGCGGGACTCGGACTCCTTCCGGGCCTACCAGCAGGCTGTCGAAAACTGGCAGCAGGACAAGGCCGACCGGGAGGACCGCTTCTACCAGTGCGCGGCCGTCTGGTACGGTGACCATCGGTGGCAGCAGACCAGTCCGGACAGCGACGTCCGCGACCTGTCCATGCCCGTGCACGAAACCTTCGAGGAGATCGCCGTCCTGTTCGTGGCGGCGGGTGGTGTTGTCATCCCGGGTCCACACGGGGAGTCGGCATGAGCAGCGAAGCCTGGCCCGGCGGGACGGCCGAGCGTCTCCAGTACGCCCGGGAGCGGACCACTGAGATCGAGTGGCACGAGCGCCACATCGATGACCTGCTCGACGACGCGATGGCGAGACATGTGACACAATCCCCCGCCGTCGCGGATCTGCTGGCGCAGATCGACGTGCTCCGAAGACTCAGCGAGACACCAGACCTGATCGTTGCCGGCATCGATGCGCTGTACGATCTCGTGCACCACGCCCAGCCTGACGAGCGCGGCACGATCCTGTTCAGCACCAACGGTGAGCACGTCGGACAGATCGTCGGCCTGCCCGTCCGCCTGTCGGCGTGGCCCGACGATCCGATCGTCGTCTACGCCCAGCAGGATCGCCACGATCGTGAGCGTCGGTCGGTCGACTGGTTCCGTCGGGCCTATCAGCAGGAGGCACAGCAACTGCTGTACTCCGGGATCGGTGTGCTCTGCTGGGGGCATGACGCGTACTCGTCAGCGGATCTGCTGAAGGTGCTGGCCCGCATGGACGAGATCCCGGAGGTGTCCCGTGACTGATCTCTCCACCGAGCGGCTCCAGGGCCTGCTCGCCGAGTTGGACCACGGCCGTCGTGGGTGGGACCTGGTCGGCACCTCGTTCACCGCCGCCGCCACCGACCTCGCCCGCGAGGTGCTGCGGCTCCGGGCGGTGCTCCAGCAGGCGTTCGACTTGATCGAGGTGGTCTACCCGGACGGCGATCATCCGGTCACGGGCGAGTGTCTGGCCGACCTGTGGGAGGGATGGAAGACCCGCGCGATGGAGGTGAGCGATGCCGGCTGACATCCGATTCGGCTGCGCCTGCGCAGGCGAGCCGACACCGCTGGTACGCCGATCAGGACGGCACGGGTCGTTCTGGGGTTGCCCTCGCTACCCGTCGTGCGACACGACCGTCGACGCCGCCCGCGGGAGGTTCCGCGGGAGGGCCGTGGTCCAACTCGGGCACGGCGGATCGTGGGTGCCCTGTGGCTCACCGGAGCACTGGGCCTACACGGCCGACGTCCTACGGGCACGCCACGACATCCGACAGGCAGATCAGAATGACGTCGACCGACTCATCCGCCACCAACCCGAGTACGCCGAGGACGTGCTGGACAACCCGCACAACGGCCTCGGCCACGGCGGTATCGTTTACTTCCGGACGCCAGCCGAGTTGGAGCACGCACTGTTCGGCGACGTCGACGGCGATCACCATTTCGGCGACGGACCGGAGGACACGACGCCATGAGCGACACTCTCACGCACTGCGGCCACCCTGCCGCCTGCATATCGTCCGCCGCCGAGGGCACCGCCTACTGCGCCTGGTGCGCGGACGTGGCACGGGCCCAGGCTGACCTCCGCTCGGAGGAGATCCGGGCTGACGCCAGCCTGCTCCGCGCCGAGCGCGCCGAGACCGAGCGCGACGCCGGCACCGACCCCATCGACACCGCCTGGTGCGAGGGGCAGGCCACCGCCGCCCGCGTCCGGGACGGCGATTCGACACACCCCCGCGACCTGTGCCCCTACGACCAGGGTGACACCCGGCGCCGCTGGTGGTGGCGCGGGTACTTCTCCGAGTCGCGGCTGGCGCGGGCGACGGTGGCCGATCTCGAGCGCGACGAGGCGATGGACATCCTCGGCGCCGGCCGGGAGTATCTGGCCCGCGACAAGGGCGCTGACCTGGAGCACCCGCCCGAGCTGCCCACCGGGCTCGTGGAGCGCGCCCGGCACGTCGTCGAGGCCCTGGCCGCCGAGACGCAGGGGCACGACGAGGCCCGGCAGGAGAACCGGCGACTACGGCGGGCGCTTGCGTGCTACGCCGACCCGGCTGAGTGGCACGCAGCGCACGGCGAGCCGTGGAGGCTCCGATACAACTCGTCGAGATCCGACGACCACGGATGGGCCGAGGCGACGGCGGCTCTTGGGCGCGATCCTGAACAGGACAAAGATAATGACTGACCCGCTGAGGCGGTTTCGGCCAGTCGATCACAAGGTGATCGCCTGGGTCTGCGAACCAGATACTACTTTACGGCGCTACGTCGTGGGCACCGAGATGCACGACGCGACCCAACTAATCGAGGCTCACGGGATCACCGATGCTCTGGGTATGGCGACAGAACTGTGGCCGGATGACGACCCGTGGTGGGCACTGCCTGAAGATGAGTGGCTGGCGAGACGCGAGAGCCCCGAGCGGGGCGAGGAGGGATAATGAAGTACGTCAAGAAGCCCGTCACCATCGAGGCCGTGTCCGTCCGCGAGGTGCTCACCGCCGCCATTTGGGGCTGGGAGGCATTACCCGACTGGATTCGGGCGGCCTGTGATGCTGGCACTGTCGGCCTTTGCGGTGACTTTGTCGTCATTCACGCGCTCGAAGGGGACATGCTCGGCGGGATCGACGACATGATCATCCAGGGTGTCAAGGGCGAGTTGTATCCATGCAAACCCGACATCTTCAACGAGACATACTCACCGGTCAACAGCCCCGAGCGGGGCGAGGAGGGATGATGCCCACCGACATGAGGTCGTTCGCGGACATCAAGGCGTCGGTGGCGGACGCGATCGGCCGAGTCCGCCCAACGCAACTCATGGCCGACATGATCGCGCTGGTCGCCTACGTCCAGGGCGCGGAACGCGAGCGCGACGAGGCACGCCGGGTTGCGCTCATCGACGCCATCATGGCGCTCAACGATGCGGGCGACGACGACACGAGGGGCGACGAGTGGCTCGCAGGGTTCGCGGCCGCGATCACAGTGCTCAGGCAGCTCGTCGAGAGCCCCGCCCGGGGCGAGGAGGGATGATGCCGACTGACCCATCACGCTGCGCCTCGGGCTTGAGCGAGGCGACCGCAGAGTTCTCCGTCGTCGACGACGCGACGCGGCCCTGCGGGCGACGGGTCGCGCGGGCGGCCAGGACCGCTGGGGCGGGATCGATTGCTGTGACCGCTGACCCCACCACCCGCGCCGTCAAACTTCGCTGCCACGCCGCGAATCTGGCGTCTCTCGCGGCGTGCTACCGTGAGATGGCCTCGAACGCCATCCGGCAGGCACACGATCTGGACCCTGACGCGTTCGACGACTGGTCAGTCGACCCGGACGGCGGCGGGACACGCGGCCTGCCCGACGACTGGATGGAGATCGCCGAGAGGTTCGAGGCGTCGGAGCGCCGCCGGGCTCGGCGGCAAGCCAAGCGAGGTGCGACATGCCCGTGACGACTGACCCCACCACCCGCGCCCTCCTGGCGCTCCTGGCCATCCTGGACCGCGAGGACCGCCTGGTTCTGCGCGACCTCTACGGCTACCGCGTTGCCGCTGACGA
>Ga0208958_1003821_pt1 | contig 11328 bp, 10 predicted proteins | sample RifOxyB1_FD_184032 | JGI IMG/M metagenome (GOLD analysis project Ga0208958, IMG submission 184032) | Soil microbial communities from Rifle, Colorado - Rifle Oxygen_injection B1 (SPAdes) | ecosystem: Environmental > Terrestrial > Deep subsurface > Rock core/Sediment | place: Rifle, Colorado...
GTATGATCTTTTGCCTACCCCGTTTGTTGTTTTGCAGAAGTTATATGATCCATATAACTTTATGAGTGTTTTGCATTCGACTCTAGCAGGCGGGTCGTTAATAATCAGTTATCATATTTTGAAAAAGGAGGAAGAAGAATGGTAAGCGAAGCTTGAAATAACTTATGAAAAAAATGATTTGGTTTACCACAATTTCGATTTTATTTATGTTGTTTATCATGCCGGCTATTATGGCTTCGCTTATCAAAATGACTCCAGCTGACGATCAGCCTGGGTATGGCCCGAGAAGACTTTCAATTTATGGCATTAATGAGTTGTCACAGAAGTTTATCTCAAAAGAAAAAAATTTAACAGCAATCGGAACAACTGTAAAAAATCCTAACTTAAAAAATAAAAAGGAAGTTGTTCTTGATCTTTACGATGCGAATAGTAATCTCATAAGAAAATCCATTCTTAACGGTTTTAATATCGGAGACGGTGATTTTGTAAAATTTGTTTTTGATGCGATACCCGATTCACAAAACAAAGAATATTCACTTACTCTTTCTTCACCAACCGCCGCCGCCGATGAAATAATTGAAGTTTTTCTGATGGATAATACGGCGAACGGGATTATTGAATATACTTTTGCAGAAGAAACGCATCAAGGAGGAATTCCAATGGTTACTTTCCATAAACCCGAAAACAAATGGGAAATTATTAAGGAAGTTTACTCTAATTGGCTTTCCAAACTTCTATCTCCTCATTCTCGAAAAACAGAGTAAGACCGATACTTTTGGGATTGACCTTCGGCTGTAAGACTTTAGGAAAATACAAAATATTTGATTGGGTTTGTAAAAATGCTGTTTTTACTTTCTCCTGATCTACGCTTTCAAATATAATTTTTTTAACCTCTTCTCTTGGTCTCCAATTATAATTCATAATATCTGCCTGTTCGTAATCGTCAAAATAAGTTCTTCTGGAAGATGTTGCTGAGACATATGAGGTATCAAACCAATCCCAAATATTTGGAGTTATCCCGCCGAGATTAAGGTATTGATTATATGGTGGAGTAACAATTACGGCTTTTTGATCTGTGTTGGTTTTAATAAACTGCAAAGCCTGAAGTTCGAAGGAGGATATTTTTGCAAAAGCTGGCCTTGAGTAAAATTCGCGCAAAAGTCCGATTTGGGTTGGAACCATCAAAATCAAAATAACTGGCGTCAAAAATTTTAATTTTGCTGTAACCTTAGCTGCCGTAATCCCTGCTAAAATTCCAAAAAGAAGAACGAAATATTGCAAAAACTGACTGGTATTGCTGGCAACACCTTTTTGCAGGAAAAGAAGGGGAAGGACAAGTGAAAAAACAATTATTGCCTTAAATATAATATGAGACTTAAGAAAATCCCAAAGACCTATAAATCTCATTCCCAGATTACCGAAGAAGAAAATAAAAAAGCCCATTCCTTCAAGCCAAATAACTCTTTTTAAGTTATGTTCATAGATATAAGTTTGGCGCCTGAGTTCCCAATCCAGAAGATTTAAGCGGGATGGTTCAACAATCATGGTTCTTATATACCACCAGGGCTCAAATATCAGAAAAGAGGCTGAGTTTGAAGTGTTGGGTAAATAAAGAACTGCAGCAAGAATTCCTGAGATTATAATAAGACATAAAAGCTGAAGTTTCCTCTCTCTGATAATTTGCCAAATAGCCGCCACAAATAAACCCCCGAAAACAACTACAGCAGCATATACTTTAAAGGAAATTAACGTTCCTATTAAAACCACGCAGATTGCAAAAACCGCTCTTATTTTATTTTTCTCTTTTTGTTCTCCGAGAAGAATAATAAAATATATTGCGCTTAAGACGAGAAAGTCGGAAATAATTTGAGGGGGGTTGCCGCTTGCGCTCTGCGGCTGGGTTGCCCAGAAAATGCTCTCCCCTCCAATTGTTTTATTTTTTATGTAGGTAAGAATGAATCCGAAGCTTCCGGCAAAATATGTAAAAATCGTTGCCCAAACGGAAGCGGGGAAACTTTTAGTCAGCTTTTTTGTCAGGAAGAACGCTGAACCCCCCAATAATAACGAGTATAAAAAAGGAAATATTCTAAAATATAAATGAAGATTTGAAACCGGTACGTACTTACTGACTACGGCAGGCAAGATATCCGAAAAAAAATGATAGTTTGTAAGCTTCTCTCTGGCAAAAATTGGGTTTTGAAAGGGCCAGCCTTTTTTTATTTCTTCCATAAGTGCAATGTGCCAGGTTGCATCGTGGCCGTGAGAACTCCAAAAAAGCAAATCTCCGTTTTTGAAAATTCCGCTTGGGGAAATTACTGCCATTTGTCCGACAATTCCGAAAGCAAAGACGATTAAGACAACGATTGTTTGAAGATTAAGCTTTATTTTAATCTTCTTAAACGTTTTAATTATCGGTTTAAATGCAAAAATGGCGCTGACGAGAAAAATTGGGATTATTAAGAAGGGAACATGAAGAACAATTAAAATATAGGAAATAAGGGTAAGAGTGGCAAAACCTGCGACTGACCCCATGAGTATTCTTTCCATACTTAAAGTATATATAATAATGGTATGACAAGGAAATTTGTTCTTATCTTTCTTGGAATCTTACTTCTGGGATTCACACTTCGTGCCTACAAAATGACTCAATTGCCTCTTTATGGAGACGAATTGACCATGGTTTATGATTCTTACTCCCTTCTTAAAACAGGAAAAGATCAGACTGGAGCTTCTTTCCCTTTTACTTTTAAGATGGGGGCGGGAAGGCCTGCAGGATATGTTTATTTTTCTATTCCCTTTGTGGCTATATTCGGACCCGGTGCTTGGGGGGTGAGGGGATTATCCGTACTTTCCGGTTTAGGAATAATAATTCTGATGTATATCTTGGGAAAGAAACTTTTTAACGAAAAAGTTGGACAAATTGCTAGTTTTTTGACTTCGATTTCAATGTGGGATATTTATCTCTCGCGGGGTGGATTTGAAGCGCACTTTGCACTCTTTTTAGCTATTTTAGGGGTTACCCTTTTTCTTTACAAAAAATATATACCTATGTCTATTGCGTGGGGTTTGGCTATATTTACCTACCCGACGTTTAAATTGACCTTGCCTTTAATGTTTCTTACTCTTTTGTGGTTTAGGGGAATCAAAGATACGTTAAAAAGTAAATTGTTTATTGCTTCACTCATTATTTTAGCGGTATTGGGAGGATTTGCGATAAACGAAACCCTTAAAGGAACAAGCGAAGAAAGGTTTTTAAGACTTAACATATTTTCAGATTTTAGTTTACAGAAAACGATTGTTCAAAAAGTTAACGGAGAAAGAAATCTTTCCGGTCTTCCCGATATACTAAAACCTGTTTTTTACAATAAGCCCTTTGAATATTCACGAATTCTTCTTGAAAATTATATAGAGAATATCTCTGCTAATTTTCTGTATTTGCGGGGTGATAGGAACCCGCGTCATAATCCCGGCGAGTGGGGAATGCTTTATTTAATTGAACTACCGCTTTTATTTGTTGGTTTATATCACCTTGGCAAAAACGAAAAGAAAAAACTAGTTTTACTTATTTCATGGATACTAATCGTACCGCTTGCTACTATGCTTTTAGGTCAAACTCATGCTCTCCGAAATAATTTTATGATTCCGCCTCTTATTTTAATTTCGGCCTATGCTTTATCTAATCTATCCAAAATTTTAGCCCGACTAACGGTGGCAATTATGCTTATTCAGCTGGTATTGGTTCTTTCGGCGGTTTACTTTCTTGCGCCTAATAAATTTGCAGATTTTTGGTCTGCCTCTGCAAAAGAAGCTTCTTTTAACGCAGTCGAAAATAAAAACAATTATAAAAACATTGTTCTTTCAACAAAGATAGACAATATTGAGTATGCTTATCCGGTTTACGCGAAAATTGATCCTAGTTTGGTTATTGCCCAATACGGTAAGTACCCCAAAGTATACGGTAACGTGATAATTACCGACGATCTAAAAAGTATTGGCACGGATAAAAACACTCTTATCTATGAAAAATAAACTTTTTTTAATCTTTATCATCGGTTTAAGTTTCTTTTTAAGAATATATAAAGTAACTTCCGCTCCGCCTTCTCTTAATTGGGACGAGGTATCTATTGTCTATAATGCTTATTCGATTTTAAAGACAGGGCGTGATGAATGGGGAGAGTTTCTACCATTGCATTTTAAATCCTATGGAGAATATAAACTTCCGGCTCAGATCTATGCTTCTATTCCGGGGGTTTTCATTTTTGGTTTAAATGAGTTTGGGGTAAGAATTACGCCGGTAATATATGGGGCGTTAACGGTTTTGCTTCTTTATTTTTTGGTCCAGGAAGCATTCAGGAAGAAGGCTATTTCTTTAATGTCAGCATTTTTATTGGCGGTTTCGCCTTGGCACATTCAATTAACACGAGCTTCTTTTGAATCGTCATTTGCCTTGTTTTGGATTGTGATGGGGGTTTGGTTTTTACTTAAGGGTTTAAAAAAACCCAAATGGCTTATTTTTTCCATGCTGCCTTTTGCAATTTCTGTCTATACCTATAATAGCACCAGGGTATTTACTCCGATTTTTCTATTTACCCTAGCAATTTTATTCAGAAAATATTTTTGGGAAAAAAGAAAATGGTTTTTGGTTTCGGGGATACTGTTTGCGGTTCTGATGGTTCCCTTGGTTCCCTTTGTGCTTTCAGGAGAGGCGGGAGCTCGCTATAAGCTGGTGAGTATCACCGACGAAAAGGGATTAATCCCCAGAATTAATGAAAGAAGGGGAGCATCAACTCTTCCGTGGATACTTCCTAGAGCAGTTCACAACAAAGTAACCTACCTGAGTTTTTATTTTGCCAAAAATTATTTGGCTCATTTCACTCCGGATTTTCTTTTTATTAAGGGAGCGGGCCATAGACAGCACCATGTCCAAGGGGTTGGAGAACTCTATTGGTTTCAGGCACCGTTTTTACTTCTGGGGCTATACATTTTGCTTAAAAAGAAAGACCGGAATTTAAAGATACTGCTTCCTTGGCTTTTGTTGGCTTTTGTTCCGGTAGCCATGACCAATGACTCAATTCCCAACGCTCTAAGAACCTTAATTGCAACCCCCGTTTATCAAATCCTTACTGCTTTAGGGATTTATTATCTTTATAAAATAACTAAAAGCAAAAAGATTTTCTATGTTTTAATGACAATTGCGGTGGTTTTGTTTTTAGTTAACCTTTTCGCATATCTAAGGAGTCTTTTTGTTTATTATCCTGTCAGATATTCCAGAGACTGGCAATACGGCAACAAGCAAGTGGTTGAGTATATAAAAGAAAATCAGGATAGATACGATTTAATCGTATTTACCAGACATTACGGGGAGCCTCATATGTTTACTCTTTTTTATCTTAAGTATGATCCGGCTAAATTTCAAAATAGTCCCAACCTAGACAGGTTTGAAACATTTGATTGGGTAAGGGTTTTAAGGTTTGATAAATATTATTTTCCTGATTTAGGGGATAAGGGGACTCAGTATCAAGATATTATTAACAAGAATCTTGATAAGAAAATCTTATTTATAGGTAAGCCGGGAGATTTTCCTGTCTATGTTCCGAGACTTTTGACTGTAAACTTCTTAAACGGAGATATTGCTTTTGAAGTTGTTGAAAAGAAGTGAAAAAAAACATTTTCCTGATTCTAATATTCTTGCTTTTTCTGGTTACCCGTCTTTACAAAATCTCATCAATTCCGTCTTCGGTTTATTGGGATGAAGCTTCAATCGGTTACAATGCGTATTCGGTGTTAAAAACAGGGCGGGATGAGTGGGGAGAGTTTTTACCTCTTCATTTCAGGGCTTTCGGGGAATTTAAGCTTCCCGTCTATATCTATTCGGTGATGTTTGTTGAGCTGGTATTTGGATTGACGCAGTTTGCTGTCAGGCTTCCTGCAGTTATTTATGGGCTTCTTTCCGTTTTGGGTCTATATTTTTTAACAAAAAAAATTACTAGTAACAAGAAGATTGCTCTTCTTAGTTCTTTTTTATTTAGTCTTACTCCTTGGTTTTTTATCTTTTCCCGAACAGGCTACGAAGCGGTTGCGGGCTTGGCGGTGTTTATCTTTGCAATTTATTTCTTACTGCTTTCTTTCGAAAAAAACTGGAAATTAATAATTTCAATATTTTTATTTATTTCAGCAATCTACAGTTACAACAGTTTTAGAATATTAACACCTGTGTTTTTAATTCCGGGATTAATTGTTTTCGGTTTTAAAACAAAAAGGCGGGGGGTATCGGTTTTATTAATATCGGCAGTCTTGTTTATCTTAAGTTTATCGCCGATATATAAACTTTATACACAGGATTCGGGTTTAAATAGACTTCAGGCAGTTGCGGCTACCCAAAGTGTAATCAAAAACTATTTAAGTCACTTTTCGTTTAATTTCTTGTTTATTAAAGGTGATTCTAACCCGAGAAGCCAGATGCCGGGAAGTTCCGAACTTTTCTTAATTGATTTACCGTTTATTATTTTAGGTTTAATCTATATTTTCAAAAAAAGAAATCTTAAATATTTAGGTATTATATTTGCTTTATTGGTTTCTTTTATTCCTGCGGCAATTACCAAAGAATCGCCTCATGCACTAAGAAGTATTTTGGCGGCCCCCGCGTTTGCCGTAATTTCCTCTCTCGGAATATTTTCTTTTTTAAATTTTTTCAAAAAATACCAAAAATATTTATTGATAGTAGTTGTGACTTTGTATTTAATGTTTTTTGGCCAGTATTTTTATAAGTTTATGACAAAATACAATCTTTTGACCTCAGCAGATTGGCAATATCCGTATAAGCTAATTTTTGCAAATCAAAAAGAGGGCTTAGTTACGGATAAATATGCCCAGCCGTATATTTTTGCCCTTTTTTATCTTAAATACCCGCCCGAAAAATTCAGAGAGACGGTAAAATATAATCCTGTTGATAAATGGGGTTTTTCGTTGGTTTCGTCATTTGATAACTTTCAATTTAAATGAAAAATACTAAATTAGTAATCCTTGTTCTCATTGTTGTCCTTGGCGGATTTTTACGTTTTTATAAACTTGACCACGCTCCGCCGTCTTTGAATTGGGACGAGATAGCAGCAGGCTATAATGCTTATACCATCGCCAATTGGGGGATGGATGAGTATGGAATCAAATTTCCGATTGTTTTTAAATCCTTTGGGGATGATAAACACCCTGTTCATATTTATTTAACCGCTTTAGTTGTTAAAATTTTCGGTTTATCCGATTATTCAACCCGCGCAAGTAGCGCATTTATCGGAACATTGAGTATTTTGGCAATTTATTTTTTGGCAAGGAAACTTTTAAAAAGTGATATGGCTGGCGTCTTTTCCGCCCTATTTTTAGCGGTTTCGCCCTATCATCTTCAGTTTTCAAGGGGGCTATGGGAAACAAATTTTGCTCTATCCTTTTTTCTTTTCGGACTCACTCTTTTTTATTGGGGTGTTGAGAAGATAAATTGGATGATTCCGCTATCATTTATCTCTTTCGGATTGTCCTTCTTTTCCTACCATTCGGCGAAAATTGTTGTCCCCCCTGTTGTTTTTATCCTGTGCGCGATTCATTTTAAAAGCTTAATTAAAAACAAAAAATTATTGATTATTAGTATTTTAATTACTTTGTTTTTCGGATTTTTAGTTATTAAGGAGCCCCGTATTTTAGGGTTTGCCAGAATAAACCAGACTAAAATATCACAAGAAGCTGTAAAGAATTATGGAGGACAACTTGCAACTTATATCCATAATTACAAAGGTTATTTTAGCTATTCATATCTTTTTAAAAGCGGCGATCAGGGTCCTAGGGCTTCGGTAAAAACAGTGGGAGAATTTTATAAAATTGATTTATTTTTGGCGATTGTTGGTTTAATTTCAATTCTCTGGACTAAAAAATGGAAGACATTTATGATCTTGACGGTGTGGTTGGCATTTTCCCCAATTCCTGGGGCGCTTTCAACAACTGAGCCAAGTGCAATCAGAGGGATCTTTATGATCGGACCCGTGATTTTACTTTCCGCATACGGTGCAGCTTCACTAATTTCCTTTTTAAATAATAAAACGGCCAAAGTTATGGGGATACTTTTAATAGTTTTACTTTTGGGAATAGAGGCGGGGAATTATCTTAGGTATTACTACACAAATTATGCTCAAAAGGAGGCAATTGAATGGCAATATGGAATGAAACAGATTGTCGAGTATCTAAAAGGGCACCCGGATTATTTTCGGGTTTATATGGATAAAATTAGACAGCAGCCATATATCTTTTTTTTGTATTATTTTAAAACTTCGCTTCCTGAACTTCTTAAAACCGTTAAATATGATGAAAGCGAATCAAAAAGCTTTAATACCGTAGTTTCTTTTGATAAATACAGGTTCGGAAATTGGGATATAATAGATAGTCGTCCGGATCCCGGAGTAATCTATATTATGACACCGAGCTATTATAATGGCTTAAGATATGGTTACCAGTTTGATGTTAAAAAATTGATAAAATATCCCAACGGAAATGATGCGTTTTATATAGTTGAAGGAAATATATGACAAAAACCCTTTCAGTAGTTTTGGCAGTAAGAAACGAAGAAGAAAATATCGCAAGATGTTTAAATTCTGTTAAAGATATTGCAGATGAAATAGTTGTTGTCGATGAGCACTCAACAGATAAAACAAGGAAAATCGCAGAAGAACTCGGAGCAAAAGTAGTTGAGGAAGAGCATCATGATATTTTCCACATAACCAAACAAAAAGCTTTGGATTTGGCGACAGGCGATTGGATACTGCAACTTGATGCGGATGAAGTTGTCATGCCGGAGCTAGCAAAAGAAATTAACGATTTAGTTAAACATGGCAAAGAATCTAGGAAGCCAAAAGAGTTATTTTTAAGACACCAGAAACTTATTGAGGAAAGAGATGGGAGGGTAGGCAAAGATAATGACGAAATTGTGGGCTATTTTATAGCAAGAAAAAATATGTTTTTAGGGAAGCCATTGATTCATGCAGGAGTTTATCCCGATGGAGTAATACGTATATTTAAAAAAGGAAAGGCGAGATTTCCGCAAAAATCGGTTCATGAACAAATGATAATTGACGGAAAGGTTGGCTGGTTGACAAATGATCTTGAACATTATGATTCGCCAACACTTAAAAGATACTTTACCCGGTTAAATCGTTATACAGATCTTCACGCAAGTGAGTTAAGAGAAAGACATGCTCCCAAAAACATTTTTTACTTTATCTATTATTCAATTTTTAAATCTTTTTATATTTTTCTTAAACTTTTTTTCTTTCACAAAGGATTTTTGGATGGAGTAAACGGCTTTTTTTGGAGTTTATTTTCTTCCTGGCATTATCCGATTGCGTATTTTAAGTATTTGACTACTAAATCGGTTGGTGGCTTTTAATAAATTTATTTGTAAAGTTTTTAACTTTTAATTCAAGAAAATTTTTTATAACTTGAGGTTCAATATTTCCAGCAAGATATTCGATACGATAATCTTCAATGTCATCCCAGTATATTAATTGTTCAAAAAAAAGTTTTTCAGAGAATCCGGCACCAAATTTTTTCTTTGACATGAGGATTAGATTTTCAAATGAAATATAGTCTTTTTTAAGTAAAAAATATAAATCTACATAATCTCTCCATTTAGGTCTTCTCCCGATTGTAAAAGCTTTGTTGACAGCAATATCTTTTATGTCTAATAAATCCAAATAATTAGTTTTAATGGGATCGAAAAGAGGCTTATAATCGTCATAGAAAAAAGTGACATAAACAGATTCCGGAGTTGATAAGTTTAATTGGTCTTGGAGATCAAGAAGTCTCAATGTGCCCTTTCCAAATGTATCTCTTGCCTTTCTCCACAAAGATGGTTCTAATTTATTGTATGTAAAAATATCAAAATCATACGAAATTCGGTGACCGATTTGAAGTGAAAGAGCTGTTCCGCCACCCAAAATACCAATTTTTCTAAAACTTTTTAGTTTATGGAAAACCTTAAGCTTGTCGTTATTTAGTGATTCTAGGATAAGTTTTGACATAATATCTTTTATCAATATCTGAATCAGGTATTTTCAGTAAAATCTTTTGGATAAAATTAAACGATCTTTCACCATAGTCTTTTGAAGGGTGTTGGATAAAGACATTCTTGATATTGTTTAATTTATAGTTGTCTAGAAGCCATATTAGATGTTCCCATCCCCCATAAGCTAAAATCTGATGAACTATATAGTTTTTATCTTCTTGAAGATCAAGATTATTAATATTCCTTGACCATAAAATACCCTGTAGATTTTTTGGTATTTTTGACATAACTACCCTTTATTTTACCATATTTTTAGATTATATTTTAGAGTGATGGATATTAAAGGTAAGATTGTGCTTGTTACGGGCGCAAGCAAGGGAATGGGCAATTCCATTGCTAAAAAGTTGGCACAAGAAGGGGCTAACTTAATTCTTGTTGCCAGAAATGAAGAAAATTTGAAAGATTTACTTAGGAGTTTGGGTGAAGAGAATCATAAATATTATGTTTGTGATCTTGGTGATTTTAAGCAGGTAGAAAATCTTGTTGAAAAAGTTTCTAGTGATTGTCAAAAAGTAGATGTTTTAATAAATGGTGCAGGCATTGGCATTTATAAACCGATTGAAGAAGTAACATTTGATGAGTGGAGAAAATCTTTTGCGGTAGGATTGGATGCCCCGTACTTTTTAATTCAAAAACTATTGCCTCTATTAAATAAAACAGAAAAAACAGTTGTGATTAATATTGGTTCCGGAATGGGTGTAATTCCTGCTGCCGGAAGAAGTGTTTACTGCTCGCTTAAGTTTGCCTTAAGAGGAATGACCTTGAGTCTCGCGGAGGAATTCAAAAGAACCAAGATCCAATTTGTTCTTCTTACCTTAGGTAGTGTATTAACCGGTTTTGGACCCAAGACTATTGAAGAAAAGAAAAATGAGGGTAAATCATACTTAACTCCGGAATGGGTAGCAGAAAGAGTCTCTGAGATTATTAAAGAAGACGGAAAGAACGTAGAATACACTTTTTATCCTTCAGATTACAAAGAAGAGTGGGAAGCTGTAAAATAAGACTATGAAGGTAGGAATTCATTTAGGCGGTTTAGGCGGGGGACATGAGGTAAGAGGTATAGGTGTTCATACAAAAGAACTTTTCAAAAGATTAAAAGTTGAGGAATATAATCCAGAAAAAAAGTATGATTTGGTGCATTACACAGTATTCAAACCCTTCACTTTTTCTCTACCATTTAGAAAACCGGCTAAGAAAGTAGTTTTGACAATTCACGATCTTATTCC
>Ga0208958_1003822_pt1 | contig 11325 bp, 15 predicted proteins | sample RifOxyB1_FD_184032 | JGI IMG/M metagenome (GOLD analysis project Ga0208958, IMG submission 184032) | Soil microbial communities from Rifle, Colorado - Rifle Oxygen_injection B1 (SPAdes) | ecosystem: Environmental > Terrestrial > Deep subsurface > Rock core/Sediment | place: Rifle, Colorado...
GAAAAAAAGGCTAAAAATGGTATAATTATGTACAGAAGTATTAAAGGAAACTTTTTACTTCTTCTTTGTCTTTTTCCCTTAGTTACGTTCATAGTTAACATATATTGAATATATAATATTAAGGAATTTTTTAATACTAAGACGTACTATGGGATAGAAAGGAATAAATATGAAAAACATAAAGGTATACAACAAAAAGAACGTATTAGCTGTAATAGCAGGTATTCTTGCTACCGGTTTAATACTAAATACTGTTAATGAAATAGCCTTAACACAAATTGAAGGTATTGAAAATGCTAAATTTCAAAAAGAGTTTGAACAAGATGTTGAGTATATACAAAATACCCCTGTACAGGAAACTGTATTAGAAAACTCAGTATCTATATCACCTGAAGATGCTCTTAAGGCTAAAAGGATTGAGAATATTAGAAAGTATCTTTCTAAAAGAGGTGCTCCTTTAGCTGCTAATGCACAAGACTTTGTAGAAGCTGCCCAGAAGTACGGTATCGACTATAGATTAGTTGCCGCTATCTCTATCATTGAGTCTAGTGGTGGATTACATAACTTTAAACCTTACAATGCATGGGGTTGGGGTAGTTACTCATTTAAAAACTTTAAAGAGGGTATATATACCGTATCTAAAGGTTTAGGTGGATATTACTCAAGAGGTTTAGATACCCCTAAAGAAATATCTGTATATTACTGTCCTCCTTCTGCATCTTCATGGGCAAGTAAGGTAACATATGTTATGAATCAGATAGGTAAGTAAGTATAATGTAGGATGGAAGAAACTAAGTTAGGAAAATACGTGGTACTCTTTCCCAATGGGAGAGAGTACCATTTTTTAAAAAGAGAGGTATGGAATCAAGAGTCTTACTCATTTAAAACAAAGAAAGAGTCCCCATTTATAGTGGATATTGGATCTCACATAGGTATATCTGTTCTCTATTTCAAACATATGTATCCTAATTCAAGTATATTAGCCTTTGAACCAAACCCCCACTCTTTTGAAATATTAAATGAAAATATCTCCATTAATGGATTAGATTGTATTAAAACAGTAAACAAAGCAATATCTTCTAAGGAAGGTAATACTACGCTGTATATTGATGCAGGTAAAGATAGTTGGGAATCTAATTCAAGTCTAATTAAGGGAAGTTGGAATGAGAGAGAGAATACTAAACCCATCTCAATACAGTGTACTACCTTAAGTAAATACTTAAAAGATATTTCATGTATAGATATGCTAAAAATAGATACAGAGGGTACAGAGATAGAAATATTAAAAAGTATCAAAAGAGAACTATCTAAGGTAGAGAATATAGCTGTAGAGTACCATCCAAGAAGGAATCAAAAACTACAAAAGGTAATAGATATCCTAAAACCTTACTTTGATACAAAGATATATTTAGAAGGAAGAGAATTAAAAAATCCAATAGATGGAAAACTATTAACGATACAGGGAAAGAAAAAAGTGTAAAGTAGATTTCCATCCTTTTCTAAATATTTTGTATAGTTCTTTACTTAATTTCTCAGAATCATGTCTAACAAGACTTCTTACTAACTCATCCCCTTTATCTTTCTTTATTAATGAATTTGCTACTAAATCAGTTTTAACAACTACCCTTTTACTACTAGATTCTAAATCATCCATAAAAAGATGTTCTCCATCTTTAAGATATCTTTTGTATGCATATTCGGGTATTCTCCCATTATTAACTAAAACATAGTCAAAATTTCTTCCAATATACCCCTCTAAAAGCTCAAGCATACTTCTTTGAGTAAATCCTCTTGTTTGACCTATCTTTGACATTAAGTTAGGGATAAATATGAGTTTAGCTTTTGTTTCTTGTAATGCCTTAGGTATTCCATCAACTATTATATTAGCGAGTGTAGTGGTATATAAATCTCCTGGACCTATTATAATGTAATCAGAATCTAATATACTCTCTACTGCCCCTTTGTATGCCTTTGCTTTACCCTGTAGATAAAACTTCTTTATAATAATATCTTCTTTTGGCTCGTCAATGTAATGCTCCCCTACTACTCTTGTTCCATTAGAGTACTCTGCTACTAACTTCACTTTATCTAATGTAACTGGATATATATTACCTCTAACATTAAATAGATATTTAAACATCTCGATAGCATCAACTTCATCTCCAGCTATTTCTGTCATAGCTATCATTAAAAGGTTTCCCATTGTATGACCTTTTAATCCATCTCCTTGGGCAAATCTGTATGTAAACAAACTTCTTAAGATATTTCCCTCATTATCCTCAGAGAGTGCAATTATAGATTTTCTTAAATCACTTAGTGGTAGTAACCCGAATTCATCCCTAACTATAGCGTTACTCCCTCCATCATCCATCATTCCAACGATAACGCTTAATTCAAGATCTTTGTACTTTTTAAGACCTTCAAGTACTGTTGATGTACCCGTTCCACCACCTATTAACGTTATTTTCATTGGTATAATTGTATATTAAAAAATGGTATAATGATATGTTTAAATTACCATTACACACAAATATGAATTTCAAGGTTGGATCAAAAGTATTTTACCCCTCTCATGGAGCTGGATGGATTAGAAACAAGAAAGAGATAGAGTTTAATGGAACCAAGAAAATGTATTATGAATTTGAATTTATTAATTCAACTCTCACTGTTTCTACTCCTATTGATAACATTAACAACCTTAATATAAGGGATGTGTTTTCCCAAAAAGAAATAAAAGACAAGATGGCTGTATTAAAGAAGAAACCATATAAAGATCCTAAAACAAAAGACTTTAACAAGCTAATGGAGATTTTTAAGAAATTAGAAGATGAAGCTACTATAGAATCTGCAATTGAAACTATCCAATACTGTAATCACATTAAAAGAGAAAGAGAGAAAGATGGTAGACTTATACCGGTATCAATAGAAAATGAACTCTCTAGAGCTGTAGGTGAAATAGTTGGTGAATTAGCAGTATCTTCGGGAGTAAAGCTTGAAACAGGAGCAAAAAACTTTGAAAAGATTACAGGTATTGATACTGCTAAGATGTTTAATTTCTAGTTACTTAAGTATCTCTACAAGTATCTGAGCATCTCCTACCTTTACTTTCAATTCACTCTTTACTGTATCAACAGATTCCATCTCTTTTATTAATATTCCCTTCTTAATCTCTTCAGAGTATTTTCTTAAGAGTTCCTCTAACTCTTTACTCTGAGTTACATACTTTATCGATACATATTCCCCTACTTCACAACCACTCTCTTTTCTAATTACTTGTAAACCTCTTAATACTTCATTGAGTAAACCTTCCTCTTTTAATTCTTCAGATATATGTGTATCTAAGGATACAAATATATTTCCATTACTCTGAGATTTAATCTCTTTACCTTTTACTTCCACTTTACTGTATTCAACCTCTTTAACATTTAATTCTCCTTTTACAATATTTAACATCTCTTTATCAGATATTGGTACATATGCTTTAGAAAGAGGTTGTCTTACTTTAAGCCTACTCTCATCCCTAATATTAAGACCCATTGAACATATATTCCTAACTGTATCCATTTCATTTATTAGTTTCTCATCCAGATACTCTTTATTAAATACAGGATAATCTTCTAAGTGAACTGATTCTTTGTTTTCATCGGAGAGTGTAAGAAATACTGATTCAGATATGAATGGAGCAAAAGGTGCCATTAATTTACTTATCTCCATTAATACAAAATGAAGAGTATTAAGAGCTTGTATATCACCACTTACAAACCTGTCTCTTGATCTTCGTATATACCATTTAGAGAGTACATCTATTAATTCAAATATTGCTTTTGTTGCTTTTTGTAGTCTGTATTCATCCATATTCTCTGTTACATCTTTTACCGTTTTGTTTAATACAGATACAATCCACCTATCCATAATATTTTCAGGTTTATAGCTATCTGTATATTTCCAATTGTATTGCTCTTTGTAATTTAAAAAGTACTTAACACTATTCCAATATGGAAGTAGTACAGTACCAGTAATCTCTTTAAGAAATTTGTCACTAAAGATTACCTCCTCACCATGAACAATTGGAGAGCTTAAAAAGTACAACCTTAGAGAATCTGCACCCATCTGATCTAATACGATATTTACCTCTGTGTAGTTTCTTTTACTCTTAGACATCTTTGTACCATCAGGAGCTAGTGCCATACCATTTACAATTACATTTCTAAATGATTTCTTTCCAAAGAGTGCTACACCAAGTACATGCAATGTGTAAAACCATCCTCTTGTTTGGTCAACACCCTCTGCAATGAACTCTCCTGGATACTTACTTTCAAATTTCTCTTTGTTTTCAAATGGATAATGGAATCTAGCAAAGGGCATAGAACCAGAGTCATACCATACATCTATTACATCATTTACTCTTTTTTTAGTTCCACCACATTCACATTTGTATTCAATCTCATCCACAAAAGGTTTGTGCGGATCTTTCAATTCTACTCCACTTTTTTCTTTAACTTCAGCAAAGGAACCCAGTACATCTTTCTCTCCACATTTATCACAAACCCATACAGGTAATGGAGTACCCCAATATCTATTTCTACTTAACGCCCAATCTCTTGCTTCCTCTAACCAATTACCAAATCTCCCTTCTTTTACATGTTTAGGAACCCAGTTAATCTCTTTGTTTTCACTAACTAGCATATCTCTAATTGCGGTAACTTTTACATACCAACTTTTAATGGGTTTGTATATTAATGGAGTATTAGTTCTCCAACACATTGGCATTTGATGTTCATAGTCATAGTGAGCAAAGAGTAAGTTTCTTTGCTCTAAGTCTTGCATAATATATTTGTTAGCTTTTTTGTAAAACATTCCTTTAAATTCAGAAATCTCCTCTTTCATATTTCCTTGGTCATCTAGGTAATCAAACATCCCTATACCCATACCTGTCATTAACATGAAGTCTTCTTCTCCATATGGTGCTTGATGTACTAATCCGGTACCATCTTCAAAAGTTACATGATCTGCATGTACTACTCTAAAGGCTCCTTCATCTCTTTTTGATGAGTAGTATGGATACAATGGTTCATATTCCCTCCCTATTAATTCACTACCTTTGTACTCTTTTAATACCTTTAGATTTTCTTTAAATATATTCTCTACTAACTCCTTACCAACAATGTATTTCTCATTTTTGTACTCTACCTGTACATAATCAAAATCCTCTCCAACAGCTACAAGTAAGTTACCTGGTAGTGTCCATGGAGTAGTAGTCCAGATTAAAAGATATGTATCTTCATCTTTAAGTTTTAATTTTACAACAACTGCAGGATCCACTATTGCAGAGTATCCTCCAAGTGCTACCTCAGAATTCGAAAGAGTTGAACCAGCTCTTGTAGAGTAAGGAACTACTTTGTAGCCTTCATAGAGTAAATCTTTTTGATAGAGCTCTTTTAAAGACCACCACACACTCTCAATATACCAAGGATCCATGGTTGCATACTCCTCATCACTGTTGACCCATCTTCCCATTCGTTCAGTTAGAGCAAATATCTCTCCTTGATACTTTTTAACAGATGCTCTGCATAGCTCATTGAACTTCTCTACACCAAACTTCTCTATATCTTCTTTCTGTTCAAAACCTAATTCCTTTTCTACCTCATACTCTACAGGTATACCTTGACAGTCCCACCCCAAGCTTCTCTCTACACGGTATCCTTTCATAGTTTTGTATCTAGGTACTACATCTTTAATTACCATTGTAAGGGCATGGCCATAGTGGGGTTTGTTGTTTGATGTAATTGGACCATCATAGAAGGTAAAGGGATTTTCCTTTGGTCTTTGTTCAATACTTTTTTCTAAAATATTCTTCTCTATCCAATATTTTAATATCTTCTCTTCAGTTTGAGAAAATGTTGGTACATATTGATTTTTAGATATCTGTATTTCTTTCATATTGTAAAACTATATATATATTAAACAAAAATCCCCTTGTAAGATATGATACATTTTAATATCATTTCTTACAAAGGGACGTATATACGTGTTACCACCCTTTTTCATAGTTACATTACTGTAACTACCTTGTAAACCACTAATATGGTTTTTGCTATTCTTCGGTAGCATACCGTTGGAGTCTACTCATCATATGATTTTCTTTCCACCACTCACCAGTGATATCTGGGTCTTTGTGTTCCCATGATTATATCACCACCTTTAGAATTTTGGTATAATTGGGATATAAATTGAATATATACAAAAATATGGGAGAACCTAAAGAAAAAGAAGAGAAAAAACCAATTACACCAAAAATGGAAGGTAAGGAAAAGAAGCTACTAGACAACAGTACACATTGGTTACAACAAGATCTTTCAACTGGACAGATAGACCTTAAACCACACTCTGTACATGAATATATTGACCAAAATGGAACTCGATACACCCTCAATGAAGAAACTGGAGAGTATGAGGTAACAATCCCAGGTCCAAATGATGACTAGAGAAGAAATCCTTTCAAGAGTAGGGAGCTCTGAGACCATCTTTCCCTCAAGGAGAGAAATCTTCAGGGCTTTTTCTTTAACTCCAATAGATAGGGTGAAAGTCGTAATAATAGGTCAAGACCCATATCATGGGCAAGGAGAAGCTAATGGATTAGCATTTTCTGTAAACAAAGGAATTAAAATACCCCCTTCTTTAAAAAATATATACAAAGAATTAAATAGTGATTTAGGAATTGATATACCCAATCATGGTGATTTAACTAAATGGGCTAACCAGGGTGTATTACTGTTAAATAGTGTATTAACAGTAGAAAAAGACAAACCTGGTTCACACAGAAATATGGGGTGGGAAGAGTACACAGATAGTGTAATTAGGGAGATTTCAGAAGAGAAAGAGCATATTGTATTTATCCTCTGGGGTAAATATGCTGAGAGTAAGAAAGATTTAATTGATGAAAGAAAACATCTAATTATTTCATCTCCACACCCTTCTCCCTTTTCTGCAAGAAGAGGGTTTTTCGGAAGTAAACCATTTAGTAGATGTAATACATATCTAAAAAGAAATCATATCGAAGAGATACTGTGGGAGATATAGCCCATATACTGTATAATTAGGATATGACAGAACAAGAGATAGAAAAAGATGATGGGATATTTTTCTCATTAGAGATAAAAGATTCTAAGTATGAAATTTTGAATTCCTTAAATGGAACACCCCCTATAGGCAGAATATCCGATATTACAAGTCAAGAAACTGATGAGGTTGATATACAAACATGGCTACAGTCCTTTGTTAGAGAATTTGGATATACTGAAGAACTAAGTCCTGAAGAAATTTTGATCCTATTTACTAAAGAAACAGGAAGTATTACTTTCACTGGTCCTTTTGGAAAGCTAGAAATCTTTAAAGATTGTAATATTACTTTCGACAGATACCCTACTTAATCTCTACTCCACCAAATATTACTCCTCCAGTAATTTCTAATACAGGTTCATTTACTTTACTTTCTTCTACTTTTGGTTCCCATGCTCCAAATACTCCTGAGCCTCTTGTTTTAACTCTACAATTTTTAGGAACAAATACCTCTACTCCTCCAAAAGCACAATTTATATGAACCTTAGCTCCACTTTTTGCTATCTTAGCCTCTCTTAGATCTAACTCTAAACCTCCAAACGCTACATTAAATTCTCCACCTTTAAAATCTTGAGATTTAATTTTTCTTTCTAATCCCCAGAACACAACTGTATCTGATATGAAGTCTTTTGATGAAGAAGACACATTTCCTGTTGGTTTGGGCTCATTTATTCCTAAGAGCATAGCCATACCGATTGCAATAATTATGACTGGCCAAAGAATTGAGAAGAAATTCCAATTAAATAGATTAGACGAAAGAAATGCTACTCCCAAAAGTAAAAGTATTATTCCTGGTACATTGTTTCTCTCAGCAAGGAATTTAGAACCTAAAAATATTAATATTATTGGCCAAAACTTCCATATTGAGGACCAAAGCAATTTACTAAAAGATGGAAATATATTCGCTTCCTCAAACAGGAGTATTAAACCAAAAAATATTACAATTACTCCAAAAAGAAACCTTGTATTAATTTTCATATGTTAATATTTAATATATTAATCTGTTTTAATGGTAAAAGAACCAACACCAACATTAACAATCATATTTATTTTTGTATCAACATCCTTGTAATTTGAAGATGTATACTTTCCTCTACCAGTAGAAAAATCGGATATATCTCTTCCCTCTACATTAATTTTCCCAACTCCTAAATCATATTCAAACATATACCCTACCCTTTCGGGAATATACAGTGTCATTTGCCCAGTACCTATGTTAAAGAATATATCCCCAGTAGGAATACTAAATTTACTAAATGTTGCCGAGAATTTTCCTGCTCCAACCTTAGTGTAAAAATCTCTTACGGGAAGTTGTTCTAATTCTAATTCTCCACTACCAGCCCCAATATCAATATCTAAAGTAGTAGGAAGACCCAATTGCCCTATTGAAATATCATATGATGATTCATTTGGAAACAGATTGAAGTTTTTAGGAGATGCAGTTATGAATTTTAAATCTAAGACCCCATCTCTCTCACTTTGCTCTATCACAGAATCTTCATATATTCTGGGATGATCCTGTTTAATATGAAGATATTTCTGAATCTCTCCATCCTCAACTATCTTCATTGAACCAGCACCCATTTGTATTACTAGATTTCTTTCTGTCAAATCCTCATACTCATCTATTGCTACTGATAGCTCAGACTGAACATTATCTTTTGTCAGATTGAATACTCCACTACCACCTTGTAATATCCAATCATTAACACTTTGGGGTAAGAAATCAATTCCTTTTGAAGTATATTGTATATATGCAACACCAAATACTAAAACTGTTAACAAGATAGTGAAAAATATTTCTAATGCCTTTGCTAAAACAGACTCCCCTAATATTATCTTTATTCCAATTAAAACAATAAATACAGGCCAGAATCTTACAATATATTGCCAAATCCCCCATCCAATAGCACCAGTAGTATTTAACAAGAGAAGGATACCTACAAGTACGAGAAATACTGCCCATGAGTAATTTCTTCTACTTCCATATGTGTCCATTGTAAATATTACCTTAATTTAAATTATTACTTTTTACTATCTGATTTTACTTCTTTTACAATCTTCTTAGCACTCTCTCTAACCTCTTTTGTATTATTTGCCATAACCTCTTCAGATGACAGACCAACATTAGATTTTGTAGGTACTATAATCCAAAGTATTATGTAAAGGACTAATCCTGTACCTGCGGATATTACTATTAAAGCAAAGAGTAACCTAACTATTGTAGAATCTATGCCGAAATATTCAGCTATTCCTCCACAAACTCCACCGATCATTTTATCTGTTTCTGATCTATACAGTTTCTTTTCCATCTTTTTAAATATTTAAATTATATATGCATATATTGTAATACAAAGTGTCACAATATGAAATATCTTTTTAATTATTTAGACACTCAAATAAGGTATGATATAATCTTAGGTACTGTTTATGAAAAAGAACTATATTACAATTTCATTATTATTTGTGCTATTACTCATAGGAGGCTCTTTCATATTATCTAAAAAAAACACACCGATAGAAGGAAGCGACACTTCTAAATATGTCTTTCTTGAAGATGATGTACAGATAGTGAAAGTTACTGTAAATACTCAAGGATATACTCCCAATAGCGTAGAAGCTAAAGCTGGTCTTAAAACAATTCTAAGAATGGAATCTCAGAACTCCTTTGGTTGTGAAAGGTCTCTTAGAATCCCTAGTTTAGAAATAACTGAGATATTGCCATCAGAAGGTACTACAGATATAGATTTGGGAACACCAAAAGAGGGAGAAAATATTTTTGGCTCTTGTAGTATGGGGATGTATACTTTTAAAATAAGTTTTAAATAGAATATAGATGAAAAAAGAAAACTATGGTGTACAGGGTATGCACTGTAAAACTTGTGAGGTATATATTGAATCTCAATTCAAGGATATAAAAGGGGTAACAGATATTAAAACAGATAGTAATAAACAAACATTATCGTTTTCTACAAGAGAAGGAACAAATACAAAAGAAATTATTGATGAAATAAATAGAAGGATAAAGGATAGTGGATATAAAATAAATAAGGAAGTAAAGGAAAAAAACAGTAGTGAAAACATCCCCTTAGCTTTTGTAATTGCATCTTTAATAATGCTTTTCTTCTGGGGTTTGCAGAAGATGGGTATTGGAAACAATCTTTTTTCTGGAGAACTTAGTTTCACAATGGTCTTTATTTTAGGAGTGGTAGCTTCACTCTCTTCTTGTATGGCTGTAGTTGGAGCACTAGTTCTTTCTTTCTCCTCAATTATCGCTCAAAAAGAAAATTTCAAATCTTCTATGATAATATTCCATGTATCAAGATTAATAGCCTTCTTTATTCTAGGAGGAATTCTTGGTGTGCTTGGTTCCTTAATTCTACTTACATCTGATATTCAGTTAGTTGTAAGTATTCTTCTATTTATAGTAATGGTAGTATTAGCTTTAGATATGTTAGACCTATTCCCCATATCCTCTATCACCTTGCCTAAAACAATATCTCAAAAAATATTTAATACAAAGAAGGTTGGATATATATTTACTCCAGTTCTTTTTGGTATTGCAACTTTTTTCTTACCATGTGGATTTACTCAATCTATGCAAATTCAATCAATATTAACAGGAGACTTTTTGTCAGGAGCATTAACAATGTTAATGTTTGCACTTGGTACTTTACCTGTACTAATTCTCATATCGTTTAGCTCAAAGCTTTTTACAAAAAGTAGTGGGAAGGACCTGTTTTTTAAAGTTTCAGGATTCTTAGTACTCTTTTTTGCTATTTACAACCTATACGGAGCATTAGTAGCAAATGGTATAATTCAACCAATAATATAAATCGATATCTTTATGCAAAGAGGTATATTAGTATTAAGCAAGGAAGAGTTAGATCAATTATTTACTGTTTTGGATATTTCTGTATTTTCGGGTACTCAACTATTTGAAAAATTAAATAGTGCTTCAGGAAGTATGGAATCAGAGGTTCGTATATTACTATCAGAAGATGAATTGGAGAGTATGATGGATGAAATGGGTATGCCTTTTTCTGATAATCAGGTGTTAAATAGTGCTTTAGAAAAAATTAATGCTTTAATGGCTAGTTTTAGGAGTTAAATTGCCGGACATAGATTCGAACTATGATTAACGGTTCCAGAGACCGCCGTCCTACCATTAGACGATCCGGCAATAACCTGTAATTATACTACACC
>Ga0208958_1003828_pt1 | contig 11312 bp, 18 predicted proteins | sample RifOxyB1_FD_184032 | JGI IMG/M metagenome (GOLD analysis project Ga0208958, IMG submission 184032) | Soil microbial communities from Rifle, Colorado - Rifle Oxygen_injection B1 (SPAdes) | ecosystem: Environmental > Terrestrial > Deep subsurface > Rock core/Sediment | place: Rifle, Colorado...
TTCATGATTGGTGTAATTTTACGAGGCAAAGGCACCTTTTTCAATATATTGTTTCATCAAAGACTGATAAGGAATATTTATAGCATTCGCCTTCTCCTTCACCCTATCAGTAATATATACCGGAATCCGAAGCGAGATGGGTCTTGTTGTGGGTTTCAAGTTTGGAAAACTAACCGGCACAAAATCTTTAGGCTCAAAATATTCAGATAAATCAATTTCAGACCAGAAATCTCTTTCTTGATCCTCATTTTTAAATTTAGGTAATATCAATTTCTTTTTCATATTCACTTACTGTAAAATTTCACCTCCTTTTTATTGATATCTCTTGCTGAAATTATTCTTATTTTTTCGCTCCTTATTGTAAACGCTACATAAAGCAATCTTTTTCTCTTTGTTCGCCCTATCAAGATAAACCTATCTTCTTTTTCAGAATGAAACTTATCTTTATAAATAACTCTTTTGTTATCAAAAAACGTTTCCTCAGACTCTTGCTCCCCTACACCATGCTTCTTTTTATTCTTTCCGCTATTCCACTTATCCCAATTAAACTCCACAGGCTCCTTAATGACTACCATGTATATACTGTATTATACAAATAGATTGGCTCTTTTGTCAAGACCTGTGGTTAAATTTTAATTCTTTTTAATCTCAAGGAGTTTAGAACTACGGAAATAGAACTTGCGGCCATAGCAAAGGCGGCAATCATCGGATTTAAATATCCTAAAGCTGCGGCCGGAATTAAAACAACATTATAACCAAAGGCCCACATCAAGTTAGTTCGTATGGTGTTCATGGTTCTTTGCGACAAATCAATCGCAGTAAGAACACTTCGAATATCTTTATTTAGGAGAGTAATTCCCGCCGATTCAATGGCCACATCGGTTCCCGTTCCCATGGCAATGCCAACATCACTAGCCGTAAGAGCCGGAGCATCATTAATACCGTCTCCGACAAAAGCAACTGCGTTCGAAGCTTTGTTATTAGTTACTTGGTTAATTAGTTCACGTACTTTATCTGCTTTTTGGTCAGGTAAAACTTGCGCCAAAATGTTTTTTATTCCCGCCTCTTTTGCAATTACCTTAGCTGTCCGTTCATTATCACCCGTAATCATCCAAACCGTGATTCCTCTTTTTTCCAAACTTTCTACAGTTTTTTTAACATTTTCTTTTAGAGTATCCGCGATAACAAAAGTGGCAAGCAACTTGTGATTGGTGATTAGTGAAATTAAACCGTTTTCATCTCTTCCCAGAAAATACTTAATACCTCCCACCACACCCTCTATACCTTTTCCGGGAAGTGCCTTAAACCCTTCAACCACACTTAAAGTAAGACCTACATCTTTCGCTTTTTTTAATATCGCGTCAGCCAGTGGATGTTCCGAACCTTGTTCCAAAGACGCTGCAATTTGCAATGTTCCGATCTTACCAGTGAAACTGGCCAAGACTGGCCTTCCTGTCGTGAGTGTGCCAGTCTTATCAAAAATTATTGTTTTAATTTTATGCGCAGTTTCTAGGGCTTCTGCATCTTTAATTAAGACTCCTTTTTCAGCCCCCTTTCCGGTGCCCACCATAATTGCCGTAGGAGTGGCCAGTCCCATGGCACAAGGACAGGCAATAATTAATACCGCGATTGCATTTGTAAGGCCGGATGTAAAAAAAGTTATGGTTGCAATTACCAAAACAATCGGAACAAAGTACGAAGAGACAATATCAGCCAAACGTTGTATCGGCGCACGAGAGCCTTGAGCTTCACTCACCATCTTTACAATTTGAGCAAGCATTGTTTCACCGCCCACTTTAGTTGCCCGAAAAATAAAACTGCCGTTTTTATTAAGCGTTGATCCGATAACCATATCTCCCTTAAATTTCTCCACAGGAAGACTTTCTCCCGTAACCATTGATTCATCAATCGCCGATCCCCCTTCGGTGATCACTCCATCAGTTGGTATTTTTTCCCCAGGTCTGACTCTAATTAAATCCCCAACCTTGTAGTCATTTTTAACCTGAAGGCCAAGAAGTTTTTTTATGGCATCCGAGGTGTGGGATTTTGCCTTAGCTTCCAAAAATCTCCCCAGAAGAATAAGGGTGATAATCACCATTGAGGTATCTAAATACATCGCCCCGGCAAAAAAGATACTATAAATAGAATAGCCAAGCGCTGCAGAAGTACCAATAACAACTAGAGTATCCATGCTGGTTGACCTATTTTTGATCCCAGACCAAGCCGCTTTGTAAAATTCGCTTCCGGCCCAAAATTGAACAACAACAGCCATCGCCAGCATTAACCAAGGGTTTATCTTTATAAGTCCACCCACCATAACAAAGGCTGATAATACAGACGAAACAATTATTTTATTCTTTAAATCTTTAAATTTTTTCTGTTTTTCTTCCTCAATGTTTGTTCCAACCTTATATCCCGCATTCTCAACCGCCTTGGACAGATCTCTATCTTTAACATAATTTTCTACCTTGATAGAGGCTATCTCATTTGCATAGTTAACGCTTGAAGAAATTACCCCCGGAGTTTTATTAAGTTTCCTTTCGATAAGCTTAGCGCAAGAGGCACAGTGCATACCGATAATCGGAATGGAGATATTTATCATCTTTTTTTGAGTACCCCTACAACTTCATTAATGGCCTTTTTACTATCCCCTCTTTTAATAGCATCCGAAACACAGGTTTCCAGGTGATTTCGAAGTACTTCATCGTCAGCCTTTTTCAGAGCTGCTTGAATCGCTAATGATTGATGAACAATGTCAATGCAATAGGAACCATTCTTAATCATGGAAATAACTTTCTCCAAATGCCCCTTTGCTATTTGATATCGATGTAATATTCTTTTATTCACTTTAGCATCCCCCTGGGGGGGATTGACAATAGTATAAGTATCTAATATGCTTAATGTCAAGTATGGGAAATTTTTGGCTAGCTTTTATTACGGGATTAACAACAGGTGGTCTTTCCTGTTTTGCGGTTCAGGGAGGACTTCTAACTTCGGCTATCGTTGGTCGTAAAGAAAAAAGCATTCTAATGTTTTTGGTGGCAAAACTTATTGCCTACTCCATTCTTGGTTTTATCTTGGGTTTTTTGGGTTCAGAAATACGCATCTCCACTAATTTTCAAGGAACACTTCAATTATTTGTAGGAATTTATATGCTGGCAACCGCCTTAAGGCTTCTTGATATCCACCCGATTTTTAGATATTTGGTAATTCAACCTCCAAAAACTTTCTTTAAGCTCATTAGGAAAAGTTCCGAAACAAAATCTTTCTTTACCCCTGCAATTTTAGGTTTTCTAACTGTTTTAATCCCCTGTGGAATAACTCAGGCCATGATGATTTTGGCAATTGGGACAGGCATTCCCATTTGGGCAGCGGGAATTATGTTTTTCTTTGTTCTGGGAACCTCCCCGGTATTTTTCTTAATTGGCCTTGCGGCAGTTGAACTTCTCAAAAACAAACTCTTCTCGTATGTTGCCGCCATATTCATTGCCGTCATGGGGATTTTGGCTATAAATAGCGGGCAACTTCTAAGAGGCTCCGTGCACACCTTGCAAAATTATTACTCGGTCATTTTTGAAAAAAATATCGAAATTAAAATCGGAAATCAAATAAATATTGTGGTTACTGATTCGGGGTATCGGGCAGATATAAACACACTTAAGGTTGGTGTACCGGTAAAGCTAACTTTAATTACCAATAATGTCAGGGGGTGTGCCCGGGCTTTTACAATTCCTGAATTTAATTTATTTAAAATGCTTCCTACAGATGGAAAAGAAATTGTCGAATTTACACCCACAAAAATAGGCACGCTTACTTATACTTGCAGTATGGGAATGTACACTGGTTCGTTTAATGTTGTCAAATGATATACAAAATTAAAGGCTTAGAATGCGCATCTTGTGCATCTTTAATTGAAATGGATTTGGAAGAAAAAGGCATAAAATGTAAGTGTTCATACCCAAAAGAGACTCTTGAAATTGAGGGCAATCATGATTTGAAATTGCTTAAGGAAATAGTCAAAAAATCAGGCTACAATATATTATGAACAAATTCTCCATCATCGCTGTTATTGTAACTTTAATTATTATTGTTGGAGGCGTATTTTTAATGTCTAAGGGGGAAAATACCAATTCTTCAAAAAATTATCCTCTGCCCACAAATTTAACTTATTACTGGGGCAATGGCTGTCCGCATTGCAAAATTGTCGCCGATTTTCTATCTTCCTGGGACAAAAAAGATACTGTTAAAATAGACAAAAAAGAGATTTGGAGCAGTGCCGCAAACGCCAAGGAAATGCAGGCAAGATACACTTCTTGTAATATCCCCCAAAGTCAAATGGGTGTTCCTCTTCTTTTTACACCTGAAGGTAATTGCTATTCGGGAGATCAGCTAATAATCGATTATTTCAAAAATATTAAGTAAAGAAATATGTGTCAAATTTGTACACTGGCAGTCGGAGCAGGACTTGGTCTTTCCCGCTGGTTTGGTGTCGATGATACCGTTTCCGGAGTTTGGATTGGGGGACTTATTCTCTCCTCTTCCTTATGGTTTTACTCTTGGCTTTCTAAAAAATATCCCAAATTGCATACTACATTCTACATGCTACTTACTACAGCATTAATGTACACCCTCTCTCTTATTCCACTGGTTTGGGCAGGCATTTTGATAAATAGGCTTGTAATTGGAATTACAACTGGTTCCATAACTTTTCTTCTAGGAATATGGGCGGATAAAAAAGTGAGAAAGGTTAAAGGAAAACAGCTTTTTAATTTTCAAAAGGTTGTCTTTCCTGTCGCCTTTTTGTTAATATCAAGCATAATTGTATGGATAATTACAAAACGTTAATTAATAAAGTCGATAAAGTAATCAAAGAAAAAAAACTTGATCTGTCCTCAGGGGAAGATCTTTCAATCGGCATTATGAATTTAATCTCAATTGAGGAACATCTCTTCTTTTCGGCTCAAAAGACGGGTAAAAGTAGTTACTTCGAGCTTCTTAAAGAAATCAGGTCCATGCGGACCGATCTCATGAAAGAGATCGTTAAAGATTATGAAGGAGAAGTTTGGTGTATCAGCAAACACTTACTAGCCGCATCCATGAGATTAATGGAAGTAGGAACTAAAGAACTTAAAAAGGGGGACAAAGCCAAAGCTACTAAAATGTTTGAAAATTCTTACAAGCTCTATTCCCTATTCTGGGGACTTAATACCAAAATGATCAATTTGGGAGAAGTTAAAAGAGATGTAAAAGATGTCTATATGGTAGATGAAAAAGCAAAGAAGTTTGAAAAAGTATCAGTATTTTCAAAATTAAACGACTTTGTTCAGAAAGCATTAGACTGCTGCAGAGAGTAATTAAGTAAACCTTATCTCCAGCTTCTTACCTAAAGACAAGGCGATTTTTTGAAGAAGTCCTACTGATGGGCTCACAGACATATTTTCAATACGGGAAATAACCGCCTGGGTGGTTTTTGCTTTCTGAGCCAGTTGCCTTTGCGAAATTCTCGCTTCAATTCTAGCTTTTATTAATTCTCTCCCGGCCTGATATTCAGCCTCGCTTTTCTCCCATTCCATTCTAAATTTGGGATCCTTAAGCTGTTCACTCAAAAAATCTTCCAAGTAATACTTTTTCATAGTTTTATATGATATCTTTTTAGATATCATTTGTCAATAGTCTATATCTCTCTATCGCCAACTTAATGTCTCTTGACTTCATCTTTTCACTTTTCTTCTTGAAAATATGAAGTATTACAACTTCGTGGTTAATCACCGCGACACAAATTATTCTTACATTGTCGCTTCCCAGTATCCTTACCTCCCAAAGCGGAGTCCCGGTTAATTTTTTCAAATTGGGATTTGAGAAAGTTAGACCATACTCTTCCAAATACCTAAGTTGCCTAACAATTTTTGACCTCAAAGACTCATGTGAGGATTCAATAAATTCTTTAATTGGAGATTTCCCATTCGGAAGAAAGAAAAATCTAACTCTATACATCAATTTATTTTAACAGAAGGCCCTCGACTGCTGCAAAGAATAGAAATTTCTTCTATAATTCCGTTAATGAAACCAAAATACGATGCCATTATTGTTCTCGGTGGCGGAAGATTTAACTCGGGTGAACTCACTCCTCTTTCTACCCAACGCTTGGATAAAGGAATAGAACTTTTCAAAGAAGGAGTCGCTCTAATAATTTGTGCGTTAGGGGAACATAAAAGCACATACCGGGCAGAAGCAATTGACTTTGATGTCACAGGAGCCAAACTTAGAAAACGATATTTTATAGATCACGGTATTCCAGAAGAAAATATTGTTAAGGTTGAAGAAGGTAGAGATACTATTGGAGAAGCTTTTGCTTCAAGAAAAGTACTTAGAGAGAGAGGCGCTCGAAAACTACTTGTGGTTACCTCAGATAAACATTTAGAACGAAGTCTTTTTGTATTTAGAAGAGTTTTTGGAGAAAATTACAAAATTGATGGGTATCCCGTACCTTGTGGAAATTTACTAAACTCACAAGAAGAGAGAGAATATTTGGAAGTAGTAAAAAAGTTTTTTATATCTTTACCTAAAGATATTCCTGGCCCCAATCCAGATTTATGGTATCAAGAACACGCAGAACTTTATGAAAAATACGGAGAAATTCATGACAGATTTCATGCAAATGGAAAAGAATCTCAGGCTTACTCAGGAGTTAAAAAATAAAGATAAATTTACACTCTTCCTCGAAGCATCATGGCATCGATGATTCTTTTAATCGCTAGAATGAAGGCGGCTTTTCTGTAAGTTACTTTTTTCTCGAGAGTTGTTTTATAAATATCGTTAAATGCTTTAATCATGATTTTTTCTTCTTTTTTTAGCACTTCTTCTCTTTCCCAGTAGTATCCGTTTAAGTTTTGCACCCATTCAAAGTAGGATACAGTTACTCCACCTGCGTTTGTTAAAACATCAGGAATGACGTCTATTTTTCTTTTGGCAAGTATCTCATCCGCTTCCGGTGTGGTGGGACCATTGGCCATTTCAAAAACCACTCTGGCTCTTACTCTATCTGCGTTATCTTTCGTTATCGCGTTTTCCAAGGCTGCAGGAACTAAGATATCTACCGGTAAAGCTAATAATTCTTCATTAGTAATATTGGATTTAAAATCTGGTGTTAATTTATCGATATCAAGTCCTTTGGGATTATATATTCCCCCCTTAGAATTTGAAACCGCCACCACTTTAAAACCCTCTTTTTGGGCAATTTTTGCAAACCAATAACCCACATTTCCAAATCCCTGTACCGCCATCGTTAAACTTTTAACTTTTAACTTTTTACTTTTAGCATACTCTTTGAGTATGCATACTCCCCCATATCCGGTTGCCTCAGTCCTTCCCTGGGATCCTCCCAGCTCAATTGGCTTTCCGGTAAATGTGGCTGGAGCCTGATGTCCGACTTTCTTCTCGTAAGCTTCCAAAAGCCAGGCCATTATTTGTCCATCAGTATTAACATCGGGGGCAGGGACATCGACCCAAGGGCTTACATACGGGGTTATGAATTCTGCGTAAGCATAGGTAAGTCTTTTTAATTCAACTGAAGATAATTTTGAAGGGTCAACCGCAATTCCGCCCTTAGCTCCACCATAGGGAATACCGACAACGGCGCATTTAACAGTCATCCAAAAAGAAAGAGCTTTAACTTCATCCTCCGTTACATTAGGATGATACCTGATTCCTCCTTTATACGGCCCTCTGGCATCATTATATTGAATCCGAAAAGCTTGATAACCCAAAACCTTCCCTTTTATTATTTTCTGTGGAGTTTTTAAAAGTTTCATACCGCGGGCATACTCTTTACCCAAAAAAGGAGCTACTTGGGTAAGCTGTTTCATGGCGTTATCAAAAGCCGAAGTCATTTAGGCCTTATGATACAAACGAAGTTTTAATCGGTCAACTACTAAATTGGCAGTCATGCCCCAAATAATTCCCTTGCCTAAAAAACTGGCAGAGGAAGTCAGTAGCCAAAAGCCCAAGACTAAAATAATGATCAAAAAAATATCCGAGTGAAAAACAAGAGTCTTTCTTTCCAATTTTGTCTCTTTTAAAAGCCTAATGGCACTAATAATATTTCCTCTTTTAAAAAGATAGCTGGCTCTTTGGGAAGTTAATTCCTGAGGATTAATAAAAAACACATATATTAAATTATCTATTTCGGGTAAAACAACCCCAATAAAAACACCTAATAATAAAATCCACATTACTTAATTGTAGCACTAGATTTATTTTTTAATTGTTTTAATTTCCAAAGAAAAAGAGCCGGTCTACTCTTTACTTGATATGCATCTTTAACAAAGTTTTTGGCGTTTTCAATGGTTGCTCTGGGAGTAATTTTGGCAAGTTTAATATATAAAGAAACATTTTTAGAATCTCCCAATTCCTGGGCTAAATCATAACCATACTTTTGAAACTCTTGGGAAATATATTTGTCCCTGTCGTTATCAAATTTTTTTACGACATCCCCCACACTTTGAAAAGCGTGGTTGTCACTGCGGGATGGCGAAATCATATTTTTATTGTCCCCAATTTGCTGCATAGTTCAATTATCTTGATTCTATCATCAAGAAGTAGTATAAAGCTAAATAAGATGCCGGAGATTGAAATCCGAGAGGTTAACGGGAGACCGTTCAAAGGGGCAAAAAGAACAAAGATTCCAAAAACTAAGCTTTAATCACTTCCTCGGAACGACCGCCTATGCTCCCATGGTGATACTCGGGACGCCAATACGAATAGGCGCTCAAATAGCCATTCGAGTCGAAAATGGCGCTAAGAAACCCACCCTCATCACGAGAACCTAGAAGCCTTGACCAAGCTGCTCCTTCATCAAAATATTTATCAGTCAATGATTTACTAATTTGGCTCCCAACTATATAGGTTCTTAAAGATTGCCCTTGTCGTTTTTCCTTCCTTAATTTTTTTTCCAATTGACTTTGGGTAGTACCCCTATTTGGGACATCAACTGAAGCTTCAATCCAAAGCCAACCTGAATTATTAACTACACTAACAACAGTGTTTTCTTCTTTAACCGCCCAGCTCTCCATTTTAGGAAACATTTTCCCTAAATCAACTCTACTTACTTCAGCTGGAACAAAAATAGCCATCTGGCCATTTTTTTGTTTTTCCTTAATTTCTTTATCAGTTAAAGGAAATTTATCAACAACAATATCCATTCCAATTCTTTGGCCAGCTTTCTGCCAAAAAGCACTCATAAATTGGGTTAGAAGCTCGGGATCGGTAAGCTTATTCTTATACTCTTTTGTAGCCTGTCCCAGACTTAAGGTTTGAGCACCCAACCTATTTTCACCATCCCAACCTCTAGCTATGGAAAGAACACCTGAAATTGCTTTTCTTTCGGCATGACTTAAATCTTTTCTCTTAAGCAGTTCTTCTGCCTTTTTGCCTAATTCGATCATGTGGCCGTGAGGATATCACACCACAAGTCTCTGTGTCAAATTTTCGTTTAGTGTAAAGACATATGGGACACTTCCAGGTAAGATAACAGGCTAGCTTGGAGGTGATAAATCTGAAGTATAGAAACATTGAACTAACTGAGGCCGAGAAGTTTAAGCTTAAAGTTTTGGATGCATATAGGAATATGCATCCTAAAAATGTCAGGTATTTGTGCAAACTATTTGGCATAGGAAAATCCACATTTTACAGATGGTCAAAAGCATACAACCCCAAGAATTTAGCCTCAATAAAATATAAATCTCGGAAACCAAAAAGATCGTGTTCCATTAATTGGAATATTGTTACCGGAATCTGCGAATGGAAAAGGTTAAACCCAAGAAAAAGCCAGTATTATTTGTACAATGAATGGATTAAGGCAGGGAAAGTCCCTCCCTGCTCACCTAAGACAATCTACAACTGGTGGAAAAGAAGAAACTTGATTATTACCAGGTATAGGAGAAAAAGAGTTAAATCAAAGCTATTTAATAAAGCTAAATTGCCCGGAGAGCTTGTCCAAATTGATACTAAATTCCTGCCCAGGAAAAAATATCAATATACTGCCATTGATGTTGTATCTAAATGGAGATATTTAAGAGTGTATGACAAACTAACCCAAGAAAATACTATTGATTTTATTCAAAGGCTTTTAATCGAAGCTGGGAAAAAAGGAATAACCATAAAGTTGATTCAAACTGACAATGGCCACGAATTCCAAACTGAATTCGAAGAATACCTAAAATCATTAAACATAAAAATTCAACATACTTGGATTCATACTCCTGACCAGAATGGTGTTGTCGAAAGAAGCCATAGAACGGATGAAGAGGAGTTTTACCAAGAAACCGAGATTGATTACACAGACTTAGAGGACATAAATACCAAACTTAAACTGTGGCTTGAAAAATACAATACCAAGAGACTACACTTTAGTCTGAATTTTCTGACACCTGAAGAATACCTGGTGTCCCATATCTAGTTACCTCGTACGATTTTTCACTATCTCGTTAATGACTTTATCTAAAATAATTCTTTCTTCTTGAGTAAAATCTTCTAGAACATATTCCTCACCGGAAATTCTTTCTTCGGGGTTTCTGTTATCGATACCAACTCTTATTCTCCAGAAGTCTTCTGTTCCTAATACTTGCTCAATTGAGTTAATTCCTCCATTATCTTTGGGCCCTTTTGCAAACTGTATTTTCCAAGCTCCTAAAGGTAAATCAAGATCGTCATGAATAACACATAAGTCACTAGAATCTAGATGACTAGAAACTAGAAGGTTTTTAACAAAACTGCCGGAGTCGTTCATGAAGGTGTTGGTTTTAAATAAATTTATTAGTTTTAAGTTTTTAGTTCTAAGTTTGTCCACAACCATATACCCAACATTATGTCGAGTATTGATGTACTTCTCTCCCGGATTTCCAAGCCCAACAAAAAGCTTCATGCTTTCTTGAGTAAATTCTTAGTTATCTTTCCAAGTACCGGTACTTCCCAGTTTTCTCCCATCCAAGCTTTATAAATCAATAAAAGCCAAAGGATAAATGTAATAATTCCCACAAGCGGAACCAAGAATACCAAAATTATTGAAAGAGTTAAAACCCACTGCAAGCCAAAAAGAACTACGAATACAACGATTGACTGCATGGCATGGAATCTCACAAATGGATCTTTCTCAAGTACCAAGAAAATAACACCTGTTACCGGACCTAGTACGTAGGAAAGTGCTGCTGCTGTTTCTTTTTTAAGACCTGTTCCCTTCATTAATAATCACCTTCTTCCTAGTTTATTCATGGTATCATAACTCATCATGAAAAAGCATTGGCCAATATTGGCCA
>Ga0208958_1003836_pt1 | contig 11298 bp, 8 predicted proteins | sample RifOxyB1_FD_184032 | JGI IMG/M metagenome (GOLD analysis project Ga0208958, IMG submission 184032) | Soil microbial communities from Rifle, Colorado - Rifle Oxygen_injection B1 (SPAdes) | ecosystem: Environmental > Terrestrial > Deep subsurface > Rock core/Sediment | place: Rifle, Colorado...
CCTCCGGGTCGAGAAATGTGGACGTGGATGCCACGTCGATGACCGGGATGACCCCGCCCTCCTCGCCGAAGTGTTGAATGTCGCGGATCGCCTGTTTGACTTCATCCATTGCGGTAGCCCCCTCTTTTAAAGTTAGTATAGAGGGAATGTCACCCGCAAGGTAGCGCTGATTCAAATCCCGCCAAACGCGGTGCGGCGTTAGAAAGCCGTTACGCGGCCTTTTCTTTCTTCTCCTTCTCCTTCTCCTTCTCCGCGATGAGTCTTCCTTCTTTCACGGGAATAAGCTTGGCTTTTGACGCCTCTCCCTTCGGAATCGAGATCTGCAGCACTCCATTTTCGAAATTGGCCATCACTTGGTTCGGGTCAACGATACTCGGCAATGTAAAGCTGCGCTGAAATGCGCCATGGTACCGCTCCACGTTGTGTCGTGAGCCTTTTTCGTGACGTTCCTCTTTTCGTTCGCCCGAAATCGTCAGCTGGTTTTCGTTGAGTTCGATCTTAAGGTCATCTTTTTTGACGCCTGGCAAGTCGAATGTGATCAGGTATTTGCCTTCTGTTTCCTCTATGTCGCAGGCTGGATTAAAAACAATGTCAGTAGGCAGGGTTGTTTCCATGGGTGAAAGAAAATCATTAAACATCCGGTCAATGCTGCGTTGCAACCGTGCGACCTCTCGAATGGGACTCCAGTCTCGGCGCCACACGTCCGGTAAATTTCGAATAGCCATAATGTTCCTCCTTAGGGATGTCAGAAACCCGATGCAAAAGCAGGGCACAGCACCTACCGGATGACTGAGTTAACGCCTTGCGACGAAGTCGCTTCGCTGTTATATCTCTCGCCTCCCATGATTCACCTTACGAACATCAGCAAACAGTACGGCTCACGTGTCCTTTTCTCGTCCGGAAGCTTTCAGGTCCGGCCAGGCGACAAGATCGGTCTGGTCGGGCCAAACGGTGCCGGCAAAACAACCATCTTTCGCATCATTACGCGTCAGGAAGGGATCGACTCAGGAACCGTCAATATCGCGGATAAGCTCCTGATCGGCTACTTTTCCCAGAGTACCGGCGAAATGCGCGGGCGTTCGGCTCTCGAAGAAGTCAAGTCGAGCGGCGGCAGAGTATCTCATCTCGCGGCCGAACTCGCCCGGATGGAAAAACGGCTTCACGAATCAGCCGAGTCCCCGCTTTCAGACGAGGAGATGTCCGACCTGCTCGAACGATATGGGGAAGCCCAGCTCGAATTCGAACAACGGGGCGGCTATGACCTCCATTCGCGCGCCCAGGCGATCTTGACCGGCCTCGGAATTCATCCCGAAGAGCACGATCGCCCTGTAGAAGTGTTCAGCGGCGGCTGGAAGATGCGAATCGCGCTCGCGAAAATTCTTGTTTTGAATCCCGATGTCCTTCTGATGGACGAGCCGACGAACCACCTTGATCTTGAATCGATCATTTGGCTCGAAGAATGGCTCGTCAATTTCAAAGGTGCGCTGGTCATGACGAGCCACGATCGGGATTTCATGAACCGCATCGTAACCCGAATCGTGGAGATCGCGAACAAAGCAATCACCCCGTACTCCGGAAATTATGATTTTTATCTTCGTGAGCGGGAGATCCGGCGCGACCAGCTCTTCGCCGCACACCAGAAACAGCAAGACATGCTTGCGAAGGAAGAAGAATTCATCGCACGGTTCGCCGCGCGTGCCTCTCACGCCGCTCAGGTACAGTCACGCGTCAAGAAACTTGAAAAAATCGACCGCATTGAAATCCCGGCCGAAGAAAAGACCATTCAATTCGAGTTTCCTCCTCCCCCCCGAAGCGGAAACGATGTCGTCCGCATCCGGGATCTCGCGAAGGAATGGCCCCTTGAAAACGGCAAGACAAAGCGGGTTTTCTCGGGTGTTTCAGGCGCCGTGCAGCGCCTCGACAAAATCGCCGTGGTCGGCGTCAACGGCGCCGGTAAGTCAACGCTTCTCAAAACGATCGCGGGCCACACTCAGCCGACTTCCGGGACCGTCACCTTGGGGTCAAACGTGCAAATCGGCTACTTCAGCCAGCATTCCTTGGACGTTCTGAACGCGAACAAGACGATTTATGACGAGATTTACGACCGTGTCCCGCACGCCACGATCGGCTATGTCCGCAATCTTCTCGGCGCGTTCCTCTTCAGCGGCGATGATGTTTACAAAAAGATTTCAGTGCTTTCGGGCGGCGAAAAAAGCCGCGTCGTCCTGGCGACCATCCTCGCCACCCCCGTGAATTTTCTGGTCCTTGACGAGCCCACGAACCATCTGGACATCCGTTCGCGCGAGATTCTTCTCGAGGCGGTGCAAAATTTCGACGGAACAGTCATGCTTGTCAGCCATGACCGGCATTTTCTGCGCTCGATCGCCCATCGGGTTTTCGAGGTCGACCACGGCGAGCTAAGGATATACGAAGGTAATTATGAGTATTATCTTTCGGCCAGAACCTCATCCGGGAAGCCTCATTAATGACCGTTCTCGTCAGCGCTCATCAGCTCACCAAGTCCTTCGCGGCACGCCCGCTCTTCTCGGGAGTCACTTTCGCCGTGGAAAGCGGAGACCGGATCGGACTGATCGGCCCTAATGGCGCCGGTAAATCGACGTTGCTCGGTATCCTCGCCTCCCGAAGTTCACCGGATTCGGGAACGGTTTCGTTCGAACGCGGGCTCCGGGTCGGGTTTCTCGAACAGGTGCCACGTTTCGACGGCAGCGCCACTATTCTCTCCGCCATTCTCGAAGGAGCGGATTCCAATCTCGACCATTGGGATGCGGTCGCGCGCGCGCATGAGCTGATCTCTAAATTCGAACTCGATTCATTCGGAGCGGAGGGAAAGGTCGCGCGGCTTTCCGGGGGTTGGCAGAAGCGCGTCGCCCTCGCGAGAGAGCTGACCAAAAATCCCGACCTTCTGCTCCTGGACGAGCCCACGAACCATCTCGATGTTGAAAGCATCGTCTGGCTCGAAAACCTGATCATTCAGGCGCCCTTCGCGACCATCACCATCACCCACGACCGGGTTTTCCTGCAACGCGTATCCAACCGAATTCTTGAACTCGACCCGCGCCACGAAGGTGGCCTCCTGAACATCCGCGGCGATTACGCCGCTTACGTCGGGATACGCGAACAGATGATCAACGCCCAGGAAAGACGCGAGGTGATTCTCAAGAATACCCTTCGCAGGGAAACGGAATGGCTGCGGCAGGGCGCTAAAGCCCGGACTACGAAGCAGCAGGCACGAATCCAGCGCGCCGGTGATCTCAAGGAAGAAGTCGCGGATCTGACCACGCGCAATCAGGACCGGCGGGTAAAGATCGACTTCCAAGCAGCCGAAAAAAACCCCAAGAAACTGATCGAGGCCGAAGGCATTGCCAAACGCTATGGAAGCCAGACGATCTTTTCGGAGCTGGATCTGCTGCTCACGCCCGGAACCCGCCTCGGACTTCTCGGCAGGAACGGTTCCGGGAAATCCACCCTGATCCGGGTGCTTCTCGGGCAAGAGGAACCCAGCCAGGGCACAATCCGCCGCTCCGAGCACCTCTCCGTCGCCTACTTCGATCAGACCCGCCAGGCTCTCGATCCCGAGATCACGGTCGCAAAGACGATCTGCCCAGCCGGAGAGACTGTCCAGTACCGAGGTTCACGGATGCATATTCGCGGCTACCTCGACCGATTCCTCTTCACGCAAGGCCAGATGGATATGGCAGTAGGCCGCCTCTCGGGGGGGGAACAAAGCAGGCTTCTGATCGCAAAACTGATGCTCACGGAGGCAAATGTCCTGGTCCTGGACGAGCCGACGAACGATCTCGACATCGCGACACTCTCGATCCTGGAAGATTGCCTGACAAATTTCGATGGAGCCGTCATTTTGGTTTCGCATGACCGGTACTTTCTTGACCAGGTTGCGAACAAGATTATCGCGTTTCCCTCGTCTGTTCCCACCGAGGCCGCGGGTCAGGTGAGGCTGGTCACCTTCGCCGATCTCGCTCAATGGGAAGCCTGGGAATCGCGCCGCAGAGCCGTCGCCAGAAACGCCCGCGACAAATCAGGCGGAAAAGACGAAACCACCCCACCTGCGGTCGCCCCAAAGAAGCGAAAACTCACGTTCAAAGAACAGCGTGAGCTTGAACTGATGGAGTCCACGATTCATTCCGCCGAGGAAAAACTCGCGAGTCTTATTAAGGAAAGCTCAGCCCAGGAATCGATCAAAGCTCCCCTCCTTCTCGCCAAGCTCACGAAAGAAATGGCCGAGACGCAGGCCGAAATCGAGCGGCTCTATGCCAGATGGGCGGAGCTTGACTCGTTGCGCGCCTCCTCTGGCTTGTGATAAGGAGGCTGGATATGAAACATATCCAGCCCGCCCGAAGAACCGAGAACATCAAATACGCGGTACGCGACATCATTCTGGTCGCCGACCAGGCCAAGGCCGCCGGGAAAAAACTCCTTTATTTGAACATCGGAGACCCGGTTCCCTTCGGGTTTCAGACCCCCAACTTTGTTACGGATGCGATCATAGCAGCCATCAAGGCCGGCAATACGGGATATGCCCCTTCACCCGGTACGAACGCCGCAGTGAGCGCGATCCGGCGCGATGCCGAGAAGCGCGGGATCAGGAATGCCCAGGATATTTATGTCACGACGGGGGGTTCTGAAGCGATCGAACTCGCGATGACCGCCCTTCTGAACGCCGGAGACAACCTCCTCGTCCCCTGCCCCGGATACCCCCTCTACACCGCGGTACTCGCGAAGCTCGAAGCCGAGGCGAATCCTTATTACCTCGACGAGGAAAACGGGTGGCAAGTGGACGTCGAGGACGTCAAACGAAGGATCAACAGCAAAACCCGCGGAATCGTCATCATCAACCCGAATAACCCGACAGGGGCGGTCCTGCAGCGAAAGATCGCGCAACAACTCGTCGATCTGGCGATCGAACACAACCTCGTCGTGTTCAGCGACGAAATCTATGACAAGCTCCTGTTCGACGGGCAGGAACATGTTTCTCTCGCGAGCCTTTCCAAAGACGTAGCCGCGGTCACTTTCAATGGCCTCTCGAAAGTTTATGTCGGACCTGGTCTCAGAATGGGCTGGGGCATCGTTTCCGGGCCAGAGAGCGTCGTGGGTGATTACTACCGCGCGATCCAAAAGCTCACCCGTGCCCGCCTTTGCGCTCCCCACGCCACGATGGCCGCCGTCCCGGTTGCGCTGGAAGGTTCCAACCCGCACCTCCCGTCCATGATGGAGCAGCTCAAACGTCAGCGCGACATCACTCATGAGATGCTCTCGGAAATCCCGGGCATCACGTGTGTCAAGCCGCAAGGTGCCTTTTACGCTTTTCCGAGACTCGAATACAAGGGACCGGAAACCGATGAGCAATGGTGCGCGCGCCTGATCCGTGAAAAGGGCGTGGTAACCGTACCCGGAAGCGGTTTCGGCCAGAAACCGGGAACAAAACACTTCCGAATTGTTTTTCTGCCGAATGAAACGATTCTCAAGGAAGCTTACTCGAATATTCGCGAATTCATGGCGGGCCGCTGAACTCTTCTGCCCGGCTGAGCTCCTCCAATAGTTCGGAGGCCGAACGCGCCCTTGCGATCGCATTCCTGAAACTGGCCGGCAGACGCTGCGGCCCGAGTGGCGGGTCAAGTGTCTGCCCTAGTATCTGGTGAAGATGATCGACCATGCCCAGCCACTGTTTTACGCGCGAGGGCACGTACCCCGAGTTCTGGGAAAACGGCTCGGCAACTTCGATGAACCGCCGTATGGCTTGAAGCATACCCCCAAAGACCGTTTCTGAATCGGCGGGCGCGGCGCTCTTTTCGAGCCCTTGCTTCGACAAAAACCGGGAAAACCGTTTACCGATCCACGGATCGAGCAAGACTCCCCTTCCCACCATGAAATGGCGGCAGCCGGTCAACGTTCGACAGCGCTCCAGATCCTCTATCGAGAAGAGATCGCCATTGGCAATCACCGGAATCGCGCTTGCACGCGCCACTTCGGCGACCTCGTCCCAACGCACCCCCGGTTTGTAAAGCTGAGCTCGAGTGCGGGCATGAATCGTGAGCCAGTCGGCCCCGCCCTCTTGAATGGCTCGCGCGATCTCGTGGACCTCGTCGGGGCATTCCCAACCAAGTCTGATTTTGGCTGAAACCGCGATCATCCGGGGAAGCCTTTTTCGGATCTCGGAAATAATGCGATGAATGCGAAGGGGCTCACAAAGAAGCGCCGCGCCCCCGTCATGGCGGATCACGGTCGGCGAAGGACAACCGAAATTGAGATCGATCGCGGACGCTCCCGCACTGCAGGCTTCGATAGCCGTTTCGGCAAGAAGATGGGGATCGCTCCCCAGGAGTTGCACCTGAATCGGGAGGACCACGCGGCCGAGTGGCGCCCGGTTCGAAAGCTCCGGCACCACCTTTCTGATCGTGCGTGCCGGGACCGGAGCCCGACTGACCCGGATGAATTCCGAAACCGCGAAATCGAATCCCCCGATCTCGGCGACGACCGCCCGCATAGGCGCGTCCAAGACCCCTTCCATGGGAGCGAGGACCAAAGCGGTTTTAGTCGGCAATACTTCGATCATGTTTTCTGTTTTGCCCCTAAGTGGCTGTCATCACAAGAGCTTTTATTGTAGTGTCCTGAATCACGTTATAACTGACTCAGGACACTAGATGCACAGTTGCCAAGCTTGTTGCAGTGCGTTATACCCCATCCCGCCATGGCTGCTCTCATCATAGGCCTGATCCTATCAGCACTTACGGTTCCCTTGCCGGCTTTCGCCGGTGCCGAGCATGCGCGGGTTCTCGAAGGCGCAGTCCAATACCTCGACCAGACTCAAAAAAAGGAAACAGCCGGAATCGACTACTTCAGCGGTGAATGGCCAAGCACCATGATGAACGTAAAACCTGTCCCGTTCATCGGCGAACAGGGCAAAGCGGCTTACGATTCAAACAGCTTCACCGTCTCATCCATTCACAACTCCCTTGCCTCGATCTACTCAAGGCAGCCCTGGCTTACCCGAATACCCGGTATTCTGGACCTTTCGATGGAACGAATTCTGAGCTATCGAAATGGAGAGGGCTTCAACTTCTGGCCTCTCCTCGAGCCCTATCCGCCTTATCCGGGCAGCGAAAACAAGAAAGTGCGCCGTCCGAACCACTTTCTCTTCGATTCACCCCGGGTCGCCGCCGGATGCAATGTTTACAATGACGCGGATGACACGGCGGTCGCGTTTCTCGCCATGAAACTTTACGCAGACCTGAGACCCGGGTCAAAAGTCGATCCTCCCGATCGCATCGGAGCTTTGTTCAGCCGATACCGCGATGTGGGACGAGTCATTCCGCATTTTTACAACCTCGCCAAAAGAACCATCCGCACCAAAGCTTTTATGACCTGGCTTGAGGATGAGCACCCATGGGAGGTCAAGTCTTACCTTCCAAGTACCGAGCGCACTTACATTCCGTTCGGGCTGAATGACGTCGACTGCGTCGTGAACGCCAACGTTCTTTCAGCCCTCGCGAGCTATGGAGAACTCGACACTCCGGGGGTCAAGGAGGCCTGTGAATTTCTCGACTGGACGTTCCGGACGGGGCGGCAAAAATCCTGCGGTGTGTATTACCCGAGCCCGTTTAATCCTCACTACGTGGTCGCCAAAGCCTACGATTTTGGCGCATCCTGCCTGAGGCCGGCACTCACCCGGGCAATTCACGAACTACTTAGAAAGCAGAATAAGGACGGCTCCTGGTCCAGCGACATCGAAGGCGATGCTGTTCACAACACCCTTTATGCCTTGAACACGCTGCTCTATGCCGGTCATTTCTACGAATACAAAACCCGAGGCGCGATTGAACGGGCCACGAGCTACATCCTCCGACAAAAACTCGACCGCGCCAACGGCGCCTTTGCCTGGCAAGAAGGGGTATTCTTCTCCGGCGGAACCATCGCGAGGCATCGAATTTACTGGAAATCCGAACCCTACACCACGGCGCTCGCGGCCGACGCGCTTTCGCTTTACCTCGTCCGGATGGAGGACTGATGCTTGCCGATTTGATTCTCCTCATTCACTTTATCTGGGTTCTCGCGATCATCGTGCCGATCCCGCTTATTCTGATCGGCGCGCGGCTCGGCTGGCGCTGGGTTCGGAATCGCTCTCTTCGGCGGGTTCATCTCGCGATGATCGCCATCGTGGTCGCTGAAACGATTCTCGGCATCGTTTGCCCGCTCACCGAATGGGAACAGGCCCTTCGAAAAGCTTCCGGTGAATCTTCCTATCAAGGATCATTCATCGAATATTGGATCAGCCGGATTCTGTTCTACGACTTCCCTCCCTGGACCTTTACCGCGGCTTACATCACGGTCGGTCTGCTCGTGCTCTGGATCTATATTCGTGTCCCGCCGCGGCGCGAGCCCTGACGACAGAGATTTGACGCATACTTAATTTCAAAAAGAGCCAAAAACCGAGCATTCTGCTTTACCTGCCGCCTTTGGCCACTTTCTGCTCAGCGGCAACCCACACATTTCGGGCATTCCGTTTCGAGGTCAGGTATCATCGTAAAGTATTGCTCGGAGAATCGGCAATCGGAGGCCGCATGAGATCGACGAAGATCAGCATATTGGCTTTTCTCATCAGCATTACTTTCATCGCCCAAACCGCCACCGCGGCGCCCCTCTCACAAGAGCCGAATCGGGTACTCTATCAAATTTACGTCGAATCCTTCAAAGACGGATCAGCCAAACTCGGCCGTGCTACCGGCTCTGGCAATTTCGAAGGCCTGAAAGACTCGCTCGAGTACCTCAAGGATCTCGGAGTAACCGGACTCCTCCTCATGCCGATCTTCCGATCAGGGGGCATGGGCTATATTCCGGATGACTTTTTTGATATCCGGCAGGATTACGCGCTGGAGAGCGAGCCAGGCAAACGCGATCAGGCTTTTCGGCAATTCACCCGCGCGGCGCATGAGGCCGGGATCAAAATTTTTCTCGACGCTCCCATTAACCACATTTCCCGCTATTCAGACTGGTTCAAGATGTCCGCCAAAGGTGAATTCGGGATGGGTGACTGGTTTCTCTGGAGCCCTGAACCTGTTCTCGGTTGGAGAAGACCGTGGCAACCCGACGGCAAGCCGTCGGATGTGTGGCATTGGGATGGCACGCGAAACAGCTTTTTTTACGGGTTATTCAGTGACGCGATGCCTGACCTGAATCACCGCAATCCCAGCGTCATTGACACGTTCAACGAGTTTTTCTCGAAATATGCGGAACTCGGCGCCGACGGATTCAGAATCGACGCCGCCCGGCATCTGGTCGAGGGTGAAACCAACCTTGAAAACGCGCATCCCGATAATCTGGCGCGATTGCGCGCGTACCTGAACACGGTTCGCAAAAACTTTCCGGACCAGTCGTTTATCCTCGAAATCTGGGCTGGCCATCACGATATCGATCCCTATCTGCCGGTCGCCGGGGATGTCGCGCTGGATTTCCCGTACATGGAAGGGCTCCGGGCATCGCTTAAAGGCAAACATCCCTACGGCATCAGGAATATCCTGAAGCACATTGAAGCTACGCAGGACCGCATTGAGGCTGGAAACCGCGTGATTTTCATGGGCAATCACGACATCCCCCGTATCCGCACGTTTGTAGAGAACGAGAAAGAGCGCGTCGAACTCTCCACGGCGCTGACTCTGAGCCTTCCCGAAACTCCGCTCCTCTACTATGGCGACGAGATCTTCATGCCTGGCGATTACATCCGCGAAAAGGACAACTCCACGAAGGTGAATGAAGTTTGCACACCGATGGCCTGGCATTCCGGCCCGAACGCCGGGTTTACGGATCCCTCGATTACGCTCGGGAACGACTGGAATCGCAAGCTGCATGATAACTGGCAGGAACTCAACGTGGCATCACAATCACGCCTCGGTGACAGCCTCCTGAACCTCGTAAAACGACTGACGCGCGCCCGCAAGACCCTGCCCATCGACAACCAAACCCGGATCCGAGTGGCTCCCCAGCATGATTCGGACCCGGTTTTGACGGTGGCCATGACGTTTGCGGATGGCTCCTGCTCCGTCGGGGTCTATAATTTCTCGCCAGCTCCCCAAAACGGCCGTTCCATTTCGATACCCGGCATCTGCGAAGACTCGCACACCTCAGCCCCCCTGCTCAGCCGTCGTGCGACGATCAGGGAAGAATGGGGCAACCGGTTCCTCGACCTTTCAGGCTACGGCTTTCTCTGGATTCGACATAGCGGGACTTAAAGGCTGTTGAGACCCTTCGCGCCAGCACGGTTTGAAGCGACCTTGAGCTTTTGCCCGAAGAAGATCCGGTTCGACCTCAATCGATTCAATCTCTTCAGATCAGAGACCTGAATACGATATCTCTGCGCGATCGCGATCAACGTCTCGCCTCTCCGAACCCGATGGGTCCGGGGAACGGCACGGTGTTTGACCGAAGCATGGCGTCTCAGGACCGGCTTTTTTTCGGGGCTCCTAAAGGTCACGTATTCTTTTTTCAGGGCTTCGACCGCCTCTGCTTTTCCTTCCGGAACCCAGATCTCATAACCCGAGACATTGCGCGGAGTCGTTTGCCGGATGAGGTGCGGATTGATTTCTTTCATTTCTTCGTACTGCAAACCGGCCCGGGCCGAAATTTCCTTCAAGTGCACCCGTCCCGGAACCTTGGCCTTTTCCAACTTCGGAAACGTTTCGGCCTTCAGGTTTTCAAACCCGTATTTTTCGGGATTTCGGCCTATGATCACCGCGGCGAGGAACTTGGGAACATAATTCATCGTTTCACGGGGCAGTTTACGCTTCCCCACGAGAACCCAGAAGTCATTGCTTTTGCCCCGGCGAATCGCCCCTCTGATCCGTCCCTCTCCCGCGTTATAGGCCGCGAGCGCCAGATACCAGGAGCCAAATTCGTCATGAAGGTCCTTCAAAAATCGCGCTGCGGCGCGGGTCGATCGGACGATATCCCTTCGCTCATCGAGATCATGGCTAGCGGTCAATCCGTAGCGCTTTCCTGTTGCGCGAATGAATTGCCACGCGCCGACCGCCCTTGCTCTGGACCGCGCATGAGTGACATAACCGCTTTCGATCATGGCGAGATAATAAAGTTCGGACGGAACGCCGTGTTCCTTCAAAATCTCTCTTACGAGTGGCTTATACGCGAGGCCCCGTTCCAGGAAAGTACGAAAGCGCGTTCGATCTTTGAGCGAGAAGTAATCAATCCATTTTTCGACATTCGCATTGATTTCGATTGGAACGCCCGAATGCGGTCCCGGCTCGATTTCAG
>Ga0208958_1003841_pt1 | contig 11285 bp, 10 predicted proteins | sample RifOxyB1_FD_184032 | JGI IMG/M metagenome (GOLD analysis project Ga0208958, IMG submission 184032) | Soil microbial communities from Rifle, Colorado - Rifle Oxygen_injection B1 (SPAdes) | ecosystem: Environmental > Terrestrial > Deep subsurface > Rock core/Sediment | place: Rifle, Colorado...
GGTTATCTCATATGCGGACATTTCCGGTTTTAGATCATATGTGGCCACCTTTTTAGAAGGAATGATTATTCTTTCTTCTCCCGTAAATGGTTCCTCTCTTAAGCCGTTAAAATAGTAAGTAACGAACCTTTCCTTTTCACTTTCCGCAATTCTTAACTGTTTTAATCCAGAATCAGATATGACTTTTCCTAAAGGAAGATCAACATGTTCCTGAAGAAATGCAGCATGTGTGCCTGCGTCAAGAAGAGATTTACTATATTCAGTCATTGTCACAAAATATAGATTTTCTAATTTAGGTCCTCTTTCGAAAACATTTTGTTTTTCTTTTATTCTTTCTACAAGATGCGTTTTTTCATATTTTTCCATATATGGATCAAAATCAAGGAAGATACTTTGATTCGAAAAATCATCGACTACAAATGAAGCAGTAAGTTGCCTGGGCCGATCGATTCTGAAATTAAAAAAGATGACGGCGTCGTTTTCTTTGATGGTGGTAAAGGGAATACCTGCCGCATTGGTCATTATTGAAGGTTCAATAAATTCATCAGTTTTTCCGTCTTTATATGACATTTCAATTGCTTCTTCAGGAGTTTTAACAAGTTGTCCTTGGCTTTTGGTTAAGGCCAGATAAGCTTTCTCGGTTCTTTCCCAACGTCTGTCTCTATCCATTGCCCAATATCTCCCCATGATTGAAGCAATTTGGCCTACCTTTTCGCGTCCTATGTCTTCCCGAACCTTTTTAATATACTCGGAAGCTGAAGTCTGGGGTGAATCTCTACCATCGGTAAATAAATGCAGAAAGACATTATTGGTTAAACCTTGTTTTCCCATGAGTTTAAGAAGTGCAGTTAAATGTTCCATGTCGGAATGAATTCCCGAAGCACCTATTAAACCCATAATATGAAGGTTAGATGAGTTTTTCTTTACGTGTTGCACGGCTCCCAGAAATGCCGGATTTTGAAAAAAAGTTTCGTTCGCAATGGCCATACTTATTCTTTTTAAATCCTGATATACAATTCTGCCTGCTCCGATATTTAAATGTCCGGTTTCAGTATTGCCTGCTTCGCTTCTAGGAAGGCCCACTGCATCACCTGATGAAGTCAGTTGGGTGTGGGGATACGAAGCCCAGAATCGATTCATATTGATGGTATTTGCCTGAGAAATTGCATTTCCCGGTCCGGGGGCAGCCAGTCCCCAACCGTCTAAAATTACAAGGCAAACAAATTTGCTATTAGTGAGTTTCATTTTCGATTGAGGAAAGTCTATTATATTTGGCTACTCTTTCGCCTCTTGCCGGAGCCCCGAATTTAACATAGTCGGCCCCAACTCCGACCGCAAAATCGGCAATAAAAGTATCATTGGTTTCTCCGGAACGGTGAGATACAACAATTTTCCAATTAGCCTCTCTGGCCATCTTAATAACCGATAAAGTTTCGGAAATGGTTCCTATTTGATTAGGTTTGATTAAAACCGCATTGCAGGCTTTTTCGCTAATCGCCTTTTGAACACGTTTAGGGTTAGTGGCCAAAAGATCATCTCCGACAATCACAATTTGATTTCCAAATTCTGATGTAAGTTTTTTCCAGCTTTCCCAACCGTCTTCATAAAAAGGATCTTCTAAAACGGCCAAATGATATTGATTATTAATCGTCTTGTAATATTCTAAAAGTCCGTTGCCATCTAGGGGGGAAGATTTATCTTTTATCTGATAACTTCCGTCTTTGTAAAAAGAATCTGAAGCAACATCCAAACCCAAAAAAACGTCCCTACCCATTTGATAATTGGTTTCCTTAACAGATTCCACAAATAGTTCTAAAGCGTCGGCATTGGTAAAAAGATTTGGGGCAAAGCCTCCTTCATCACCAACCGAATGAATAGCTCCTTTTCTTTTAAGGTTATTTCCTATGGCGTGATATATTTCAACTCCGGCTTGCAGACCTTCAGAAAAGGTTTTTGATGAGGCGGGAATAATGAAAAATTCCTGGAAATCCAAATTCCCGGCTCCGTGTTTTCCTCCATTGATCATATTAAAAAGAGGGGTAGGAATATTGATCGTAGATTTAAGACCGATTTTTTTGATTAATTCATTTACCCATGAATAAAGCGTTAATTTACTATCACTGGCGCCTAGTTTTATAATAACCTCCGAAAGAGCTAAAATTGCATTAGCTCCACATTTGCTTTTGTTTTCCGTTCCATCTATTTCTATGAGTTTCTTATCAATTGCAAAAGGATCAAGAACATCAAATCCGATAATCTGGGGACCAAGTATTTTATTGATATTTTCAACGGCTTTTAAAACCCCGAAACCATTGAATCTTTTCAGATCGTTATCTCTAAGCTCAATTGCTTCATGAGCACCAGTTGAAGCTCCGGAAGGAACAGATGAAACACTTACATAACCGCTTTCCGCCTGAGCCATAACCTCGACGGTGGGAATTGCTCTGGAATCTAAGATTTCTCTGGCCCAAATTTTTGTTATTTTAGACATCTTTCTCCGTTTTTATAATAACATTTTTAACTCTATAAATAGCATCGGGATTGGCTGAAATAGAAGTTATTCCCATCTTAACGAGATTTTCGACAAAATCTTCATATTCGGAAGGGGCTTGACCGCAAATGGAAACTGAAATATTGTACTTTCCGCAAATTTTGATTACTCTTTTAATTGCCCACGCTATGGCCTCGCTTCTTTCATCAAAAGCCTGTGCAACTTCTGAATTATCCCTATCAGTTCCTTCTACAAGCATGGTTAAATCATTGGAACCGATAGAAACACCGTCTAAGCCAACTTTAATAAACTCTTCCATTAAAATTACATTTACGGGAAGTTCCACCATCATCCAAAACTTAAACGAAGATTTTTCAAAAAGTCCCGAGGAGGAGACTAAATTTCTCACTCTTTTTAACTCGTTGGGATTTCTAACGTATGGAATCATAATATGTAAATTTTCGTATTTTTCGCGTACTTTTTTAATTGCCGCAAGTTCAAGATTAAAGACATCGGGGTTTGAAACATACCTGAATGCTCCCCTAAATCCCATTAATGGATTGGGTTCTTTGGGTTCCCAATATTGTCCCCCCTTAAGAGAGCGATATTCATTTGTTTTAAAATCGGTGGCTCTATAGATGACCGGCCGCGGGTAAAAGGCTTTCGCAAATATTTCTATCTGTTTTGAAAGCTTATCGATAAAGTCGTCTTGTTTTTTAAGTTTAATAACTTCTTTAGGATGAATTCCTATTCCTCCGATCATGAATTCTGCTCTTAAAAGACCAATGCCATCAATGGGAAGTTTGGCAATTTTTTCGGCATTTTCCGGTTCTGCTAAATTTACATATAGTTTTGTGGCCGTCTTGGTTTTTAATAGTGAAATCGACTCAGGAACTTCGAGCTTTGAATTTACTTTTTTAATAGAACCGAAATATACTTCTCCGATTTCTCCGTCAACCGTTACAATAACTCCTTCTTTAAGTTTGGAGGTTGCGTCCTTAGTTCCCACGACACAAGGAATACCCAACTCCCTAGAAACAATTGCGGCATGAGAAGTAAGCCCTCCTTCATCGGTAATAATTGCCGAAGCTTTTTTCATGGCCGGGACGTAGTCTGGTGAAGTCATTTTGGCAACCAAAACATCACCAATTTGTATTTTAGATATGTCTTTAGCCTTCTTGATAATTTTAACCTCTCCGAATCCAATTCCGGGAGATGCCGGCGCGCCTATCAATACCGGAGTTAATCCTAAGCTTTTACCTTTTACCTCTTGCCTTTTACCTAATGTTGTTACCGGTCTTGTTTGAACAATATAGAGCTTTCCTTTTTCTTTAGCCCATTCAGTGTCTTGGGGGAAATAATAATGTTTCTGCAATTTATCTGAATATTTTGCAAGCTTGACAATTTCCTCATCGGTTATTTTTTGCTTGCCCCGATATTTAATCGGGGTTTTAATCTCCTTAGTTTCTCCTCCGATTCTTGTCAGCATTACTTCCTGTTCAGAGATCTCTTTCGAAAGAATCTTGAAAGTTTCCTTTTGAACAATGTATCTATCTGGAGTAACCGAGCCTTGAACAATCATTTCTCCCAATCCCCAAACTGATTCAATTACAATTTTATCTTTATCGTTATTAACCGGGTCTATTGAAAAAATAACTCCGGAAACTTCTGACTGAATCATCTTCTGAACAATAACGGATATCTTTACTTTTTCGTGAGGAATTTTATTTTCAACTCTATAAAAAATAGATCTGGCAGTATAAAGTGACGCCCAACATCTTTTAATAGCCTCCAAAAGGTTTGCTTCTCCCTTGACATTCAAGATAGTATCTCCCATTCCGGCAAAGGAAGTTTTTGGCATATCCTCTGCGGTTGCGGAGGTTCTCACAGCAACAAAAGAAAAACCCATAAATCCGGAAAGTTTTATATAATAAGATATAATTTCTTTAATAAGTTCGGAAGGTATAGAACCGTTTTTAATAATTGCTCTGATATTTTTAGCAACCTCGGTTAATTTATCTGAATCTGCGACATCCAGACCCCGCAGCATGCCAAATATTTTTGAAGAAAAAGCATTTTCTTTTAAAAAGAGATCGTATGCGTGAATTGTCAGAGCGAAACCGTTGGGTACGGGAAAATCAGCCGAAATCATTTCTCCTAAATTGGCTCCTTTTCCTCCCACCAAATTAGTGTCGTCTTTACGGATTTTAGAAAGCGGTAATATTAATTCTTGGGCAGAACTCATGTTTTAATAATAACATAGAAGCTTGTCTCAATGTACTGGCTGGGAGAGAAGATTTTTAAGTTCAATAATCCATGGTTCAGGTCCGGGATCTACACCTTCAAACATTGAAAGATAAAAGCCAAGCCATGCACAATAATGGGGAATCTCTAAAACCTGAGTTAACTTTGTTTTTCCGCAAAGTGTATAGCTTTGGTAGCTTAACCCTTGTTTATCAAATATTTCTTTGGTGATTTTATATCTTAATTTGATTCTTGGATGATCAAACTCGCTTTCAAAAAATAAATACTTAACTTTTTCTTTTACAAAATCTGGTTTTAAGGTTGCCTCAATTAGTACATGATTAACTTCGGGAAAATCGAAAAACAAAGTAAATGTCCTTCCTATCTCACACATTGCATTTCTTCCTGCATTTAGTGGTCCAAGGAGAGATTTTGAAGAAAATAACACCAGAATTTGCTTTTCAAATTGTTTAGCTATATCTTTGACATTCCATAACTTGCGAATTTCCTCAAGCTCGGAAAGTGTGGTTAAAAGGTCATCTTCGGAATAATTTAATACACCAGATTTAATTAAAGAACCGAATAATGCTCCAAAAGAAAGTCCCAAACCGCTTTTTGGGTAGCCGGATGGATTTGTATCTCCTGCATTTACAATTGCACCCTTAATTTCTCCTGAATTAATAAGTTCTGAAAGTTTTCCTCCCGTTGTTACCCCGATTACTTTTGCACCCACCTTTTTAGCAGCTTCATATGCGGAAAGTGTTTCTTCAGTATTTCCCGAATAGCTGTTTAAGACAATTAAAGTTTTCGGATTAACCCATGCAGGAAGCCCGTAATCGTTAAAAACTATAAAAGGTTTACCAAAACTGTCTGAAATTAAACTTTCTATTATCTTTCCTGCGTTTGAGCTTCCTCCCATTCCGCTTACAACTACGGATTCAAAGTCAACCTTTTCGATATTGCTGCTCATTGATTGATAGAAGGTTGTTTTAATCTGTTCAGGAAATAGCTCAAGAGCCTTTCCTATACCCATTGAGTCTAAAGTCTCTTTCATATTAAACCTTTTCTTTTCCTCCAAGATTTTCAATTGTTCCTACCAATTCTTTTACTTTTTCCTCTAAAAGTAAAGAGGTGTCTGCTTCAACATTAAGTCTTAATAAAGGTTCCGTATTTGAAGGTCTAACGTTAAACCAATAATCGTCAAACCAAATTGATACACCATCTAGCCAATCGACTGATTTAGCTGTTGGTTTGAATTCCTGCTCTAACGTCTTCATAATCTTCTCTTTATCTTGTACAACAAAATTTATTTCACCTGAATCAAAATACTTATTGTATTCATCATAAAGCTCTGAAAGTTTTTTGTTCTTTATAGACATTAATTCTGCAACAAGAAGTGCAGCAATTATCGCGGAATCTGCAAAGAAGTTCTCCTTGAAAAAATAATGCCCTGAATGTTCTCCGCAAAACTCTGCATCATTCTCTCTCATTTCAGTTTTGATAAGAGTGTAACCAACACGAACACGCAATGGTTTACCGCCGTTTTTTTGTATAATTTCCGGGACCACTCGACCTACTATTGCGTTAAATAAAATTGTACTTCCTGGCTTATTTTTGAGAATATTTTCTGCAATTAATGATGTCATTATTGTTCCGGAAAGAGTTCTTCCTTTTTCATCAATCATAAAAACTCTATCGCCGTCTCCATCAAACACTAACCCAAAATCGGCGTTTACTTCCTTAACTTTATTTGTACAATCTTTGCGGTTTTTTTCTTCAATAGGACTTGGTACGTGATTAGGGAATGTTCCGTCCAAATCATAAAATAGTCGAGTCACTCTCCATGGAAGTTTTTCCTCTAATGTTGGCAAGTAGTAACCCGCCATACCGTTCCCCGTATCAGAAACCACGGTAAAGGGTTTCATCTTTGACAAATCAATAAACTTAAGAAGATGATTTACCCAACCCTGCATGATATCTCTTTTTGTTAACGCTCCTTTTTTGTCAGATTTAAGAGACAAATCTTGCGTTGATACAGCCAGATCCCTAATTTTAGAAATTTCATTTACTGGGAGCGAACCTTTTTTAGCCATTTTTATTCCGTTATATTCCGGCGGATTATGTGAAGCACTAATTGTGATAGATAAGTCTTCATCATAGACACCAGCAGCATAAAAGAGCATGTCCGTAGAAAGAAGGCCTAAATCAAATACGTCAACCCCGGAATTTATAAATGTCTCTACAAATAATTGGTGGAATCTAGGGGAAGTTACACGCATATCGTGACCAATCTGTACACATTTAGGACTAAAAAGTTTGATAACTGCTTGGGCTATACGAATAAGGCCTTCTTCATCAAGCTGTTTCCCTGCAACGGCTCTTATGTCGTAATCCCTAAATATTGTTGGATCTATTACCATTCGATATATATCATTCTAGAGATTTAATCATGAGTAAATCAAGCTCTGAAATCAAATCTGCTTTACCAGTTTTTACTTTGACATCTATATCGGCCAGTTTATTAATAATTTGTACCACCTCGCGGGTGGTATATTTCTGGGATTGTCTTTTTAGTTTTCCTATTTGCCAGGGTTGATACGGAAGCGTATCTTCCGAAGTTTTTACCCAATATATATCTCTAAATCGTTTTGCAAGAACCGAAAAGACAAATTCTATTGGTTCGGTTTTAATTACTTCATGTAAAAGTTTGACCGAAATATTATCCAAAAAATTCCAAATAATCTTTGGTAATTTAAACTCTTCGATTTTAGTATCTTTGGGAAGTTCTTTTAAGAATAATTGGGGAATATGGCCTTCATGATAAATAACAAGTGTTCCTGACGCCTTAAGAATGTTCAGAATGTCTTTTTTGGGAGAAAGTAAATTGTATTTTCTGTAAATAGTTAATGTTTCTTTGTTAAAAAGAGATGGTGTTTGATTAATTTCGTTATTAGTTATATCCCAACCTCTTTTCTTTGCCGTTTCAATGAATTTAGTTAGTCTTTCGTATAATTTGGGAGTATTATCACCGTGCAGAATTATAAACTTCATATAATAACTTGAGTTTATCACGAAAGTTACCTTTTCTTCTCTTGGTATGCGGGACTAAGGCACCCGAAAAATTCTTGGGGATGTGGGCAACCTCATGAAGAAGAATTTTGCTTTTTTCCAAATTCGAAAGTCGGTCATACTTTTCCGAAATAACTTCCAAAATATATGCCGGTTTTATTTTTAACGCCTGCTGCCAAATTCTTGAAAGTCCCCAAATTCTTGCATAAGCTCGGGTTTTAGCGTTTGTTGATCTGTAAGTAAACACCCTTGAAGTTTTAACCCAAGAAACACCAGCTCCTTTAATAGTTTTATTTAGGTGTGTTTTTAATTTTCGGTCTTCCTTCCAGATAATGTCCACCTTGTTAGTATACTAGTAACTAGCAGCTAGAATCTAGTTACTTACGCTATATACTTCAGCACCTTCCTTTAGTTGTTTTTCGACCTTTAAACCAACCACTTCTCCCTTTTTAGCCGATTCTTTCTTTTCGTGTTCTATCTGAATCGAGTCCACATTTTGTTCAAATAAATCTTCCCCGCCACGCACAAATTTTATTTTATCTCCCACAGAAAGTTCCGCTGCCAGTTCAACAATTGCTACCTGCAGTTTATCGTAATAGTGAATAACTTTTCCTACCTTAAACATTTTTCTCACCTCCCTCCGGGCCAGTATTTTTCATTGCATGAGTTAATGCTATTGCTAAAGCGTCTGCCGCATTATCAAAGTGAGTTTTTTTATGAGCCTTGCTTTTTACCTGATTTCCCAAAATCTTTCGGATAGCCTGCTGAACTTCTTTTTTATTTGCTCTTCCGCTTCCCGTAATCATTTTTTTAATAGTTCCCGGAGCATAGCTTTCTATCTTAATTTTTGCTTTAGAAGCAGCCAAAAGCATTACTCCTTGAGCCTGGCCTACCGCGATTACGGTTTTGGCATTTGTCGCAAAGAAGATTTTTTCAAAGACAAAAACGTCAGGAATTAACTTTTTTAAAAGTTCGGATGTCTCTTGATATATTTTTTCAAGACGATTTTCAACAGAAGAATTTTTATCAGTTTCAATAAGACCCCATTCAATAACTTTATTTTCGCCATTAGAAGAATCAATAAATCCATAACCAGTCGTTGCCGTGCCGGGGTCAATACCTAAAATCCTCATTGCTTAAGTATAGTCTAGAGGTTTATGAAGTAAAGGATTTTTGCTTTAGTCTTAAGATCAGTTATCCAAGTATTATATTGTTCAGATAGTTTTTGTTGAAAAAGTTGAGCCCTAACTTGATCTTTAACTTTGTCAAAAACGGGGTTTTGACCAAATAGGGTTTTATTGGCATTGAAATAATCTTTAACTTCCTGGTCGGTAAGTAATATTTTAGAAGCAAGAATTTTTTCGACAATTTTTTGCGTATTAATCTGTTTTTCTAGATCCTTCCTGGTCATTCCCCTTAAATTAAGAGCTTCATCAAGAGAAATACCCTGTCCCGAAATCGTTTCTTCAATTTTCTTAATTTCCGTTTCTATTTCTATTTCGGATATTGTTACATTACTTTTCTTTGCTTCCGCAGAAATTAAAGCTTGCTCAACCAGTGATGCCAAAACTTGTTTTCCTCCCTGTTTTTCAAGCTCACGAACTAATGAGTATCTGTAAACCGGTTTTCCGTTCACCCAAGCCGCGAAAATTAAGGACCTGGAAAAATAAACACCGGTCAAAACTAAAACAATAACTAGAAAGGTAATAACTCTCTTTTTAGTAAATATTTTTTTAAGAGAAACTAATATCTTACTTATTTTTTTCCTCATTTTATAACAATACAATATTTAGTTTCAAAATACTATCAGCCTTTAGGCTGTGGTATTTTATTTGTAACACGTTTTTGCGCCCTTGTATAGATCTTTTCGATTTCGTGAGGATTTTTAGTTCTCAAGTAAAATAATTTACCGTGTTTTACTCCCGGAGTGCCTTTTTTGATAACTTTGACTTCATCAAGTGAAGGAAGAGTTATTGGAAAAATTCTTTCAATTCCTATTTTTTGTTCACCTACACGTCTAACAATAAAAGAAGGATTTTCCCCAGCTTTGATGGAAATGACAATACCTTCAAAAATAGCCGATCGGTTTTTCCCTCCCTCAACAATTTTTTGGGTAACCCTTACTCTGTCTCCAACTCCAAACTCAATATCTTTATGTTTAATTAAAAGCGGCATATGGAGATATTCTACACAAGATTGCGGTTTTCTTCAAGCGTAGCTTCAATTTGTTTTTTTAATGAATCGTTCCAGGTAATTTTAATTGGGAGAGTCAGATTTCTATCTTCAAATTTTAATTTAACTTCTTGACTACCCGGATATGCAGTAAGCACAAGTCGCAATTTTTTTAGTTGGTCGGAAGAAGTATTTTTGGGAATATTAAGGGTAATTTCTCTGTTTTTTGAGCTTACTGTTTCTACTATGAGAGTTGGAGTATCGTTTCGTGAGTCCACCTTTCCTGATACTAATACCGGATTATTGTCTAACCAGAAGTTTTTGGACGACTGGTAGATTCTAGGGAAAATCACAAGTTCTATCATCCCTGTAGAATCTTCCAATTTAACAAAAGCCATCTTGGACCCTTTTTTAGTTAAGATCTCTCTTACTTCCCGAATCACGCCGGCAATTTTTACATTTTCCTGACTACTAAACTCAGTAGAAATTTCATTTATCTTGTGAGTCGCTTTTAAGTCTAGGGATCCGATAATTTCCGAAATTGGTTTTCCCGATAGAGAAAATCCTAAGAGTAACCTTTCGAATTGTTCTATTTCTTCATCGTTAAACTCTTCAACCTGTTCAGTTAACAATACTGGTTTTATAATATCGATGCCGAACAACCCTTGTTGTCCTTTTAAACTTTTTGGTTTTGCCACCTTCGATCTTATTTCTTCCATTTTAGAAAGAAGTGTGGCGCGGTTTCCAAATATCGACAGTGTTCCAACTCTAATTAGGCTTTCCAGTACTTTTTTATTTACTTTTCTAGCATCAACGCGCGTTAAAAAATCCGAGAATGAAGTAAAAATACCATTTTTTCTGGCAACAAGAATTGCTTCAATTGCCGCTTTACCTACATTTTTAATTGCTCCAAGTCCGAATCTAATTGCTCTGTCATCTATTGTAAAACCAAAATCCGATTCGTTAATGTCCGGCGGCAAGACTTTGATTTTCATTCTTCTACATTCATAAACCGCCTGCGAAATCTTATCTGTATCTCCTTCTTCAGCTGAAAAAAGAGCGGTCATGTATTCAACAGGATAATTAGCTTTCATATAGGCGGTTTGATAAGCAACAATCCCATAAGAGGCTGCATGGGCTTTATTAAATCCGTACGATTGAAATGGCTCAAATAATTGCCAGAGTTTGTCAGCAAATTCTTTGGTTTGGCCATTTTTAACAATTCCGTCCGCAAACTTTTGTTTTTGAGCCGCCATTTCTTCGGGAATTTTTTTACCGACCGCTTTTCTGAATTTATCGGCTTCCTCCC
>Ga0208958_1003843_pt1 | contig 11283 bp, 14 predicted proteins | sample RifOxyB1_FD_184032 | JGI IMG/M metagenome (GOLD analysis project Ga0208958, IMG submission 184032) | Soil microbial communities from Rifle, Colorado - Rifle Oxygen_injection B1 (SPAdes) | ecosystem: Environmental > Terrestrial > Deep subsurface > Rock core/Sediment | place: Rifle, Colorado...
CTTTGATAAAAACCAAAACGGGAAGTATGCTATTTGGTCTTTTAAGAAATCTACCTTAAATAAATGGATGATTAATGAAGAAAAGATACCTCGTGCTTTTTGTGTAATTTCAGAACAAGATTTGTTAAATAGAATAAAAAATATTTCACAAAAGCAGAATTGTAATTTAATCCTTAAACAAAAAGAAGAAATAGAAAATTATTACGACGATATGAAATTAGGAATTTATATTTTCCAAAAACAACAAAAAGGAGGATTTACTTAAGAAATTAAAATGCTTTCCCTCGAACTAATCAACTACGTTTTGAAAAATCTGTGGCACAGAAAATCCAGAAGCTTCCTTACAATTTTGTCAATCTTCGTCGGTATTACAACAATTTTTATTTTCATAAGTTTCGGCTGGGGACTTTATGATTTCACAAATTCATTAACCTCTTCTGGTTCAGTAGATAAATTAATTATTCAGGCAAAAGGAACGGGTATGCCTGGACTAGACACAACCTTCCAGCTCACCGATAAAGATTTGAAAGTAGTGGAAAAAGTAAACGGAGTTGCCGACGCGAGTGGAGCTTATTTTAAAGTCGCAGAAGTTCAAAGAGACAACAAAAAAATTTATACTTTCCTCATGGCTTATGACCCGCAAAAACCACTTTTCTTTGAAGTCTCAAATTTAAAAATTTCAAAAGGAAGAATGCTCGAAAAAAATGATAATGAAAAAGTTGTTCTCGGTTACAACTACCAAATCCCCGGAAAAATATTTGACCGTGCTTACAGTCTAAATGAAAACATAGAAATTAAAGGACAAAAATTAAAAATTGTTGGCTTCTTGGATGCTGTAGGAACACCTCAAGATGATTCGCAAGTTTATATCACAAATAATTTTTTAGAAAAGCTTTATTCCGACGAGAATAATTCATACGGATGGATAATCGCAAAAGTCGACGACGTTAATTCGAGAGCAAGAATAATAGAGGAAATTGAAAAAGCACTTAGAAAATCAAGGGGATTAGAAAAAGGCAAGGAGGATTTTTACGTCCAGTCATTTGAAGACATGATTGCAACTTACTCAAGTATTCTAAACATAGTTATTGGTTTCATAATCTTAATTGCGTTAATTTCAGTTTTAGTTTCAGCGATAAACACAGCAAACACGATGGTAACTTCCGTTCTCGAAAGAATAAAAGAAATAGGAATAATGAAATCCATCGGCGCAACAAATTCAGAAGTGTTCAGAATATTTTTATTTGAATCGTCGGCATTAGGATTTATCGCCGGATGTTTTGGTGTAATAATTGGATATTTATTCACGAGCATCGCCGCCGGAATTTTGAAAAGTGTCGGATACGGATTTTTAGCTCCGCATTATTCATGGAGTTTATTCCTTGGATGTATAATATTTGCAACATTAACTGGTGCAATTTCAGGAGCTTTCCCAGCATACCGCGCTTCTGAAACAAACATAGTTGACGCATTGAGATATGAATGAAATGAGTGTCTTACTGAAATAACTTGTTAGTTCTATACGTTCTGAATAAGAAATTCGTAATGTTTTGGCGAAAATTTACAAAAGAATTTTCATCTATTGACCATCTAATTTACCCCTTTTTAAATTGAATTTTTTAATTTTATCTGTCACATAATCTCTTGTATACAATCTAATGTTTTTTGGGAATTTTAAATAGGTATATTTGTTACTTAATTCTTTAATCTCCTTTGCTACAAAATTAAAATTTTTATAAATATCTTCTAGATAATGTTCCGCAAAAGAAAGAGCAGTAAAATATCTATTACAGATAATACTATCTTGTATGCCCCAATTAATTGAATCTTCTTGCTTGCTCAAATCTTTTTCAGTTCTTAATTAAATTCTTATCCATTTTTAATTGAAATGTTTGAATAACTTCCGATTTTTCAATATTCATTTTTATAATATCTGCCACCTTGTATATCTTCTGAATACTATTGTATATATCAGGATTTAAATCAAATAATTGAGATGGTTCAAGATAATTTATTTTTTCATTAATAATAATCTTGTTAAAAGAAACTTTTTCATTATTTCTAAAACTTAAATAACTTTCGCATCTTGTTATAAACAACTGAAGGTCATATAAAGTTAATATTAAATTAGAATATTGTCTTTTTCTCTCAATAATTTTTTCTCTATGTTGAAGATATATATTAATTAAAACTGAACCAATAATTGCAATCAATGCCCCAATTAATGAACCTATTAAATTTTGCCAATTATTCAAAAATTCGATTATTGTATTCATAATAATTTGTTTACTAAAGCATGATTTAAAAGAATTTAGATAGTACACTCAAATTCCACTCCCTAAAAACATATTGTCCTCTATGTTTGAAAACAATTTCTCCTCGAAATTAATCTTCATCCTCTTCCCATGGAGAATATTCTCCTTCGGGAGTTTTGCCAATTATCATACAATTAAATGGTTTGTTCTTATCAACAAAAGCAATGTGTAAATTACGAGAAATATCATTCATTTGTTTACCAGCTTCATCATTTATGGCTCCAGGATATTTTGCTTCAAAAATATATTTCAAATCAGATAATTTTATTGGGGTAGCATTTTCAGGTATTTGCCCTCTTGGAAAAATCGGCTATAAAACATTTTCATTAATACAATTTACCAAATCACTTTCTGTATTTTCGTCATTCATTAAATCTCTTAATTCTCTTACAGAAATCTCCAATTCCGACGGAGTTTCAGATACATAACGAATTTTCGGAATCTCTAATTCTATCTGTTCTTTTGAAACATCCAAGTCCATTAATGCATAAGCTCGTCCAACAGATTTTTCTTTTCCTTGTTTCTCAGTAAAGAGATAAGCATTTCCGTCTCGATTAACAAATATATGTGCACTTCTGTCTTCAGTGCTTAATACTAAATGTTTATTTTTTGTCATATTTCTCTCGCCAATCCAGGATATTTAAAATGTTTTGAAATTCAAACTTAGAAATAATTACGAACAAAATTCACTGCTTAAATCTGAACTTGAAAAGCTTCCTTGTTTCCAATTGTTTAGCATAATAACGAAATAATTTATTTCAAATCTGCATGTTTTTGATATACCTTCCACCGAATTTGCTTGTTCATTTGCCGCTAATTCTTTTGCAGTAATTTCTTCATTAGAAAATCCCTGATCTTTCAAGTTTTGTTTTAATGCTTCACTATATTCAATATTTTGTTCAATTGTTTTTTGATAATAAACACACTTACCCTTTTCATATCCCTCAATTTCCATTTCAGTTCTAGTTGTAATCAAAATCCCTAAGAGATTAACTTCGTTTGTATGCGTAATAGAAGCCATTTTGCATGTCTCTGCAGCATTAATAAAACAACTAAAATCTAAATTGCATTCAGTAAAAGTATTAATTTCTTCTTCAATACATTCTCTTTCTTCTTCAGGTTTCTCGAAAATAGTCCAGCAATTATTTATTTCCGGACAATATCTTTCTTGTTGTCCATTATTACATTCACTCCAAGGAGAACAATTCCAAATCTCAACGCATGAGCAGTTTTGAATTTCCGCAGGTTTGTTTTCATATGTCCCGCAATGATTCAACTCTTTTACTCCTCTTATTTGTTGTCCATCAATACATTTTCCCCATTCCGCTGTGTGCCAGTTTTCTATGCATTTTTCATTCTCACTATTTTTACTAAAATTTAAATATCCTTGAGAAAATCCGTAAATAAGAATCTCTAACCAAAAAATTATTAGTATGCTTATCGCCACGATTAAAATTATTTTTTCTTTCTTATCTATTTTCGCCATAAAAATGATAGGTTACTCTTATATTTTTAAATCTTTCTAGAAATCTTATTTATGCATCTGGTGATGCAATTCGTGTTGTTTCAATTTTTTCTTCTGATGTCTTCTATAAAACCAGAAAACAATCCCACCAACAATTAAAATAACAATAATATAAGTCCATATAGAAACTGATTTCTGGTCTGCCGCCTTACCATTAAAATTTTCCGGATTGAAATTAACTGTTTTAGTTATTTCTCTTCTAGCACCCGTTTCGTCAGTGTATTTAATATTAAGAGTAATCTCGCCTTTTCCCGACGCCAATTCAAAATCGGTAGTCGTGTATTCATTTGAATCAATATCTCCAAGAATATTAACATTTGAACCGCGGATTTTTATGTTTTCTTGTTGTGGTATTTCTAAAGTTAAAGCTTGAACATCTGCTTCACCAATATTCAAAACTTCTAAAGTAAAAATCTTAGTATTCACGTTGTAATCTTTAACTAAAACTTCAAATCCAACTCTAACATCTTTAACTTCAATATCAAATTGTTTTAGATAAACAACCTCACTCGGAGTTCCAGCATTGCTAGAAAAACTTACTTCAATAGGATTTCCTCCGTCAAGAGCATTAGAATCAACTCTTACTTTATACGGAATCATTAAGAAAGAAGGATGATCTTTGGTAAAAGTTCCAGCATTCACGGAAAAAGTATTTTCAGTTCCTTTATCAAAAGAAACAGGATATTTTTCAAGAAGAGTAAAATCAATTAAACCACAACTAGCTTCAGCGACACCATCAAGCTGGAAAAGTAACTTAACATAATCGCCCTGAACGGCAGGATACGGGTCCTGATTAACCAGCGATGCCTGAAGATTACAAACTTCCGCAGAAACAAAACCAATTAACATTGAAGATAAAATCATCAGACTTATTATCACCAAACTCTTTTTCATATAATCTAGAAATGAGGGTTATTTAAAAATCTTTTTACATCTTCTCTAATGCTTCGATTCTCTTACTTATCGACGGATGAGTGCTCAAGATATCTCCAAAAGGATTCGCGAAAAATAAAGGTGCCACAGCTTTGCTAACTTGTTTTTTATTCATAACACCCTCTTTTTCATAATCACTTCTTATTTTTTTCAAAGCATTGATTAATGCATCAGGATATCTCGTAAATTTAACTGCAGTCGCGTCGGCAGAAAATTCTCTTTTTCTTGAGATAGCTAATTGAACAAGCTGAACAACAATCGGAGCCAAAATCGCAAAAGCAATCCCGATTATAATAAAAATCATGCTTCCTTTATTATCGCTGTCTGCACTCTTGAACCACAAACTTCTCAAAAATATTTCAGAAATAATCGCAACCATCCCAACCATAACAGCGACGAGAGTTATGAATCTTATATCATAATTTCCAACATGCCCAAGTTCATGTGCAAGAACTGCTTCAAGTTCTCTCTTATTTAATTTTTCCAAAGCACCCTCGGTGACACAAATCACAGCGTGTTGCGGATCTCTACCTGAAGCAAAAGCGTTTATTTGTTTTGAATTCATAACATAAAGCTTCGGCATCGGCAAACCAGACGCAATTGTCAAACCTTCAACCAAACTATAATATTCTCTATGTGTTTTCTCGTCGGCAATTTTCGCACCAACACTTGCAATCGCAATTTTGTCAGAGTTATAATATGAAATTAAAAGGTAGAACAAAGAAAAAATAATTGAAATAATCATTATAATAAAAAAGAAACCTGGCTCAAAAGCAAAACTTATCACATAACCAAAAAGAATAATTATCACAAATATAGAAATCATCAAAAAGACAGATTTTATTTTGTTCTGTGAAATCTGGTCATTAAAATCTAGGTGAACTTTTTCTGGCATGTATTTCAAATGAAAACAAAGTTTTTAAATTTTAATTATTCCGTCTTTTTTTATCTTGCTTATCCATTTCGTCAAGAATTTCATCAAGTTCTTTTTTTGATTCTTTCTCATCCAGAGTATCAATAACTTTGTCTAAATCATCTTTTGTAATTTCCTTTTCTTCTTTTTTCTTTCGCATAGGAAGAGGCATGTCAGCCAAAAATTTTTCATTCAAAGGAACAATTTTTTTCAAATTTCCATAGACTTTTCTTTCTGCTTTTTGTATTTCAGATTTTTCTATTTTCTTCAAACCACCAAATTGTTTTTGATCTTTCTTATTCCCAAGTTTTTCCTCAATATGTTTAAGCGATTCTTCAATTTCTTTTTCTTCTTTCTTTGTTTTATTCCAGCTATATCCAATAAATCTTTGGAAAAAAAAGAAATTGATTTTTTTACTTTGAAGTTTTTCTCAGAACAACTTCATCCAAACAAAGCTTATCTGGTTCAGAAAAGAAAATTGACAAGGTTGCCAGAGCCAAACCGAAATCTCTTATTCCCAAAGGATTAAATCCAATAGAAAAAGCAATTCCAAACAAATGTAATCCTAAAATCAAAGATGAAAATCTAGTATACAAACCAAAAATCAACAATAAACCAAAAAATATTTCCACAAATCCATTAATCAAAATTGCCGTACCAGGAGTTATAATTGAAGAAACAAAAGAAGGAACAAATCCCGTCCATGAAGCCGGATTGTAAATCTGACTAATCCCAAAGAAGAGAAAAACTAGGGATAAAGAAATTCTAAGAATTACTTTTCCATAATCGAATTGGAATTTAAAACTCATTTAAACTTCCCCGATCCATAAAATCACCCATGAAAACTCCTATGCGCATTAAAGTGGAAGCTTTTGAAGTTCCATGTTGTTTTATGAAAGCCTGCTCAAACTCCGAAGCTGTACCACAGTAAGAAAGAATTTTGTTTATTCCCCCCTTATGAATAGGCAAGAAATTTGTTATATCATAAACTTTTCCTTTATATACAACCCAGCAGTCTGATTGAGAATTATGTTTAGCTAATCCAAACTGAGAAACAACGGAAGAAATTGAATCCGCCGTAAGATTAGAACTGTCTAGTTCAGTTGAACTTTCAATCACAGTATTTCCAGTAATCTCAATAGAATTATTATTAAATCCAAGATAGAACACAAAAGCAAATATCCCTATAGCAAGAATAAAAATTCCCACTAAAAATCTCTTTTTAATTATCACAAAGAACAAAAATTATTCAGGTTTAAAAGCATTGTGAATTGCAGTCTGATTAATAATTACTAACTAAAAAACTATTTTATTTAGAGAATGAAACAAGCACATACCCAACAAGAATCAATACTCCACCAATAATTTCCAACGGCGACGGAATTTCACTCAAAACAGCAAAAGATAATATCACCGGAATTATAAGTTCAAGAGTTAAAATTATCCCCACTTTTTGCCCTTTCACATTTTTCATTCCTGAATATAAAAGAAAAAACGGAACAGCAGTGCAAAAAATTCCAAGGAAAAGAATTACAAAAATATTTTCAAAACTGAAAACAAAACTTCCGACAAATAAAAGAGGAATGACAAAAGGCAAAGCGATTAAATTTTGCAACAGCGTCATAGAACTTCCAGAATAATCTTTAGATAAAATTTTCCCTGTTAAATAAACAATCGCCATAAAAACTCCGGCAAAAAAACCCGCAAGATATCCGAGCAAATTTCCGTTAAATCTGGAAGAAAAAACATTCCAGAAAATAAAAATTATTCCAATAAAGCATAAACTCACAGCAAAAATTGTTGTCAAGTTTATTTTCTCTTTTAGAAAAATTGCTGAAAGAACAACAAGATAAATTGTTCCGGCATAAATTAAAACAGAAGCAATGGCGACATTTATCGTTTTAATCGCAAAAAAAGAAAAAAAGATAATTCCAGCATGCAAAATTCCGAAAATGAAAAGTTTTAATTTATCTTTTTTCAGCGACGGAAATTTCATCTTTCCGACAAAAAACCAAACCGAAAAAATCAACGCAGCAATAATTATCCTGGTTGCAGAAAGAATGTAGCTATTCACACCGCTTAATTTGACAATCAGAGGAATGATACCAAAAAGTATCGCAGCGAAGGTAATTTGAATTATTCCTCTGAATTCGTTGTTCATAAAATAATCAATAGAACAAAGTTTTTAAAATTAGTTTAAATTCAAAAAATTAATTTCCCAAAATTTCTTTCACGAACATTTATAAACCATCAAAAAAATAATATTATATCGTTAAGTCTTGAGCGGTCATGTATTGTCTCTAAGGCTTGCTCAAGAATATTTTCGGAGAAAATTTCTTCTGCGAGATTTCCAAAAAAATCTTGCTAAAGAGACTTCATACGCGAATTCTTGATATTAATGATACAAATAATCGTATCTTTTTACGAAAAACAAACACAAAATGAAATTTGAAGAACTTGGTTTAGGCCAGGAAACATTAGACATTCTTCGAGAGTCTGGATTTGAAACACCCTCGGAAATACAAGAGAAAACAATCCCCCTAGTTTTAGCCGGAAAAGATGTTATCGGCGGAGCAGCGACGGGAAGTGGAAAAACATTAGCATTTGCTTCTCCAATTGTTGAGAAAGTAAAATCAAACGGAAAAGTTCAGGCATTAATTTTAACTCCAACAAGAGAACTCGCAGAACAAGTTGCAGAAGCCATAAAAAAATTTTCCGGAAAAAAAGATTTGAAAGTTTTATCAGTTTACGGCGGAGTCAGCATTGAAACTCAAATAAGAAAATTACACAATACTGATGTTGTCGTCGGAACTCCAGGAAGAATCTTAGACCATTTACAGCGAAGAACTTTAAGGTTAACTGATGTTAAATTTTTAGTATTAGACGAAGTTGACAGAATGTTTGATATGGGATTCCATCGAGATGTTGAAAAAATTATTTCTCAATGTTCAGCCGAAAGACAAACAATGTTATTTTCAGCAACAATTTCTGCTGACGTCGATAGATTAGCAAAAAAATATACAAAAAATGCAGTCGAAGTTGCAGTAAAATCTCACATTGACCCTTCAAAACTAAGACAAGTTTATTATGACATTAGTGGAACCGTCGAGAAATTTTCTTTGCTTGTTCATTTGCTGAATAAAGAAGACGGACATTTGGTTATGGTTTTCTGTAGCACAAGAAGAAATGTTGATTTTGTAACTTACAATTTAAATAAAGTAGGAATAAACGCAATGGCAACTCACGGCGGATTATCTCAAAACCAAAGAACAAATGTTTTGGAGCAATTCCACGGAAAAGGTGTCGGAGTTTTAGTTTGCACCGACGTTGCCGCAAGAGGACTTGATATAAAGGGCGTCAGTCATGTTTACAATTATGATTTGCCACCGACGAGCACAGAATATATTCACAGAATTGGAAGAACTGCAAGAGCCGGAACAAACGGAATCGCAATAAGTCTTTTGACAAACCGAGATTATGATAATTTTAATAATATTTTAATGGACAGGCAATTATTTATTTCTCCGCAAACTTTGCCGGACTTCAAAAGAATACAAATTGAAATGCCAATGCATTCTGAAACAAGAGGCAGATTTGGAAACCGAAGTTTTGGCGGAAGGTCTCGTCAGAGAGAGGGAAGTGAAAGTGGTGGCAGAAGTTTTGGAAGACCAAGAGGAAACAGACACGACCATGGACCAAGAAGTGGACCGAGAAAAGACAGAAAAAACAAATTTTCAAGTATGAGAAATGGAAGCGATCACCGTCGCTCACCGACAAGTGAACAAGGTCAAAGAAGAAGCAATTTCCACAGCAAAGCAAGACGAGGAAATTATTAATTATTTTTTCTTAAAAATATTTATTCTCCCAAAATTTTTTATGTAACTTAAGCTATTATGAAAAGGAGCAGAGCGACTTCTTTCTTTTATGATATCCCTCTAAAAAAATCCGTGAGCGAAGCGAACGCAAAACGACGCGAAGCGTCAGGGGCGGGTGGGCGGGAAGTGCTTTTCAAGAAAAACCTTAACTAAGCGAGGTCGCAAGTAGGATGAGAAAGAAAAATCCTTTGCTTTCAGCGAAAGTAAATCATTAATAAAAAAATCTGTAAGCAATAAAACATTTTGGTTTTTGATGATTAAGGTAATTTAAATCACTATCTGCTAAAAATTTCACTAAACTATTTTCAGTTCCCCATCCCCAAGCACCCCCTAGAAATTTTGCTCGTTTAGGAATTTCTATTTTGTTACAATTAGGAAAAAGAGTTTCATCAAGACGACACTTCTGAATAGCTTCAATTAACTGAGAATTATATTTTTCATCCATGGAAAAAGATATTCCTATCGGACTAAATGCCAAACTCTCAGAATTAATTACCCCACAATCCACTCGCTGATTTTGTTTTCTTATCCCACGCGCAAGGTCTTTAAAAGGTGTAGACATAACATCACTAATTAAAGTACCGGCACTCCATGTCACATAAGAATCAACAACTAAAACGTTTAACATAAATACTCAACAAAAAAATCATTTATAATTATTGTTGTTTGTTAGTATAATATTAATCTTTCAACTTCCCCAATATCTCTTCCTGAACTTTCTCAATGTGTTGTTCTCCATTGATTTTCAAAACTTTTCCCTTATAGAAATCCATAATCGGCTCGGTTTCTTCATGATAAACTTTCAACCGAGTTTTTATTGACTCCTCATTGTCGTCGTTTCTTTGAATTAATTTTGTTCCGTCCTTATCACAAATTCCGTCAACTTTCGGTTTCGGTTCAGTCACGACGTTGTAAGAAGTCCCACACTTCGGACAAACTCTTCTCCCCATCAGTCTTCTAAGTGCTTCCTTGTCTGAAATAACTATCTCAACAACTTTATCTATGTCAGTTATTTTCTTCAAACCTTCTGCCTGCCCAAGATTTCTTGGAAATCCGTCGAGAATAAATCCTTTTTTACAATCAGGTTTAGAAATTCTTTCTTTAATTATCTCAATGCTCCACGGAACAAGAATTAACTTTCCTTGCTTAACAGTCTCATCAATTTGTTTTTTGTATTTACCAGTATAATTTCTCAGCAAATCTCCCATAGAAATATGCGGAATCCCAAACTTTTTAGCGACGAGCTCACTTTGAGTTCCTTTCCCTGATGCCTGAACGCCAGAAAAAATTAATTTCATAATTAAAAAAAGAAAACAAGGTTTTTAATATTTCCTATAATTTGGATAAAAATTATTGTTCAACTTTTACCACTCACAACAAGATTTTTTGAAAAGGAGCGGAGCGACTATCGTTTCAAGACATTATCATAATGAATAATTTTTCAATTTGAGAGAATAAATTTTCTTTTTGTACTAACTTATACGGCGACGCAATTCAAATAAAAAAAAGTCGCCGACGGGCGGGTGAGTGGGGATACAAAAAGAAAATTTCGAAAAGTAAAAACAAAATCTTTTGGAGAAATCGTGAGTAAGGGAGAAGTAAATTACGAGCGAAAGTTAGAGTGAGAAAAATTTATCCATAAACAAAGTCAGTCAAATTTAAGGTTAATAAAAATTATTCTTGTTCCGAGGGCATATCCATCAAAACAGGATTATTCATCGG
>Ga0208958_1003845_pt1 | contig 11270 bp, 13 predicted proteins | sample RifOxyB1_FD_184032 | JGI IMG/M metagenome (GOLD analysis project Ga0208958, IMG submission 184032) | Soil microbial communities from Rifle, Colorado - Rifle Oxygen_injection B1 (SPAdes) | ecosystem: Environmental > Terrestrial > Deep subsurface > Rock core/Sediment | place: Rifle, Colorado...
CCCTGACCGTTAATAAATCCGGAAGATCCTCTAATCTAATTCGCTTTTTTGTAGTTTGATCCATTTTAATATTGTCTTGTGACTACCGTTTATCTTTTGTAATCAGAAGATATCAAAGGGTAGCAACTGTGTCAATAGGTATTTATTTATTTATTTACCTCTTGACTAACGGTTTCATTTACTTTACAATTCTGTCAAGAAAATGAAATACCAAGAAATAGCCCGAAAGCTTAAAGATAAACAAATAAATATTTTTTCAACTTATGATTTTGAGAACATTTCTTCTTTGAGCAAGGAGAGTGCTTGGGCGGCTTTAGGCAGATATGTCAAAATGGGACTAATTAAAAGCCCCAAAAGAGGTCTGTACTACTTCACCGACAGCCCTCCCGAAACTTACCTTCTGGCAAACAAAATCTATATTCCCTCATACATATCTTTTGAAACTGCTTTATCATATTATTCGATAATTCCTGAGATTGTATATACTATTACCTGCGCTACTACTAAAACCACCCGTGAGTTTAACAATGGCGACGTTGCATTTGCCTACTACAAAATAAAAATGCAGGCTTTTACCGGCTACGTCAAAAAAGAAAACTATTTAATCGCCGACCCCGAGAAAGCTTTAACCGATTACCTTTATTTCGTTGCCTTAGGCAAAAAGACACTGAATGACAGACTAGATACTAAGAAACTGGATAAATCCAAGATCTTAAAATACGCAAGACTTTTTGATAATCAAAAATTGGATAAAATGGTAAAAAATATATGATACAGGAAGAAGAAATCGAAAGATTGACAGCAAAAAACCAAACAAGCAAAATCAATGTCTACAGAGAATATTGCCAGCATTTATTTCTTTCATATCTCTACCGGCAAAAAGAAGCAGGCAATACTTTTTTTTTCAAAGGAGGTACTGCTTTAAGGTTGATCTATGGCAGCCCCCGCTTCTCTGAAGACCTGGATTTTAGTTCCCCAGGAGGTGATGTAGGGAAGATCGAAAACATTGTTGAAAACACATTAAACGAAATTGAGCATGAAGCTATAAAAGTTGACATTACAGAGTCTAAAAAAACCATTGGCGGATACTTAGCTATAATTGAATTTGATCTCACAAGTTACAAAATACCACTAAAAATTGAGGTTTCCTTCAGGGAAAAGAAGGCAAAGGGTGAAATTACAAGCATTACCTCAGAATTTATAACTCCCTATACGGTCGTTATGTTTTCTAAGAAAGATTTAGTCGGACAAAAAATCCAAGCTCTTCTGACACGAGCCAAACCCAGAGACTTTTACGATCTCTATTTTTTAATAAGAGCAAGTCTTTTAGGGAAAGAAGAAAAAGATAACTTGGAAAAAATATTTACCTTAGTTCGAAAAACTGACATTTCTTTCAAAAAAGAGCTGCAGCAATTTTTACCAAAAAGCCATTGGGTCTTAATAAAAGACTTCAAAAATGCCCTAATCAGGGAGCTTGAAAGATTTATGCCACCCTCTCCTTAAGCGCACGGTAATATTTTTGGAGATAATCTTCCGCCTTTATAACTTTAACGCCATCTTCAACTTTTTCATCCCCAGCCATTGTTACAATAACTAGATCTTTACAACCCAACTCCCCCGAAGCTTCCAGTAAGGCACCTACCTCCCTCTTTTTTGTTTTTGCATCGTTCAAAGATTGCGAAACTTGAATCAAATTTTCTATTTTTACTCCCCTTTTAATAACAAAGTCTATTTCTTTACCTGATTTCGTTTTATAGTAGAAAATATTCGTGTTCGGAATAAGCTCGTTTCTTAGCAACCTTCCAAAAACAGCATTTTCCAAAAGCCGACCAAAATTTTCAGAGTTTTGAAACCCTACTGAAGACACCAATCCATTATCCACCGCATAAATCTTTTTACCATATCCGAACTGTTTTTTTAATTTATGATTAAACCTGTTTAAAGAGAAAAACAATAATGTTTGCTCCAGCAGGTTTACGTATTTCTGGGTTGTAACAACCGAGGATAAATCTACCGCTTTTTTCAATGCCTGATACGAGTAGATAGACGCAAAGTTAGCCAGCAAATATGACGCTAAATCGTATATTTTTTGAGGATGCCTTAAATTAAATCTTTTAGTAATATCCTTGAAAAGAATTGCCTCAAAAAGAGTTTTGAGATATGACCTTGGATCTAGATGATTTACAACAACCTCGGGATATCCTCCGGAAAACAGGTATTGAGACAGCTGATAATCGGCGTTAAATGATTTGACTTCTCCAAAACTAAACGGAAAAACTTCAATCTGAAGATACCTTCCTGTTAAACTTGAAGCTATTTCACCACTTAACAGTTTTGAATTAGAACCTGTTAGAACTAAGTTGTATCCTCTTCTCTGAAGTTTATTAACCAAAAACTCCCAATTAGGTAAATTCTGAATTTCGTCAAAGAAAATATATTCAAAATTCGGATAAACTATATTTAACCAGGAAATTAAATCATCATAATTTTTAATCTTTAATAAATTCTCATCATCAAAATTCAGGTAAGCGAAATTTTTACCTTTCAAAAGTAAAAGACCAAAAACAGACTTCCCAGCACGCCTTGGACCAATTATTACTTTTATTAAGTTTGAATCAAGAATCTTTAAGGCTTCTTTCACACCTTTTCTTTCTATATAGACTTGAGAAAGCATTGAATCTCTTTCTTGTTTTTGAAGTTTTATCGTATCCAACGGCATTACTATATCCATCATAACTGTATTGTACAATATCTGTCAAATTTGTTCAATACAGATATATTAAATGGACAATTTACCTATCTAGGCGACGCGTTCCTTCAGTGCACGGTAAGCGATTGTTGCTACAATCATAGCTTGGCCGTGCGCAGTCGTCACGCGACGCGTTCCTTCAGTGCACGGTAAGCGATTGTTGCTACAATCATAGCTTGGCCGTGCGCAGTCGTCACGCGACGCGTTCCTTCAGTGCACGGTAATATTTTTGAAGATAATCTTCCGCCTTTACCCAATTGCCTCTATTTCTGGCAACGGCCGCCAAAACCCGCAAATGAGCCGCTTTAGCTGCCTGAAAAAGAGAAATTCGATATGTCTCGGAAAGAAATTCTTTAGTTGTTTCTTCATTCTCCCCTTTTTCTTTGTGCATCTTAACTTCAAGATATGCAACCAGCTTGGGTTCGAATGCGAGTCTAACTTCTCCCTTTACAAGCTCGTAGAATTTTTTCATTTTTAGTACGGCTTTCTCATATTTTTTGTTGTTTTCTTCAATAATCGCTTCGATAAGAAACTTGGCAGCTTGGGCAGCTAGACGACCGGACAACCCAAACTGCTCTTTAAGATGCTTAATCGCGTAGTCTCTGAAACGTACACCCTCGGGGATGTTTGCCAGTCTCCACCACGCAATTTCTAATTTTGCGGTAACCTCAGGGTTAAATTCAAAATGTTTTAAGGTATCATTTCCCCCAAATCTTCTTCGCCTTCGAGAGAAATCCAAAATAGCCTCCCTTAGTTTTTCAGGGGAAAAATCCGGAAGGTGTTCCGATTCAAAATAATATTCCGAATATACCATCTGCCAAGGAAGAAGACCGGATGTTCTTTGCTCTCCCGAAGTTCTGATAAATAGATCAACATATGGGTAAGGCTGATCTTTGGTATCCAGATACGAAGCAAATAATTTTTCGTCTATTTTTTCTGAAGGAATTTTATCTTCAATTATTTTTTTAGTGGCCCTAATTATTTCGTCCCTGCCCCCGTAATCCAAAGCCAGATTAAAAATACTATTGTAATCCTTAGTTTCCCTCTCCAGCCTTTCCAGTTGAAAGACAATATCTTTTGGAAATCTGTCTTTTCTTCCCAAATGCACAAGCCTTACTTTTTCTTCGTGGGCTTCTTTCCGGAATTCTTCAAGCCCGACCCGAAGAAGTTTAAAGATTTCGTCTATCTCCACCTGAGGTCTTTCCCAATTCTCCGTCGAAAATGCCCAAATCGTGAAAGTGTGAACACCAAATTTTCTTGAAGCACTAGCAAGTTTTCTGACGGCTTCATATCCGGCTTTATGTCCTCTCCAAGGTTCCATCCCTCTAGCTCTGGCCCACCTTCTGTTTCCGTCCAAAATAATGGCAATGTGGTTAGGTATAACCGTTCCTTTGGGAAGAGAAATTTCATCTGACATCGTGTAAGTATTATAATACAATCCAATGGTACAAGAAACTTTAGAGAAAACTAAACACCTTGTCTGGCCCGAGATTGAAAAATACTTGAAAGACCCCGTCTACCCTACCCAATTTACAATACCGGCTAATTATTTGAAAGATATCAATTCCTATTGGAAAATCGTCCGGGAATACCCCAATAGAAAAGGCAAATATTTAAGACCTACTCTGGTTCTTCTTGTAGCGAGTGCGATGGGAGCAAAAATAAAAAAGGCGGTAATAACCGCGGCTGCCATGCAGCTTTCCGAAGAATGGCTCTTGATCCATGACGATTTGCAGGATAATTCCGAAAATAGACGTGGGGAAAAAACACTGCACAAGCTATACGGAATGGAACTGGCTGTCAATGCAGGAGATACGCTGACAACCATTATGTGGAAGGTCCTTTTAGATAACGAGAAAGTTTTGGGACCCGAAAAAACTTTTGAGATTATGAACGAATTCTATAAAACATTGCTTCGAACCGAGCATGGTCAGGCAGTAGAAATAATGTGGTCAAAAAAGCGAAAAAGAATATCCGATTCTGACTGGTTTTTTCTTGCCGACGGAAAAACATCCTATTACACAATATCTCTTCCCGTAAGACTCGGGGCAATTGTTGCGGAAGCAAGTAAAGAACAAATAGAAAAACTAACTGAGTTTGGCCTCTATCTAGGTCGGTGTTTTCAGCTTGTCGATGATATTTTAGATATCGAAACCGACAAAAAAGAAGGCAAATTAACAATTCCTATTATAAAAGGTGTCCCCTACGCACAAAAATTGGCGACCAATCTAGGGAAAAAGGCTGGAAAGATCTTCGAAGAAAATCTAAGCTTTTTATCTCACGAACCTGCAAAAACCCAATTGAGGGAACTTATTGATTTTGTTTTGGAGAGAAAGTATTAAACTTCCAATTTCTCTAAAATCTTTTTAAACCATGGTGTGTATTTTTTAGGACTTTCTTTCAAATCTTTTTTTAACGACCCAATTCCAATCCACTCATAGCCCGCAGCTTCCAGAGGGTTTGGGGTAATCTTTCCTTCATATTTGCCTGTAAATACATGATCAAGTTCATGCTCTCCCCAAATACCATTGTCTCCTGCAAAGCTGGACCGCGCTTCGCTTGGCATTCTGGCTTCATATATAAGTTTAAACACTTTCCTTAAGGGGGTTCTGAAACCAAGTTCTTCGAACAGTCTTCTTTTGGCTGCTTTTTGATATGTTTCGCCAGGTTTTGGGTGGGAACAAACAGCATTTGACCAAAAATAAGGCCAAGTTGGTTTATTAGCGGACCTTTTGGTAATGAGCATCTCACTTTTATCCTTGTTGAAAATAACTATTGAGATTGCCCTATGGAGGGGAACCGGAATTTTATGGGTTGCAAACTTTTCTTTAAGTCCTAAAACCTTGTCGTTTTTGTCTACCAATACAATTTTTGTCATAATGGTTTAAATTATATGTGCTCCAGATGCTGGTTTATTAATTAACACTTCTTTTACACCTGCAATCAAAGCTACTTTGACCTTAACCTTTTCAAGATTTTTTCTTTCACAAATGACGTGAACATTGGGACCAGCGTCGATTGTAAAATATACCTCGAGACCCTGACTTCTCCATTCGATAACCTTTAAAATTATTTCAAGGGTTTTTGGAGTCCAGTAAAATAAGGGAGGATTCGATGTCATCATTACGGTATGCATGTTTACAGCTTCGGCCTCAAGAATATTCCCAAATTTAGTAAAGTCTTTATTCTTTAAGGCAAGTTTTATCTCTTTGACTTTAGAATTCATTCCCGAAATCCTCGCTTTATAAAAAGGGCTGCTCTTGGACAATGTATGTCCTTCAGTGGAGCTTACTTTTTTACTTGTTTGACCAACAATTGCAATTACATCATAAATATCCCAATAATTAGCCGGGTATAAACTGTAGGCATAGGAGTCTTCATTTCTTGTACCTTCCTTCCACTCAACAAAACCGTCAGGAATCGAACGGCATGCAGAGCCTGAGCCAAGTCTTGCCAAAATAGATAAGTCCTTCTTGGAAAGCTTAAGTCCCGCAGACAGTGAAGCCGCTAAAGTTAAAGCTGCAAAACCGGATGCGGATGAGGCAATGCCCGAGGCCTTGGGAAAATTATTTTTACTGACAACTTCCGCATGGATAGACTTTCCCAATATTTTCCTAATTAGATCAAGGTGTTTTACAACACGCTCTTTTTCGCCCTTACTAGAATTAACCCCGTCTATATTAACAATATCTTCTTTGAATTTATCATCAAAATCAACGGAAGTTACACTAAAAGCATTCGATAAGTTCGTCGAAATTGAAGAATTGGCGGGAATTCTCAATTTTTCGTTTCTTTTGCCCCAATATTTAATAAAAGCGATGTTTGCAGGTGCTTTAACAGTTATTTTCATTTTTCAATTCTAACCCCTTCTGCTCCGCTTTTGATAGAGATTACTTTTCCGCCTGCTTTTTCAATAGCTTTTCCAATAGATTTTCTCTTTCCATTAGGCACAAAAGCTATCATGCAATCCCCACCTCCGGCTCCTGATAATTTTGCCCCGTATGCTCCGGCACTTCTTGCCGCAAATATTAAATCCGACAACTTAGTGGTACTTACACCCAAAGAATCCAATAGCCCCTGATTCAAATTCGCCAGTTGTCCAAGATTTTCAAAGTCGCTCCCAACTATCAATTTAGGGGCTTTGTTAACCACTGAGTCAATAATATCGAAAATTGAATCTACCAGTTTCTGATTGGATTTTCTTAACCCAGAAACTTCTTTAACCAAAGTCGCCGTATCTGCCTTAATTCCTGTATAACCAACAACTAATGGCAGTTCTCTTTCTGTAATAACATTTATTTTCTTTCCTCCGCCTACAAAATATAAAGTACCTCCCCATATCGCCGCGGCAATATCAAACCCGGAACCCACCCCCTGAACATCAAGAACAGACCAATAACATATATCAAACAGAACATTATTGTTAATTTCTATATCAAATATTTTAGAGAGAGCCTTAACAACACAGACAGTCACAGATGAAGAACTGCCAAATCCAAACTCACTTGAGAAATCGCTTTTGGTTTTAATAAGCATTCCTGATGTAACTTTAAATCTGTGACTAAAATTTTTAATTGCCGCAAATACAAATCTTGCTCCTTTAGGTAGTTTATCTAACGAAGAAGAAATAGAAGCCTTAAAACTTATTATCCCAACATCCGGTGCCACAAGCTCTATCTCGTTATCATTAGTTGTTTCTAAAGTTACTCTCATTCTTTGATTTACGGCTGTTACGATACAGGGCCTTCCGTAAACTACAGAATGCTCGCCAAAAAGCATAAGTTTCCCTGGAGCCGAAACCTTAATTTTATTTTTCAATTCTTACCCCCTCCTCTCCCAATTGTATTTCAATTAGTTCTAATTGTTTCTTTTTGGCAAAGTTTTTTAGCTTGTTTATATTTTTATGATAGACAAGCAAGATTCCGGATTTGTCTTTCCGTCCTCCCGCACCGGAAATTTTCGCGACTCCGCCTGTTTTTTCAATCTCACAAATAAGTTTAATTGTAGAATTTGAAACAACTCCCAATTTTTCAAGCAAAACCTCATTTTCTTTAATAAGGTTACCAAAATTGACAATATTTTCTCCTTGAAAGTATTTTAAGAAGTTTTTCGAAACTCTCTCTATCTTCCTAAATACAATTTCTGTACTTAAGGGATTCTTTTTATATAATTTCGCAACCCGGGCAATCATTTCTTTAGTAGATTCCACAGGCCTCCCCGTATCAATTAAATACATTTTGGAAAGAGTTCTCTTTACTTTAACAGGAGAAAATAACTTTAGGTTTTCCGACTCTTTTCTATACCATAAAAAACCACCGTAAGTTGAAACGGTGTTGTCTACACCACTGGGGTTTCCGTGCCTTTTCTTCTCAACTTTATATGCAACATCGTTTATTTTTACCAAATCAAGTTTCCCGCTTTTAAACACGATATTTGCAGCAGAAGTAGCCACTGCGTATGCAGCCGAAGATCCCATTCCGCAACCGATAGGTATTTCTGACTGAATTTTTCTTTTTCCCTTTGCTGATACAACAGTAAGCCTCCTGTTTATCGCGGTAACCAAAGCGGGGTAACCATAAACAACTGCGTGTTCCCCTGAAATTATTAATTTCCCCGGAGCAGAAACTTGAATCATGTCAGACATTACTTTTTCTTAAGAAGCAAATCTAGAGCTTTTTGATCTGTTTGAGAATCAGAGGAAGGTAGTGTTGACCCCGAAGCAACTCCGCTCCAAAACCTCTGTTCCCTATCAGGATCATTACTGACAGCGTCTCTAGAAACCAAAACAGGACTTTCTTTTGTACCTATGTTAACTAATCCTGGATTTGCCATATTTACTGGTATTATACCCTTTCGCCTCTCTTTTTCAAAAAATAGTAGCTGGATTTGGTCGATCCTTTTTTTGACAAAAATCCTTTGTCAATCAAAGAAGACAATAATGAATGAGCTTGCTGACGGGAAACTTTCAATTTTTGAGCCAATTCCGGAGCAGTTATTTCCTTTTGGATTTGAAAAATTTTTAAAACCTCATTTTCTTTCGTTGTTGGCCTATTTTCAAAATTCATCGACTCAAAAGACGTATTGTACCTACTTAGAGCGCTTTGCAAAGAATATTTTATCCCATCCGTAAAGTATTCCAACCATTTAGTTTTGTCACCACCATCTGCTGAATGTAATTTATCCGAATAGAGTATCCTATCTATGTCGTACCAATCATCTAAAACAAAATATTTATTAATAAGGTAACCGGAAGATAATAACGATAAAGCAGTAAATAATCTACAAATACGGCCATTGCCGTCTTCGAATGGATGTATATATACAAATTGATGATGGAAAATTCCTGATTTTATAACTGCAGGGGCTTCTTTTTCTTCGTTTGCCCAATTTAAAAGTTCCTCTAGAGCATTTTCAATTTCTTCTCTTTTATGAAAAGGCGGATTATGCTTAATTAAAAGCTTTGCTTTACCCTCAATGCTTTTATATCTACCAACAACAATCTCTTTATCTCTTATTTGTCCCGCAATTTCATCATCGGTCCCGGTCAACAACTCCCGATGAACCTCTATAGCTAGAGAAACCGAAAGTTTTTGATGGACATAATTATTAAGTTTTTTTAAAATTTCAAAATAGTTTTTAACCTCCTTCTCGTTTCTGTTGGCAGGCATCCTGTCACCCAAAAGCAAATTGGTAACTTCAGGATAGGTAAGAGGGTTTCCTTCAACACTGTTAGAAATATATGAAGACTGAATCAGGTTGCGTTTTTCTATATCTAGTTCTAACTTGAGAGGTGTCCGTACCGCTTCAAGCTGCCCATAAAAACGTTCTATTTGGGAAATATTAGCCAAGATCTTGGATGTTAACTGATATTTGGGATTAAACATTACAGATAAAGAATAACACCAAAATTAATAATTGTAAAGCTTTTTGTAAGGTTAATTGTAAACGTTAATTATTTAAGAGATTCTAAAAGAAGTTTAAGATGAAAGATCGCTTCTTTCTTTAAATTGTCCTTTACCCAAACCTTTAATTTGTTGTCCAATAATTCCCCAATTCCGGACAAAATATACTTATCCGACATCTTCCCTAATACTTTAATGCACTTCTCAATATATTTATCAAACCCCAAGTTCGTTCTTTCTTCAACCAATTCGTAATTTATAGGCCAGCTTTCCTTAGCAAAAAACCAAACATCAAAAATATCTCTGTTAGTTAGTTCTTTTCTTCCCAGAAGTGCCACAAGCTTGTTTGCAAATATGTCATTCTTTTCCATCGCCAAAATCGGAATTCCCAGATAATTTTTGAGTTCATATTTTGATCCTAAATTTCTTTTTGAAATTTCTACCTTTAGTTGCCTTTCCCCTGAACCGTAGCTCAAAAGAGAAAATAAAGTAAAATGTTTATTCCTTTTCTCCCTTAGTGTTCCAAACTTTTCCAATATTTTCCCAATCTTTTCCAAAACATAATCTTCTTTTCCTTCCTGCAATAAATCAAAATCTAAATCGACCGAAAAACGAGGTAAATTATATAATAAGTAAACAAGAGTTCCGCCTTTAAAACCTAAAATTGGACCCAAAGAGAGATCCGAATAAATCTCTTTCAAAATCTTGACCATTATAGTTTTATGTAAATTTGTATTAAACATAATTCTTCAAGCGTTTTATTAAAGCCTTACTTTCATAGATTTTAGCAATTTCAAAACAATTGTCCCAATTTATTCCATCGACATTATCAAAATGATATTCCTTATATAGATACAGTGCATCCAACAACGCCCTTTCCTTTGAAGCGATTACATATGTTCCTGTATTAATAAGGCCGATGTTGTTTGTAAGAATTTCATCTTTTACCTTTCTGAAAGCAAATTTTTTCTCGTCAATTTCAACGGTTCGAGTTTGATAGCTTACAAGAGAAATGCTCTCTTGATTTTGGAAAATAACCCCTTCTTTCAAGAGAACAGTCTCCAAACTTATATACGAAGGGGAATAAATTCTTGCGGCCAGTTCAAACTTGAAATAATTGTTATCTTTCGCATAAATTCCCCTTCTAAGGGAAATTAATTCTCCACTTTTAATATAATAATGAATTTTTGATTTGACCAAATCCATACTAGTTTCTCTCAAAATAATGGCTATTTCCGGAGCCGTAAAAACTGTTTGTTTAGACGATAATAGGCTGTAGGTAAGATTTTTCATTACTTCCAGCTTACAACTACTCTAATTGTTTGTCAATAGCTGTTTGGAGTATAATAACTTTAATATGCCTTTTGAAAACGTATACAAGAAACTTGCTCTTCCCTTAACCAAATTTGTCGTTAAACATATCGGCGGGAATGAAGAAGCTGTTGATGAGGTACTTTCCGCTACCATGACCGCGGCCTGGAAGGGCTGGCATAGCTTTGAACATAAATCAAGCTATTTTACTTGGCTTTGCCGAATTGCCTTAAATAAAATCGCCGATTACTACCGCGATCAGGTAAATAATAATTCAGGGATTATCGTTCCTTTATTCGGAAACCTTA
>Ga0208958_1003846_pt1 | contig 11269 bp, 10 predicted proteins | sample RifOxyB1_FD_184032 | JGI IMG/M metagenome (GOLD analysis project Ga0208958, IMG submission 184032) | Soil microbial communities from Rifle, Colorado - Rifle Oxygen_injection B1 (SPAdes) | ecosystem: Environmental > Terrestrial > Deep subsurface > Rock core/Sediment | place: Rifle, Colorado...
GGTTTGTGGCTTTTGGTATATCTTGCACCGCGACCTTCCAAATGATCCAGAAATCGCTCTTGAATGTTATTTGTTGAACCAATGTAATAACTTCCGTCTTTACATAACAGAACATAGATGTAATACATATGTATCTTAATTAAATGACTACTCTTAAGGTTAAACTTTGTTCAAGTATAGCAAACCGGACGATTGGGCTAATTGGAAAAACTAAACCTGAACCCCTGATGTTTTTTACGAGATTTGGAATTCACACCTTTGGAATGAGATTCCCTTTGGATATTATTGTCCTTGACGATAACAGTGTTGTTGTAGAACTGAAACAAGGTCTCGAACCAAACCATATATTTTTGTGGCCGTTAAAATTTAATAAAGTTGTCGAGTTGCCGGAAGGATGTATCAAAACTAAGAAGATCAAAATCGGAAGCAAACTAAGCCTCAAAATGATAAGCTGAGCTTGGCCATTTAGTCTTCTAAATGATAGAATAGCCATATTGGGGGATCTGCTAACGGTAGGCAAAATGGTTCTGGACCATTGAATCGGGGTTCGAGTCCCTGTCCCCCAGCAGAACTGGACGGTGTCGGACACAGACCGTGTCCTCTAATTTAGCCATAAAACTGATAATTACCAGTCAATTCATCCCAGGTGCTGAAGCTCCGGTGAGAATATGGTTGCGGCAGCAGAACTGGACGGTGTCGGACACAGACCGTGTCCTCTAATTCAGCCATAAATGGGGAAATTCTGAGTAAAGGAACCAAAACTTCTTTTATGATATAGTAGCCTTATGAAAAAGCTTAAGTCTCCCTATTCAAAGGGAGTTTACAATAAAATAGCTGAGCAATTTGAAGCCATGGCTAGTCCAAAAAGGCTAGAGATTTTAAATCTTCTTAAGAATAAAGAAATGTCTGTTACAGAGATAGCTAAGGCTATGGGAATTAGGGTTGCTAATGTTTCCCAGCACCTTATGTCTCTAAGATATTTAAAGCTTGTAATGAGAAAAGGAACCGGAAAACCTGTCTACTTATACCGGCCGGATTCCCCAGAAAAGGTTTACATACAAAAGCCTGGATGATTAGAGGTAAATATGATCTGAAAGGATTTGAACAGGAGGACGAGGGAACTTTTACCCAAAAACTCTTGAGTTTTGTCAAAGTTCACCAAACTTTCAAAGGAAAAAAGGGAACCGTTAAGTTTGAGCTTACCCAGAGAGGAAAAATTAAAGATAACAATTGGTTACGGCTTATCTAAATATGCTATCAGAGAAAGCCATACAAGAATTTAAAGAAATTTATAAAAAGGAATACGGGCAGGATATAACTGACGCGGAAGCCCGTGACCAAGGTGAAAGATTGGTTGGGTTGTTTGATATTTTCTATAAACAGGCCCAAATCGATTTTCATAGAAAATTAAGGTTAAAGAAGGAAAAAGTAAAAGGTTTTTATCTTGATCCAACTGAAGGTCCTTATACCTGCGCTATTTGTAGAGAGAACTATCCCGGTAACGAAATTTGGTGGAATCCCAAAGGTTTAAGATGTAGGGATTGTTGGAACAGTATTCAAAAAAAAGTTATTCCACCCCTTGATTATGACATCGATAATGAAGTTTGGATTAAGGAATGGCAATTGCAAACCGATTACGGTTTGCATCCGGCAACAAGAAGTAAATTGAGAAGGCAAGGGATACTCAAGGGTAGAGATCTTAAAAGAACTGACGGAACAACCTACTGCACGGTGTATCTGATTGGGGAAAATCAGGAATTTTTCAAAAAATATCCCAAGAAGAAGTCAGATATTAAGATGACGATTAACGATAAAGAAGGTAAATCGATTGAATTATAATTTAGCATGACTAAAACAGATCTTAAAGACAGAGTTGAAGAGGCACAGAGGGCTGAAGCGTCAGAAAACTTTTTTAATGCCTCAGTATTTTATAAAGAAGCTCTTGCACTGGCGATAAAGACAAATGACTCAAAACTTATTAAGGTTTGTAAAAGTAAGGTAGTGGAGATGAATAAGAAATCAATTGATTCAGGAAAAGATTTTAAAGAGGTGGAAATTTCAGTTGACTTCAGTGAAGATGATCAAAAAGCTATAAAGGAAAATATTGAGAAAATTGTGGGTTTAGCAAATATCGACACTGCCCTAGAAGCAATTGGCAGCATTTCATGGTTTTGCCCCGATATAAAAGAGATTGAGGAACAATCGTCAAGTTCAACACCAATTTTCCTTCAGTTCGCAAACCTGTCGACAGTATCCGACAGCGGACACGCTCTTCGTGGCGGGTCGGATCCAAGGTACTCCTGGTTTGTGGATACTTATCGCAGAACCCAAAAATTCATAATGGATATATACCTTAACCCCATTTTTTATTCACTTATCAGGAAAAATAAAAAACTGACGTTTAAGGTTCTATCTGAATATTTTGTTAATTCAGGACTGATGGATACAAACCAATTAGAAATTGTCGATATTGGTCTGGAAAAATATTTTGAAGAGGATTATGTCTCTGCACTCCATATATTAGTTCCACAATTCGAAGCCTTTTTATTAGATGTGGCAAAGAAACTTGGAATCAACATAGTTGCACTTGATACAAAACTAGACGTGGCCACAAGAACATTAACATTATCTGAGGTTCATTTAGATTCTGATGATTTTAAGAAGGTTTTTGGCGAAAATTTATGCAGACAAATCAAGTTTATTCTTTTTGAACCGCTAGGATATAAACTTAGACATAAAATTGCACACGGAGAAATATCATATAACGAATGTAATTTTCAAAACATGACCCTAATTCTTTATTTATACCTTGTTTTGCTTGCAAGAATAAAACCAAAAAAGTAGCGATATGAAAAAAAACGACAGGGCCTTATCAATAGTTAATAATGTAAAGTCTGCTTTCAATATTGCCATTCCTGGCATGATGCCGTTTATCCAAAGAGTCGTTGATCCTTTTCTGGCAACAAACCCTTATTGGGGTTTGACAATATATGCAGTAATCGGACTATATGGAGTCTATCTTGCCTTGAAACAAGATGAGCTAAATGAATTACTTGTTTTTATACAAAAACACCCCGAAGAATTTAGAGAAGAAATAGTTAAAAGCGAAGAATTCAGAAAAGGCTTTATTCAGTTTTTCGATACCTATGTTAAAGAAAGATTAGAACGAAAGAGGAAAATATCCCAAGTGATTTTACTTGACTTTGCTACCTCTGAAAATAAAGATGCATACGAACTTGAAAGGTTGCAGGATACGTTATTAAAAATATCCCCCGAAGCTTTAGAACTACTGGCTTTTATTAAAAAGGAAATATTACCTAGGTTGGAGGAAAATGTTAACACCGAAATGTCAGTTATGAAGTACCTTCCTGAAGACAAAGATCGATTATTAGACACAATTAGATCAAGACAATCAGTATCGGAAGTAATAATGAAATGGATTTATGAGGAATACAACATAAATAGTCCAAAAGTGAAAAAGCAATATAACATTGGCTCCGAACATAATGAAAATCTTTCAGTTAAGTTGGCGGGCATAGAACATAAAATCACAAAGGAGAAAACTGAATGTTGGACGGAACTTTTAGGCTTAGGTATATTTAGAATCGCTGTAACAGGAGGAACTCTCGGAAGTGGTTCGGGAAGTAGCTATCATTTAACTGACTTTGGCCTCAAGTTTATCGATTATATTTCTGAGGGGTAGCTGGAATGAGTCGCACAAGGGGTACTCTGTGACGTAACGGTATTGAAGGTCAAAGATTCAAATGCTAGTATTCAAAGGTGAAAGATATGCAGAGAAATAGGTTTTTCCTCATTTTTTCCTCCGTCTTTATTTTTCTACTATTCTTTCTATCTCCTCTGGACCCCGATCTTGGATGGCATTTAAGGTATGGCGAGTACTTTGCAAAAACTTTACATTTTTTGCAAACAAACACACTAACATATTATTTACCCGGTTATTTCTGGCAAAATTCTTATTCGCTTTACCAGATAATTGTATATTTTATATATAAATCTTTCGGACTTCTCGGTTTAAATTTTGCTTTTTCCTCACTAATGACAGCGGCTTATTATTTTTTGGCAAAAACGTATCCTCGTTTTGTCAAAACCTCGTTTATTTTGTTTATTCTCATCTCAATTTTTTGTTGGCATATCTTTTTTGGAGGAATCAGATCACAACTTTTTTCATTCTTTTTTACCACGTTTACCTTTTACCTGCTCGAAAAATCAGATTCAAATCCCCGGGTACTCTACTTTCTGCCTCCTGTATTTTTAATTTGGGCTAATGTACACGGAGCATTTCCTTTTGGTCTTTTGATATTTTTGGCATTTCTTTTAAATAAAATATTACGTAAAGAGAAAAATATTTATTTAACTTCAACAGTATTTATTATTTCCTTAGTAGCCACACTAATAAATCCTTATGGTTTTGGTGTTTACAAAGAAGGTTTAACACATATCACATACCCTCTAGGAAATTTAATTATTGAATGGTTACCGCCACCCTTAACATACATACTAATAATTATTTTTTCCGTTATTTTTACAACTATTAGTATTTTTCTTTCGAAAAGTAATAAAAAAATATACTTTTTAGTACTCATTTCTGTTTTTACAATATTAAGCTTTATGTCCAGAAGAAACATTCCTTATATCGCTCTTGTTATTGCAGAGTCGCTTTTGTGTATTTTCCAGGAAAAATTAGTTATTTTTGAGAAAAACCAGAAAGTTACGGAGTTTTCTATCGTCGGTATCATTTTAGGATTATTATACGTTTTTACGTCTGTTTTACCTGCCAATTACATTACTTCCATGAACTCAGATGCATATTGTTTCAATAGATTTGTTACGTATCCATGTAAAGCGGTTCAGTTTTTGAAAGAAAGTAGTATTAAAAATGAAAATATTTTCGCCAACTATGAGTGGGGAGGATACTTGGAATGGGTTCTCCCTGAAAATAAATATTTTGTAGATGGAAGAATGCCTACCTGGAAAACTCCCGAAAACCTGAGTCCTTATACAGTTTACCTGGATGTTATGCAGGTTCAACCCGGATATGAGGATACTTTGGACAAGTACAAAACCGATATTCTTCTTATTGTTCCCGAGGGTTTTCTTGACCGTGAATTGAAAAACAATCAATCCGTGTGGAATGAGATCTACAGGGACAATATTTCGGTAATTTACTCCAGGAAGCATATTTAATTACGGAGTTACTTTAAAAACCTCGGGCATAAGCCCGAGCGCAACCGCTAAAAATGTTATTGACAAGTATATGGGAGGGGTATATATCTCATCTTATTGGTAGTAGATTAATGAAACTTAAATTAGTTTTATTTTTTAGTTTAGTTATTACACTTCTTTTTGGTTTAGTTTTATTTCCAAGGACAGTAAATGCTCAATTTACCGGAGATTTTGGTTCCATTACAGGATCAGTTAAATGGGGAACAGAACCTATTGGTGCAGATGTACACATCGAGGAAAATACTACCCATTTTGGAGTTAACACTTACGGACCCTCGTTCAATACCGGAGCTATGCTTCCCCCGGGTACTTATACAGTTACGGCTACCGTTAAAGGCTTAAATGGCGAATCAGTCATATTTACTATTGGTGGTCAGACAGTCACAGTGATAGGGGGAGAAACAGCTACAGTTAATTTTGATGCATCACCCCTTAGTGGTTTAGTCAAAGGGGGCTTAAATGGCGGTGGGTATGTTCAGTTTTGTCCGCTGGATGGATCTCCCTGTATCGGAGCTATGGAGCGCTATGGTTCTGCATATTATCAGGTTGGTGGCAATTTTTCTTATCCCCTCCCTCCCGGAGATTACAGAGTGCATGCGATTAATTGGTACGGATATGAAATGGGGAATGTTCCAGTCACAGTGGCTGTTGGACAAATTACCGACGATCCCAATTTACAATTCTCATTAAATTTAAATACCATTACAGGATCGGTTAAATGGGGTACAGAAAATATTAATTCAGAAGTTCTTGTCATGGGTAACACAACAGGTTATGGAGTCCGCAAAAGTGCATCCCCGTTTAATACCGGGTCCATTCTTCCTCCGGACACTTATACAGTTACAGCTTATGTTTTGGGTTTAAATGGTGAATCTACATTGTTTACTATTGGAAGCCAGACAATAACAGTAGCAGGGGGAGAAACGGCAACCGTTAACTTTGACGCATCGAGCGTCAGCGGTTTAGTCAAAGGAAATGTAAACGGATCATGGCCCGGGGGATATGTCCAATTCTGTCCATCAAATGGAACGACTTGTATTGGAGGAATGGATCGTTATGGTGGTCCATACTACCAGATCGGGAGTCAATTTTCTTATCCCCTCCCTCCCGGAGATTACACGGTACATGTAATTAATATATACGGGGAAAACGTGGGGGAGGTTCCGGTCACGGTAACTACTGGACAAATTACCCAAATTGCCGATATACACGTCCCATTTCATGGTTCCATTACAGGATCGGTTAAATGGGGAACGGAACCTATTGGTGCAGATGTACACATCGAGGAAAATACCACCCATTTTGGCATTAACACTTATGGACCCTCGTTTAACACTGGTGCCATTTTCCCTCCAGGTACTTATACAGTTACGGCCACCGTTAAATGGTTAAATGGTGAATCAGTATTGTTTACTATTGGCAGCCAGACAGTAACGGTAGCAGAAGGAGAAACGGCAACCGTTAACTTTGACGCATCACCCATTAGCGGCTTAGTCAAAGGAAGTTTAAGTGGTGGTGGGTATGTTCAGTTCTGTCCGTTAAGTGGAACACCCTGTATTGGAAACATGGATCGTTATGGCTCTCAGTATTTTCAAGTTGGCGGTAATTTTTCTTATCCCCTCCCTCCCGGAGATTACAGAGTGCATGCGATTAATTGGTACGGATATAATTTGGGGGAGATCCAAACATCGGTTCATATATCAGAGTTAACTGATTTAATTGCTACTTCCGTTAATTTACCAACCGGAGATAATGTGACCGCATCTTTAGGTAACGTTACGGCAACCTTTACTAGTGTTATTGATTCAGGTTTTATGAGTTTGATTAAGACATCTAATCCGCAAGGAGGACAACCCCCCTCTCAATATAGATTTTTAGGTACTTATTATGAGTTGACCACTACAGCAACATATACCGGTCCAATCACCGTTTCTTTTACTTATAATGATGCTGATGTACACGGGCAGGAGTCAAACCTTAAACTTTTTCATTGGGATGGATCAGCTTGGCATAATATTACAACCTCTGTAGACGTCGTAAATAATATTATTACTGGTGTTACTCCAACTTTGTCACCATTTGCGATTGGGGATCTTTTAAATTCTCCTCCAACCGCTAGTGCAGGCGGACCATATGATGTTGATGAAGGGTCCTCCGTAACACTCAGCGGAGCAGGTACTGACCCAGATGGAGATGTTTTAACTTATGCTTGGGATTTGGACCACAATGGAACTTTTGAAACATCAGGGCAGAATGTTAATTATTCAGCAGCAGATATAGATGGCCCTGCCGTTAAAACAGTAGACCTTCAGGTATGTGATGATAAGAGTTCTTGTGCAACTTCCACGGCAACCATAAACATACATAATGTTGCACCAACTGCAGGTGTGATTACATTAGATCCGTCTGGACCGCAGATTATTGATGCAACTGTTAATACAAACACTAGTTTTGCCGATCCGGGAAAGCTTGATACTCATACCGCGACCTGGAATTGGGGAGATGGGAACAGCACGAATGGTGTTGTTACTGAATCAAACGGGTCTGGGTCCGTTACAGGCTCTCACACATATACAAGTGCCGGCGTATACACATTAACGATTACAGTAACCGATAATAATAGTGCAGCTGCAACAAAAGAATACAAATATATAGTTATATATGATCCCTCAGCAGGATTTGTAACCGGTGGAGGGCAAGTTTCGTCATCTCTTTTTGGAATTAGTGCAAAATACACCCCGAACAGCCAGACCCCAGTGGGAAATGTTGGATATACATTCTCAAACGGAAGTATGGTTTTAGCTTCAACCCAAATTGATTGGTTAGTAGTTGATGGAAATATAGCAATTTTGACGGGAAGTGGAACAATAAATGGGACAGGTAACTATTATTTCCTGGTGAGTGTGATTGATGGTTCACCTGACAAATTAAGAATTAGAATTTCAGACACATTGGGGAATCTTATATATGATAACCAGCCTGGAGATCCAGAAACTTCAGCTCCCACAACTTCTATATCTGCGGGACAAATAAAAATTCACTAATCATTTTTGAGAGTATATCAAACAGTATCAGTTTTATTTGAGACATTTCCCTTTTATAGTGTCTCATTTGTCTCATTTGGCCTCGAGTATGATACACTTGGAGTAATCAGTTATGGGTCCAAATGGTCCGAGACCCTGATGCTCAGCTAATTTTTCCTAAATAATACATAGACAATAGTTAAAAATAAGAGTAGAGTACGCTTAAATTTAACTAAATCATGCTTAAAGAGAATCCCCCGATAGAAAATATATTACACGACATATACGGTAAAGAACACCCAAATCCTCAAGAATTAATTCTTCCCGATAATCCCTTAAAAAACAACAGCTCTTGTATACGTCCTAATTCAGCAGCAGTAGAAGATTGTTCATTTGGAGATTCGGGAAAAGGTCATATTGTTCAGGAATTGAATGATTTAATGATAAAAACAAGTCCCAAAGGGACTATTTATTCTGAGCGCTGGAACGGAACCCGCAATGCCGGCCATGAAATCAGAATAGGAAATGAAAGCTTAGCTCTTCATCAATTACCCATTGCTTCAGTTCAAGAAGGCGCAACGGCTATCATTGGAAAAGGAATGTTGGTTCACCCAGAAGATCTAATTACTGAAATTAAGTATGCAGAGTCTAAAGTTGGTGGACGTCTACCCAGCACTCTTTTGATTGACCAAAATGCAATTATTACCACAGATTTACACAGTGCTTTTGAAACATATACTAACAAAAAACTTGATGTTGGACATGGCACTACGGGAAGTGGAGTAGCTCAAGGTTACGCTTCTTGGTATGAAAAAAGGGCATTAACAGTTAGAGATTTTGCATCAGAAGAGTGGAGAGATAAATTTGCTAAACAATACGTTTATTACGCTGATTTGATGGGTGGTGTTGATAATTTATCCACTACACTCGTTAATATATTAACAGTTGATGGTAAGCGCACAAGGCAACCAGTGGGAACAATAAATGAATATCTAGATCGTTTGGAAACAGCTCGAACAAAATTAACAGGTTATATAGCAGACGTACGTTTTATCGTAGAAGATGTCTGGAAAAATCAGATAGACGTTCCTTTTACTTTTGAAGGGGCACAGGGAGGTGCTCTAGACCCCTATTATGGAGTTTATCCTGATGTTACAGCAAGTAGACCAATCGGCCGTATAGGTATTCCCGATGCCACAGAAGGGGTAATTCGTTATGATGAGATTGCAATGACCTTATCGACCTTAAAAAATCCTTATATGTCAAGTGTAGGCGCTCGAATTCCTCCTTATACAATGAATAAAGAAATTGCAAAGACGTATAGAACTGAAAATGATGAGGTTGGTCGATCAACAGGACGAGACCGAGGAATTTATCCTATAGATTTAGTTGCGATGAGAGCAATTAAAGATGCTGCTGGTTATAGGTATCTGGCAGTTACCCATCTCGATTCTAATCACGCTGACATCCCTATTGAAGTTGTAACTCGATATGTTAATAAGGATACAGGAAGAACAGAACCCTATCGCCCCTATCAGTGGCACTGGGATCAAGTTGAGGGACACATCGAACAATTACCCAGTTGGGATGGAAAAGAGGTTTCTAATGCAAAAAGCGTTTATGATTTACCTCCAGCGTGTTTACAGTATCTAAGTTTTCTTAATAAAGTGTTAGCCCCCGTAGTAATAGCCACAAACGGACCTAAATTAGGACAAAAAGTTTCATTCTTTTGAGAAATAATTATAAGGATATTATGGTACCAGACCTGTATGCTCAGCTAAGACCCGATTGCCGCATTTCTTATTGAAAAGCGATATTTAAAGTGATATAAGCTACAGTTATCAATATAAATATGAGAACAGAATCAGAACTAAGTATTTACGCACAACAAGAAATTGCTAGGTTGACTAAAAATGCTTCAAGATATGCCGATCCAATAGTCCAAAAATATGACAACAAATTCATAGTACTTGCTTTTCAAATGGACGGAAACGAGCAGACTAAAGTTGTTAATTCGTATGTTCAACATATAGCCGGCATAAAGCCAACTGATCCAAACTGGAGCAGTAAAGCAGGTAAAAGATTAAACGGTATCGGGGATGCTCCCTATGACGGAGTCAAATTTTGGGAGAATATATCCCAAAATCTTCTGGGAATATTTTCGGAGGAAGAAAAGAAATGGCTGGTCGAGAACGACCCTCATGCCAGTGGAGCACTTAATTTACTTTCCTATATGTGTTTTTTCCATCCTGAAACAACATCTGTCATATCATTAATGGATTCAATCGTCGCTTATAAATAGAGGAAATACCCTGTCTCATTTTGTATTAATAGTGATTTGCTAGGAGAAATAAGTTATGGGTTCGAATGGTTCTAGACCGACATGCTCAGCAGAACTGGGCTATGTAAACATAGACCGTGTCCTCTAAATCATTTAAAATCGCACAGGAGGTGATTTGTGACCCAGCTATCGGAGTAGGTTCGATACTATCTGGCACAACTAGCCTCAAATCCATCCCATTAAAATAACTGTACCCATGGCAACCATGACAATCCCTGCTATTAGGTGCAGGGTCCTTAGGCGTTTTTGGCGGATTTCTTCCGCTTTGGCAGGGTCAAATCCTTTATAGACGGCCAGCGAAATTAGAACCATGGGAGAAACAAAAATCAGATTGTACAAAAGAAGATACGCAATTGCCTGAGCATCAAAAACTTTCTTTGCCAGCATTCCCAAAATGACAATATAGGGTCCGCTCGTACACGGCAGCAAAAAAAGACTCACTAAAAATCCAATGAAGAAAGCTCCTAGCGGACTGGTAACAGAATGAATCAATCCTTTAAGGTGCGGCCTCCAGCTTAATGGAACTTCCATTAAAACCCCTTTTCCATACCAGAAATAGTCCTTCAGATTTAATACTCCCAAAATAATTGCCAAAAACCCGACAATTTTGAAAAATCCTCCTGCAATTCCCCCTAAACTTAAAGCCTTGTATAAACCAGAC
>Ga0208958_1003852_pt1 | contig 11253 bp, 12 predicted proteins | sample RifOxyB1_FD_184032 | JGI IMG/M metagenome (GOLD analysis project Ga0208958, IMG submission 184032) | Soil microbial communities from Rifle, Colorado - Rifle Oxygen_injection B1 (SPAdes) | ecosystem: Environmental > Terrestrial > Deep subsurface > Rock core/Sediment | place: Rifle, Colorado...
ATTCCTCCATGCGCTGCGGCTTAGTCGGAGTGACAAGTGGTGATGCCGAAATTTTGATTGAGCAATATTGCTGTTATTGAGATAGGATATTATGTTTCATATAGGTTAATATTTATCAGGACTTGATTGTGAAATGAGATAGATTATGTGTGCATAGGGGAGGTACTATAATTACAACGACCGAAATAGATCAGTTTTTCAGCACTCACTAACAAAATTGTGAGAGCGAGGCCGAAATCTGTATACAAACTGTGATCAAATGGGTGGAGGTAGTGATAGGTGCTACCTCTCTCTTACGGTAATATAATAAATGACTATGTATATATACGGATAAAATCCTATTTGGTCTTGCCGAATTGCATCTATCGGTCTAGAAAATATGATAATCCTTGTATTGTTGACAAGCGGGGAGTAGGGTAGAATGATGAAAGTAGATAAAAATAGCTGGCTAATGGACTTATAACATGAAGAACACAAGTAGCAAGACTGAGAAAATAGGTGGAAGCAGGGCGGTAATATTTGGTATACCTATTTTTAGCAGTCGGAGAGGTGAACTGATAAAGGGGTTGGAAAGTGTTTTGAGTGAAAAAACTGGGAAATGCCTGATATATACGCCTAATCCCGAGATATTGGTTGAGAGTAAACAAAACCCGGAGCTGGCACAAGCCTTGAAGAGTGCTGAAGTGAACATACCAGATGGTATTGGCGTGGTTTTAGCAAACAGAGTCATGGCCAGATTGGGGAGATCGGATGTCCGCATACAGGAGAGAATTGCCGGAGCCGATCTGGCAGAGGATCTGGTCCGGATATGTGCCGCGAGAGGTAAGACGGTGATGCTGCTAGGTGGGCAGGAGGGAGTGGCGTCGCTGGCGGCACGGCGATTGTCTGACAAATATAAGGGTTTGCAGGTAGTGGAGACACAGGGATATCAGGATGTGTTAAAGCCGACCGGGAAAGAGGAGGATCTGGTGGTGGAGATGGTCAGGAAGCATAAGCCCGGACTACTCTTGGTGGCTTTTGGTCAGGGTAAGCAGGAACGGTGGCTTACAGGACACAGGGACCTGCCTTTTGTGATCGGTATGGGTGTGGGGGGGACGCTGGATTTTTGGTCAGGCCATCGCAGTCGCGCGCCTCTGGTCTTACGGCAAATAGGGCTGGAGTGGCTGTACCGTCTGATAAGGGAGCCATGGAGGTGGAGGAGGCAGCTCCGGCTCTTAAAGTTTGTGGGGCTGGTGGTGAAAGAGATTACTTCTTGAGGGAGTCGGGGTCGATGCCGAGGAGATACAGGACCTGCTCCTTGCGGTACCTTCTGTCACCTCTGGAGTTGATGCGGATGGCGGGGAGCTTACCTCTCTTGCCCCAGCGCTTGATGGTCAGGACCGAGACTCGGAGTACATCGGCGACCTCGCGGACAGTGAGCAGATCAGGGAGACTGGCAAGATCGAGATTGGGTGAAGCGGGTGCTTTCATTTGATACACAAAATAACAGATGAGTGAAGTGGGGTCAATACCGAGGACAATTATTAATTGACCTAATTTCTAATTTCTAATTTTTCTAATTATTGAGGAATTTGAGAGACATTGATTACCTTTGAGATACATAAGTCATATTTAGGTCGTGTTTTGGTGATGTACTAGTTTGTATTTTGATATATCTAGAGATAAATATACGGTTTGAAGTGTTACAGTAAGTAGTAATTGACTCCGGAAGCAGGTTAATTATGCTAGTGGTTGTGCTGGCAGAACTGCTGGAGAAAACTGAGGACAACAGGAGCGGGAGCCAAACAATCACGAGCAAACTGATTGAGATTTCTGGTGCCGCTGAGCAGCTGGAGCAGGCTGGAGTAGTGGCGGAGCCGATTCCCGATGGGTTGCTGTTTGTGGACCAGGAAGGTGGATGTCTGGTGCCCATGACTATGAGGCTAGCAGAAGTAGAATTGGTGGATTGCGTGGCGGTGGTATGGGGAGACGAGGAGGAGGTACTGGAGATCAGAAACAAGATGGAAGCTTGCGGTCTGTTACAGGAAGGGATGTTTATCATCAGATTTGATCCGGGGGCGCTGTCTGTGTGGATAGAGCAGCACGATCACGGAGGGAGTGAGGTGCCGGAAGAGGATCTGAGTATGAAAGAAGATTTGCAGGAAACCAGGTCGGTGGAGTATGTGCGGATGGTTGGGTCGGTCAAAGAGATGGCGATGGAGGATCCGGGTGAATTTGTGGGTAAATACCAGTGGATAGATGCAAAGTTACAAAATATTAGCGCAGGGCTGGACGTGCTGTTGGTGGCGTCAGATGCGATCGGGGAGGAAAAGAAATTTAAGTCAGACAGTACGGGTTTAGTGCTTTGGGGTGGCCAATTTGGCAAAAGCATCAGTGTCGAGGCGCTGGAGCCAATCGCAAACGTGGTGGGCTTTATATATTTTGAGGAGTCTGTACCTATGAGCGAGCGGAAGCGGGCTGTGCGTAAGGTACAGGCCAGCGTGCGGAAGTGGCTAAATGATCCCAAAGCGCAGGTGCTGGCAGTGAGCCCCAGCCTGGTAGAAGCGTGGAAAGAGAAGGGAGTGATGACTGTAGCTGAAGAGGAGATCAGGGCATATCTGGCACGGACGGATGAGGTGGAGCAGGTGGATCACGGCTTTTATGCCAGTAGCACGGCTGTACTGAAGGTAGAGCTGTTAAATTTTGAGACGATCCCGACGATTGGTGGAACACAGTTGTTTCTGAAAGAAACGACGGGGAAGCTGTCAAACGTGCAGGTAATCGACTTTGGCTGGAATTTTGGGATCGCGCCATATATGTCGACGATGATGGGACGCCCCCCATGGCGGGACGGACTGGAGCCGTATTTGCGGACAGGTTTGTTTCCCAGGGTCAGCAGGCTGTACCGGACTGATGCATTGCTGTGCTCGATAAACCCACAACTGTTTAACTCCAAAGACGAGACGGGTATGTTTATCCTGGCGGAGATTTACCAGCGATTGGGTTTGAAAGAGATGAAGGAAGAAGTGAAACGGCGGATGCCCAGGACGGCCGGGGATATCGATTGGCGGGAGTGGAAGTCATTTTTGGATGCATATAAGAAGAAAAATTACGATGGTAATAAGTCGATCTATAACGCGGTGATCATCTCCCATGCCCACCAAGACCATGCCACCGGAGTGTCGCTGTTGCGGGACGAGATCCCGGCGGTGGTGAGTCCGTGGACGTGGCTACTGCTGATGACTGATTATGTGGCTGGTTGGCACTGGACGGTGCAGGAGACCCTGGTGCAAAAAACCAGATACGGGGCGACGACTCCGGGGGTGAGTCTGCCGACGACGGCTAGACCTGTCGCAATCATGCACGACGGCGAGGAGATCATGCTGACGCCAAATGTCAGGCTGCTGACTTATGAGGGCTATCACAGTATCCCGGGAGTCATGCCCCAGCTATATGAAGTATTGGATCACGGAGGCGAAGTGGTGGCCTCGTTTGCTTACCCCGGGGATTACAGGTATGACCCGCACTTTTTTGAGGAGGTGGGCAAGCGGGGAGTGCACACGTTGTTTGTGGAGGGGACGAACATCCCCGGTGGGCACAAACTGTCAGCCAAGATGACGGAGGTGGAGGTGGCGGTAAACATTGCCGAGGTGATCGAGAACACGAGTGAGCACGGACTGCCGATCATCAGACTGGTGAAGGGAAACGTGGAGCGACTGAATAACATCATAGAGGCGGCGGATGGCAGGCAGGTGGTGGTGAGCCGGAAGGTGGCGCGTCTGCTGCACATGGCCTCGATCTATACCGCCGCCCACGGTGAGGACTGGTGGGGCAGGGTCAGGCCGCCGTCACTGTCAGACGGCAAGCTGGCGATATACCGGGGGAATAAGCAGAGTTATTACATGTGGGAAAAGGAACTGATGGGCATGCCGGATTATCAGGTGGTGGATGACGAGGAGATCTCTATGTATCCGGGGAAGTATGTACTGGTCATGGACCATCGTGACCGGATCTCGGCGATCAAGGTAGGAGGCAGACGGGTGGAAGAGGTCAATTTTGTCGACTCGGTGTACTGGGTGTATGACTCGGTAGCGAAGATGGAGGCAAAGTTTGTGATGGATATGTGTGACCAGTTGGGTTGGACGTATTACGGAGACATGGAGCGGGGTAGAGGCGGCATAGTGAGGCCGGCACGGGGAGCGAGGTTTCATGCTTCGGGGCACATAGGCTCATTTGATGACCAAGTGTCGCTGATTAAGATGACTGGTGCGGAAAGATTGATCGTGGGCCACAGTGAACATCCGGAGATCGTGGCTAAAGAATTAGCAAAGGCATTCCCGAAGAAAGAAGTGATTCAGAAGGTGAAGAGGCCGTGGGCCAGGTGGGAGTTTTGAGCATAAAAAAAATCCAGACAGTGGATATCTGGATTTGAGTGACTGGCAACATATGGTTAGGTTCCCCAATATTCTTGGTCGTCGAGTTCGCCGGTGCCGATGCCGTCGTAAAGAACAAACTCTTTGCCCCAGTTGGCATAAGCCAAGGGGTATTCGACGGTGGAGGTGATTTCCTGACCATTGAGGTCATAAATAAGGAAACGGAGGCCAACTAGCCAGATCTCAATGACCTGCTGACCTGCCCGTGCCGGGTCAACCCGACAAACGTGCGAGTTGTCCATATACTCAGGTTCTTGACCGTCCTTGATGGCATGGAAGGCTCGGACAATAGTATCATCGTTAGGGTTGTAGACCCACCCCGCGGGGTCGACGGTCTTGAGGGTGCGGGAGATTTCGCCCGGCTGCTTGGTCACGACGTTGTGGGAATCGTCTAGATTCATAACAAACCTTTCTAAATATGTGAAAGTGTGGGTGGATTGTAGCTTATAGTGGGAGATTTGTCAAGAATTTGAGGCTAACGAGTTTCGCGCTACTCGTCATTCCGGGCTTGACCCGGAATCTGTTTCCGGTGAGACGAGAAGATCCTGAATCAAGTTCAGGATGACGGATATTTCCCTCTCCTGCGACTTGTCCGTCTCAGGAGGAAGGAGAGGGCTAGCCTGCCTGCCGGCAGGCAGGGGTGAGGTTTAGTTAGCATAACGAAATAGATGGCAGGAAAAGAATTAAGTGCGAATCTCGTATATCAATGTTTGGCGAGCTCGTCGAGAATGTCTGCATTTTCGGTAATAAAATCAGAAAACCAGCCACTAAGTTTAAGGCCGTGTTTGAGGTCTGCCAGGAATTCTGGTGAATACTTTTTGGTTTTGATGAAGGCTCGGATAATTTTCTTGGAGTTTCGGGTAGGCGGTGGAGTGAAGGGATAAATAGGGGTCATGAGTATGTGTTAACAAAGTTTAGCAAGGCTTGTCAAATGCGGGCAAATAGTTTTGGTGTTAAGATCAAATTATGGCTGAAGTGGCGTTTGCATCAGAGAGGGATATTGAGATGGGGAGAAATGCTGGAGTAGCTGAATTGCCGACGAATCGTGAGATTGGCGACCCGGCGGTGGAGTTGGCCAGGGAGAAGATGATTAGCAGACTGAGGCAAGAAGGCAGAGTGGAAATCATTGATGGTGCTGTGGTGTTTGAAGATGAACAGTCGATCAGGGATTTTATGAAAGAGAGACCAAAAGACTTCCTAAAGCAGGTTGCCGGTCCATTGTTGGCGGGTGATCGGGAGGATCGGTCAGTGATGGGAGTGATGATGGAGTTGTGGGATGGGGTGCAGGTGAACACGGAAGAAAGACTGGTCCGAGGTGAGGCTCCGCTGTATATGTTTTATATAGCTCCGGATGATATTTATGACACTGAGGCGGTTTTTGCTGCGGCTCAAAAGGCCTTTATCGGCGGATGGGAGATGGGGAGGACGGTGATGAATAAAGCAGAGGCGAGTTACCCGACTGTTTCTGGTGGTCGCGTACCCTTGGTCGAGACAGCTTTGATGGCGGGGATTTATGGCTTTGGCGAGGGAGAAAGGGGACAGGATGGGGAATTGTGGGTAAGGAACTTTAAGGATGACGGCCGGTATGTGCAAGTGACGGGGGAGTGGGTGACAAATCATGTGCTTAAAACCTTTGGCTCATGGACGTTTGATAATGGTTTCACGGCGGTAGACGAGGGTTTGCCGGAGCTATGGGGGAGGGGTTTGTTGGTGCCTAACGATTTTCGGCGCCGGGAAGGAATCTGGACGGTGGTGCAGTATAAAGGGATGGTGGGTTTGGTGGATGATGAGGGGGTAATGAGAAGGTATAACCTGGGGACAGAAAATGCAGGCAAATATGCTGAGAGGGTAGGTAATAACCAGTACGTGATATACCGGTATGTTCAGGGTGAGATCGTGCCGGAAAGTAGGGTGGATATCACTGGTATCAGCAGGGAGAGGATGGTGTACAGGGGTGGAACTGTGGACGTCCGGGAAGTGATACGGCCGGAACCCCTGGAAGATGCGCGCGAGATACAGTCGTACGCGGAACTGATTAGATTTAAGAATGTCTTGCGGAAAGCGGGAAGAAACGACATGGATAGGTTGAACACTCGCCAGCAATTTTTATTAATGAATCTGTGGCGTGAGTATGGGGGGTCCGAAGTGAATCCGGGCGTGGTGTGTGAGGTACTGAAGAGCTTTGACCTGGTAAATGCTTGGCTGGCGGAATGGGAACAGCAGGCAGGCAGAGGTAAGTTGGGTGATATCAGGCGGATTTTCTTGACTCGGGTGGGCCAAGCATTCCGAGCGCATATGCAAGATATCGCGGCTAGGGTATTTGCCGGAGAAGATCAGGCTACGGATGAGCTGGTGATAGGAAACGAGATGCTGGAAGTGCTGAATGACTGTATTCGGGGTGAGGGAGGATGGAGGATGCGACAAGATAATGAGCACCCGAAGCTGCAGATCGGTGGACGGGAAGGTACGACGAGGCTGGTAGAGGACGTAACAGTGATTTTTGAGAACAATGCGTATCCAGGGCGAGAGATGAGCATGGTGATCCGGCCTAAAGAAGGGGAGTTTCGGGGAACCCAGCGGGAAGCATGTTTGCGGATAAATTACAAAGAGGGTCGTCAACAAATAATGGGTCTGAGGATAGACTTGAGTTTTGGAAAGGTCTCATTGGACTTTGACGCAGTAAAACACTTGGGCGCCCAGTATCATAAGGATACTCAGTTTGAGGAAGCGTTAAACAGCCCTAAAGTGTTTGAACAAATGGGTCACTTTTTTGCACAGATGCTGGGAGTGGAGAACCTAGAGAAGGCCAGTGGAGGGAAAAAGGTAGCTTGGAAGCGGGCTTAGGAGCGTTTGTGAAATGGGGGCAGGGGTTTGGTATAAGGGTTGGGGCCGGGGCTGTCCCACTTTGAGGTGATATCCAGGTGTTCCTGAGCTGTAGCCAGCCAAAGCGCATCGAATACTGTCTTTAGTGTTTGGGCGATGTCTTGGTTGTCGATGATCATCCCGATTAACTCGTTTTTCAGGGACATGACGGCGACTTTGCGGCCATAGATGATGATTTGGGAATGGAGACTTAAGTGAAATTTCTGGGTGATGTGGCGCTCGACCAAACGAGGCTGATCGAGCATCAGGTAGGTGTAGCGGGTATAGACGGGCTCGAGTGGGGTGATAGTGCGGACATGGATATTGGCGGCGACCTGGCGGCTGATCTGCCGATCGATCAAGGTGTTCATCTCTGGGGTGTCGTGGTCATAGACGGAGCGCAGCAGGATCATATCCTGGCCGGTGGCGATGATATCGTCATAGATCTTTTGGACGCCGGTGTAGCCTTCGAAGTAAGTGATCGTGGGCTGGTGACGCTTGAGTGTGTAGGCAGATTTGAGCTGGGGGAGGAGGGCATCCAGATTCAGGCTGGCCTGGAGAGCCTGCTGTTTCTGGTTTTCGGCTAGGAGAGTGAGCTGGTCGGGGGAAAGGGGAGAAAATAGGCTGGCTCGCCCTTTGTGCTTGACGGTGACTAGTTTCCTTTTGGCTAGGCTCTTGCAGACAGCATAGACGTAAGTCCGCTTTACACTAGTGTTTTTGGCGAGCTGTGATGCCCCTTGGGGGCCCTGGGAGAGCAGGGATTGGTAGATGGCCGCCTCCTCGGCTGAGAGGCCAACTCCCTCCAGGATGGAAAGGGAAGAATTTTCAATTTTCAAATTCCAATTTTCAAATTAGCAATAATTTCAGCCTAGTCTACCTAGCTGTCATTGTCAATTAGTTGTGACAGTAGAGGCTACTTTGAGGCTGAATGGGCTGGTAAGACTGTCTGGGGGACTTGACAAATGGGTAGGCCTGTAGTATGATACGCGAGATCTTTGACATCTCGCTACGCACCTGAGGCTAAGCGTCTTGGCCTTGGCTGCGTGGCTACGCTTTGGAGCCCGATAGAAACCCTTCAAGGAGGGGAAGATGACCACGGTTTTTGGAGTGAACGCGGCTTGGACGTTGATCGCGTTGGACGCGCATGAATCTTCGGTCCTGAAGGCACTGCGTGCCTTGGCCGAAGGCGGCGAAGAGGGCTTGGCCCGCTTTGCCCAGGTGTCGGTTCAAGAACTGGACACCGACGGGTTGGCGCGCCAGGCGCTGGTCGTGCGTGGTGTTCTTGCGGCCATGGGCATCAGTCTCGGTGACTATCTCAGCAAGGTCAGCGAGGTTCAGACCGTCGCCACGGTGGCGATGATGGAGCGGGCGCTCGATGAATTGACTGCTGATTCAGTCGAGCGTGTCACGGTGTCCGCCTGGTTTGAGGCCTGGAATGCCTTGTTGAAAGACGAGGATGGCTGGGCCGGCCCTGGTATGGTGGTCCGTTCGTTTGCGACCAGCCTTCTGGGCAAGTGGCTAGAGTTCGTCGCCAAAAAGGGCGCGATTGTTCTCCGCCTGCCCGGAAAATAGTTTTTGCTGGCGAGCACTTTTATCTTCAAGGTTTCTCCTTGCAGGTTGCTCGCCCGCTTTATTGAGTTTTTTAACTTCCTTATCCTGACTTAGAAAAGCTCATTGAGCGAGAGGAAAAAATCATCATGGCAACGAAAATCGTTCGTATCACCCGTCACGAAGCCGAAACATCGCAGACGGCGGTGTTGAAGCAATTCTTCGGCCAAGACATGGAAGTCATCGTGGTCAATGAGACCATGCCGATGGAAAGTAAGGCGTTTGTGGCCCGTTTTGATGAGGTCACGATGGGCGCTGATGTCGTCGAGGTGGTTCTCCCCCCCAATCTGTTAGAAGCAGCGCTGAAATTCTCGGCGTTTGCCAAGCGCGGCGGTCAGATCCTCCGGGCGACCATGAATCGCGTGGCACGGATCGTTGATGGCTCTCCGGCACTGAACGACAAGGGTGAACAGATTTACGATTTCGTTTTCGACCACTATGAAGTGGTTGAGAAGGTCGAAGTCGTGACTCACATCCTCGGCGAACAGCCAAAAGCGTCTGAGGTAAGCGTCACCCGCGAAGAGGCCATCCAAATGTGGTTGGAACTCCACCACGCTTGGATGGAGTGGGCCAACTTCGGTGGCTGGCCGAGCGATGCTCAGAAATCCTTCGCTGGCGGTCTCCAGATCAAACTGGGGATTGCCCCAAATCAGGAACGCGATTCCAGCTATCGCTGGGACTACCGCGACTACGTTAAGTAGTCCTGATTTTGTTTTTTTTGGCGGCGAGTGTCGCGTCATACGCGATTTAAAAACACTCGCCCGCTTTATTGAGTTTTTGAAAATCTGAAATTTATCAGAAGATGACATTCCAGGAGGAATGTTACAAAAGCTCATTGAGCGGAGGAAAAGATGCTCGGTAAAAAGTTGGAAGAGTTCATTAACAGCGTGAAACCCACGCGTGTTGTCATCGGACACCAGGTCACCTGGTCCTGGATGGAACAACAGGGGGCGAAAATCCTGCCGAGGCCTCAGAAGCGGCTTTTTCAAAGCACTGACATCCAGAGGATTTCGTTTCGCGGGAAAGTATTTCCCGTGGGGACGATCTTCCGTGTTGAGGCCGGTTGGTCACCTCAATTCGAAAGTGGACTGCTGCGCTTCGTTGTGCATGCTTCGTTGTGGGAGAAGAAAGATCCCACAGTCACACACTGGAGCTGGGTTGACTATTGCGACCCTGAGGCGTTTGGATATGACGATGTCGTCGTGGACACGCCTGAACCAGTGCTGGATATGCCCATTCCGCTGTGGATGAATGCTGTAGGACAGTACGGCGAGGACGCCTATGCGACCACAACGACTGTCTTTTTGTCCGAAGCGCGCCAGATGGCCGATGAATTTCGTGCCAAGTTGGCCGAACTGGGACTGTAGTTTTTTTGCTGGCGAAGGTTTTTTTGAAGCCTTCGCCCGCTTTATTGAGTTTTTTGAAATTCTGAATTTATCTGATGGCGTTCCACCTCGGGGGAGTCCCTTACGGGCCACCTGCCTGCCGGCAGGCAGGCCGCCCGAGGAGAAACGCTGCAAAAGCTCATTGAGCGAGGAGCGTGAAATGGAAGACCGGTTTACGTCGGTTGTGATGTTCTTGTTGACGACGATGTTTGTGGCCGTCGTTTTAACCGTGACCGTATGGGCAGCGGCCTTTTTGGCTTGGATGGTCATGGCGATCGCCATCATGGTCGGCTACATCGTCACAAGTATTTGGTTTTAGCCGTTAGAATGGCGCGAGCGACTGGGGAGGAGTGGGGAATTTTCCTTACTGCCAAGCCAGTCGCTTTTTTTGTCTAGTAGACCTCCGATAAAAAAACACCCAACCGGGTGGTTGGGTTGTGGCGGAAGCTATTGTGGAGCCGGAGGGCGAACGACTGATATCAACTTACATGGCTTTCCGAGTTCTACGGGGTCCTTCCCGGCCGCTTGCCTAAACGTGCAGGTGAGTGTGATCAAGTCACCTGGGTTGACTTCCTTGCCGTCGGTCCTGACGGACACCAGGGTATCGGCTTTGTCATACTTGAAAAGTATGGACGCCGAATTGTCTTCCTGGGGAGACACGCTTTCGACCTCTACTTGGACTGTTTTCTGGTAGCGGCTGCAGGCTAGACTCGCCAGAACCAGCATGACGATGACGATCAAAACCGCTTTGGTTTTCATTTTTGCCTCCGAATGTACAGGTTGAGGAAATTATAAGGTTGATGTGGCAACTTGTCAACCCTATAACATTGATAATCTGTTGACGGAGGCTTGACAAGATGCTAGACCTGTAGTATATTTGAGCCTGGTTTTGAAATGTCCTTTAAACAGGCGCAAAAACGCCAAGGGAGATAAACTGTGGGTACTAAAGCTACCTCCATGAAAGTAGTAAGTCTCGAGGTGAACAA
>Ga0208958_1003856_pt1 | contig 11244 bp, 10 predicted proteins | sample RifOxyB1_FD_184032 | JGI IMG/M metagenome (GOLD analysis project Ga0208958, IMG submission 184032) | Soil microbial communities from Rifle, Colorado - Rifle Oxygen_injection B1 (SPAdes) | ecosystem: Environmental > Terrestrial > Deep subsurface > Rock core/Sediment | place: Rifle, Colorado...
AGGCGCTTGCGGGGCCTGCGCGCACGCGGTCAGGCTGAGGGCGCCCAGCAGGGCGGCGGTGATCAGGCGGGGCATCAGGAGCATCCGGTGGAGCCGCGAGGCGGCGAGTGGCGGAAAGAGGTACCGATTCTGGCACACGCCAGCGGGCGGCCGGCTTAACCGGCTGCAAGCGTGACCGGGTTCATGCGCGCGGGTGATGGCGGCCGTGCAGTTGCTTGAGGTGTTCGCGCGCCACCAGGGTGTAGATCTGCGTGGTGGACAGCGAACTGTGCCCCAGCAGCAGCTGCAACGCGCGCAAGTCGGCGCCACGGTTGAGCAGATGGGTGGCGAAGCTGTGCCGCAGTCCGTGCGGACTGATGCGGACAGGGTCGATGCCGGCCACCGCCGCGTACCGCTTCACCAGCGCCCAGAATTGCTGCCGGGTCGGCGGCTGGCCGCCCGTACCGAGGAACAGCGACGGCACGCTGCGTTTCCCGGCCAGGACAGGCCGGGCCTGCGCCAGGTAGGTTTCCAGCCAGTGCTGCGATTCCTCGCCCAGGGGCACCAGCCGGTCCTTGCTGCCCTTGCCGGTGACCCGCAGTACGCCCTGGCGCAGGTTGACCGCGGTCGCCGGCAGGTTGACCAGCTCGCTGACGCGCAGGCCGGCGGCGTACATCAGTTCCAGCATGGCGCGGTCGCGCAGGCCAAGCGGCGTGGCGGTGTCGGGGGCGGCCAGCAGCGCGTCGATTTCGGTTTCGGCCAGCGCCTTGGGCAGCGAGCGTGGCAGGCGCGGCGGGTCCAGCAGGGCGGTCGGATCGTCGCGCCGCAGCCCCTGCCGCAGCCGGTGGGCGAAGAAGGCCCGCAGGGCCGACAGCAGGCGCGCGTTGCTGCGCGGCGAATAGCCCTGGCGGGTCCGCCAGGCCAGGTAATCGAACAGGCCCACGCGATCGGCGCCGGCCAGTCCACCCTCGCGGCCGTTGCGCCAGCGGGCGAAACCCTCCAGGTCGCGCCGGTAGCTGTCCAGCGTGGGCCGGGCCAGCCCGCTCTCGGCCCAGACCGCATCGAGGAAGGCGGCGATGTGGGTGGCGTCGGCGTCGGGCACGGGCGGCAAGGCATTCGCCTGCTGGCGGCGTTCGGCGGGCGTGCGGACGGTCATACGGCTAGCTTAGGCGATGCGTCCTGGTCTTGTGGGAGCGACGTGAGTCGCGAAGCGGGGAGTGGGACGCGATCCATGCCGCGGGCCGATGTCTGCGGCGTCCTCCACAACCCTGCTGCTCCAGCGACAGGGTTGGGTTTTCGCGACTCACGTCGCTCCCACAGGAGTCGAAAGGGCGCAGCCGGTATCCTGTCGCGATGAAATCCGCCCCCGTCATCGAGAAACCCCGCGCCCTGGTCGGCTGGCGCCTGCTCGCCCTGCTCTACGACGTCTGGCCCGTGCTGGCGATGTGGTTGGCCGTGGCCATCCCGTTCGTCCTGGTCGATGTGGTGATCAGCGGCGACGTCCGCCACAACATCGAGCCCTTCAGCCCGATGTGGTGGCTGCTGTGGGCCTGCTGCTGGGGCGTCGCCGGCCTGTACGCCACCTTCAGCTGGCTGCGCGGCGGACAGACGCTGGGCATGCGGCCGTGGCGGCTGAAAGTGACCGCACCCGACGGCAGCGCGCCGACCCTCGCCGCGCTGTGGCGCCGCTATGCGCTGGCGACGATGTCCACGCTCGCCGGCGGCCTTGGCTTCTGGTGGGCGTGGCTGGACCGCGACCGGCTGACCTGGCACGACCGCTACAGCGGCACGCGCATGGTCAGGCTGCCGAAGCGCGCGCGCTGAGCGCCCGCGTATGCAGGGAATCAGCCACCTCACCTTCATCGTCCGCGACCTCGACCGCATGGCCGCCTTCCTGTGCGATGGCTTGGGCGCGCGCGAGGTGTACGACAGCGAGGAACGTGCGTTCTCCCTCTCGCGCGAGAAGTTCTTCCTGCTCGGCGGCGTGTGGCTGGCCGCGATGGAAGGCGACCCCCCTGCCGTGCGCACGTACCAGCACGTGGCGTTCGCGGTGGAAGAGCAGGACCTGCCTGTGTACCGGGCCCGGCTGGAGGCGCTGGGTGTGGAGATCCGTCCGCCGCGCGGGCGGGTCGAGGGCGAAGGCGCGTCGCTGTACTTCTACGATTTCGACAACCACCTGTTCGAGCTGCACGCCGGCACGCTGGAACATCGGCTCGCCAGGTACGCGGACCGGCGCTGAGGTCCGCGGGAGCCGCTTCAGCGGCTGCGCCGCCGGAACATCAGCCACGAAATGCCCAGCAGGGCGAACGGCGGGATGGCGTAGGCGATGCGGTAATCAAGCCGGAACGCCCCGGCCAGCCGGACGAACATCGTCTGCAGCACCCAGAAGCCCACGGCGAACACGATGCCCAGGAACAACCGCTTGCCCATGCCGCCGCTGCGCAGGCTGCCGAAGGCGAAGGGAATGGCGGCCAGGCACAGCGCCAGCACGTTGAGCGGATAGAACCAGCGCGCCCAGTACTGGTCCTCGTAGTCGCGCGCGTCCAGTCCGTTGCGCTTGCGGTAGTCGATGTTCTGGCTCAGCTCGTGGCTGGGCATGTTGCGCGCGCGCACCAGGCTGGACGACAGCACCGAGGCGTCCAGTTCCGACTCCCAGCGCTCGCCCAGCACCGTGACCTGGGTGGCGGAGCGCTCGTTGAAGGTGGTGCGGCGGACGTTCTTCAGCAGCCAGTAGCCGTCCAGGTGTTCGGCGCTGGCGGCGTGCGCGATGGAGGCCAGGCGGCCGTCCTCGGCCAGCTCGTACATGCGCACGTCGCGCAGTTGCAGCGACACCTTGCCGCCGGGCTGCTCGCGCTCCTCGCCGCTCTGCGCGTAGAGGAACGTGTTGCCTTCGCGCGCCCACAGCCCGGAATAGCGGTCCATCGCCACGTTGCCGGTGCGGGCGCTCATCTTCAGGGTGTCGGCCTGGCGCTGGCCCCACGGGCCCAGGGTTTCACCGCTGACCACCATCAGGCCGGTCAACAGCGCCAGCGCCGCCGCCACGGAGATGCTCAAGCGGCGCCGGGACAGACCAAGCGCACGCAGCGCGGTCAGTTCCGAGCTGGCCGCCAGCTGGCCCAGCCCCATCAGCGAACCGATCACCGCCGCGGTGGGAAACATCGTGTAGGCGCGGCGCGGCACCGTGTACAGCACCCAGGCCACGGCATGGCCGAAGGTGTAGTTGCCGGTGCCCAGGTCGCCGATCTCGCCGGACAGCGCCATCACCACGTCCAGGCCCACCAGCACCGCCCAGGCCAGCAGGACGGTGACCAGTACCACCTGGCCCACGTAGGTGTCGTGCAGGCGGGGCATGAGCCTCATGCGCGCCTCCGCGGCCGGGACGGCCGCCCGTCACGCAGATAGAACCAGACCGACGCGGCCAGCAGCGGCAGGGTCAGCCACCACAGGCCGGCCATGCCGGGCAGCTTGTCGTCGCTGAGCCACTGGGTGCCGTTGAACATCAGGCTGATGCCCACCAGGTAGGCCAGGAAGCCCAGCATCACCCGTCCGTAGCGGGTCTGACGGGGCGAACTGCGCGACAGCGGCAGGGTCAGCAGCGCGAACGCCAGCGCCAGCAGCGGCGGGGTCAGGCGCGCGTGCAGCTGCGCGTTGGCGGCCGGACGCGCGTCGCCCAGCAGGTTCGAGGTGGGCTGCAGCGAGGGATCGTCCTTGTCCAGAGTGTCGGCGCGGTCCGGCAGGGCGACTTCATTGGCCTTGTAGCGGATCAGCCGGTAATCCAGGCCGGGACCGTCCGGGCCCTCGACCCGGAAGCCGTCATCCAGTCTCAGGTAACGGTTGCGTTCGCCCTCGAAGAACATCTGCCCGGACTTCGCCGTCACCACGTCGATGCGGCCGTCCTTCGCCCGGTGCATGAACACCCTGCTCAGCCCGGTCCCGTCCGGCGACAGCCCGCTCACGTAGACCACCGCGCCGCTGGACAGCACGGTGAACTTGCCGGCGTCCAGGCCCGAGACCACCAGGCTGCGGTTGGCGTGTTCCAGCATGGTCTGCGCGGTGCGCAGCGCCCATGGGCCCAGCCACAGCGAGCACAGGCCGACAATGACCACCACCGGCACCACCAGCATCAGCAGCGGCCGCAGCAGGCGGCGCGGGCCGATGCCGGCCGCCGTCAGCACCGCCATTTCCGAATCCCGATAGAGGCGCGAGAACGCCAGCAGCAGCCCCAGCATCAGCGCCAGCGGGATGATGTAGGGCATGTAGTTGAGGAACTGCAGGCCCAGCTGGGATAGCAGCAGGCGGGCCGGCACCTTGCCGTCCGCCACGTCGCCCAGCAGGTCCGCCATCACGCCGCCCACGCTGACCATCAGCAGGATGATCAGGGTGGCCAGGAAACTCTGGGTGAATTCCCGGAACAGGTAGCGGTCCAGCTTCGGCATCAGGAGGGCTTGATCTACAATCTCGGGCTTGTGCGCCGCACCTGCGGCGGCGGTCTCTGCGGTCCGGGATGGCACCAGCCACCTTTCATCCGGCCCGCGATTGTACGTAACTGAACCGGGAATCTGATCAATGACGCTGGAATTCACCCTGAACCGCGAAGCCCCCGCCCAGGCCGGCGTCGACTGCCTCGTGGTAGGCGCCTGGGCCGACAAGAGCCTCACGCCGGCCGCGCAGGCCGTGGATGCGGCGAGCGGCGGCAAGCTGTCGGCCCTGGTCCAGCGCGGCGATGTCGGCGGCAAGACGGGCAAGACCACCCTGCTGCACGACCTGCCGGGCGTCGCCGCCCCGCGCGTGCTGGTGGTGGGACTGGGCGAAACGGCCAAGTTCGGCGTGGCCCAGTACCTGAAGGCCGTCGGCGATGCGGCCCGCGCGCTGAAGACCGGCCCGGCGAAATCCGCGCTGTTCACCCTGTCCGAAGTGGACGTGAAGGACCGCGATGCCGCCTGGAAGATCCGCCAGGCCGTGATCGCCGCGGACCACGCCTGCTACCGCTACACCGCCACCCTGGGCAAGAAGAAGAACGACGACCCGGGCCTGGTCCGCTTCGACGTCAGCGGCGACGACGCCCAGGCGCTGGCGCAGGGCGTGGCCATCGCCGCAGGCGTGCAGACCACCCGTGAACTCGGCAACCTGCCGCCGAACATCTGCACCCCGGCATATCTGGCCGAGCAGGCCCAGAAGCTGGCGGCCGAAACCGGCGCCGAGGCTGAGATCCTCGACGAGGCGCAGATGGAAGCGCTGGGCATGGGGTCGCTGCTGGCCGTGGCCCGCGGCTCGGCCAACCGCCCGCGCCTGATCGTGCTGAAGTGGAACGGGGGCGGTGACGCCAAGCCGTACGTGCTGGTCGGCAAGGGCATCACCTTCGACACCGGCGGCGTGAACCTGAAGACCCAGGGCGGCATCGAGGAGATGAAGTACGACATGCTGGGCGCCGGCAGCGTCATCGGCACGTTCGTGGCCGCGGCGAAGATGAAGCTGCCGCTGAACCTGGTGGTGATCGTGCCGGCGGTGGAGAACGCCATCGACGGCAATGCGTATCGTCCCTCCGACGTCATCACCAGCATGTCCGGCAAGACGATCGAAGTCGGCAACACCGACGCCGAGGGCCGCCTGATCCTGTGCGACGCGCTGACCTACGCCGAGCGCTTCAAGCCCGCCGCACTGGTCGACGTGGCCACGCTGACCGGCGCCTGCATCGTGGCGCTGGGCCGCTACGCCAGCGGCCTGATGAGCAAGCACGACGACCTCAGCAACGAGCTGCTGGGCGCCGGCGAAACCGTGTTCGACCGCGCCTGGCGCCTGCCGCTGTGGGACGAGTACCAGACCCAGCTGGAGTCCACCTTCGCCGACGTCTACAACATCGGCGGCCGCTGGGCCGGGGCCATCACCGCCGGCTGCTTCCTGGCCCGCTTCACCGAAGGCCAGCGCTGGGCGCACCTGGACATCGCCGGCGTGTCCAACGACGAAGGCAAGCGCGGCATGGCGACCGGTCGTCCGGTCGGCCTGCTGAGCCAGTGGCTGCTGGACCGCGCTGGATGAGGCGGAAAGCGGGAACGGGGAACCGGGAACGGGAAATGAAGGTTTTCCGTGACCCGATCCTCTCCGCCGCGATCCATCGTCATTCCCCGTTCCCCGCTCCCGGTTCCCTGCCCCCATGCGTGCCGACTTCTACCTGATCGCCAAGCCGCGCTTCCTCGAGGAGCCGCTCAAGCTGGTCTGCGAACTGGCCCGCAAGGCCTACGACAGCAACCAGTGGACGCTGGTGCTGGCGCGTGACGCGGCACAGGCCGAGGCACTGGACGAGCTGTTGTGGGAGTTCGATCCCGACGCCTACATCCCGCACCAGATCGCCGGCGACGAAGAGGACGAACTGACGCCCGTGCTGATCGCCACGCCGGATGTCGACGTGCCGGCCCGCGCGCTGGTGATCAACCTGCGCGACGAGGCCTTCGCCGGTGCCTGCGAGCGCGTGCTGGAAGTGGTGCCCGCCGATCCGTCCGCACGCGAACCGCTGCGCGAGCGCTGGAAGCAGTACAAGGCGCGCGGCTTTGAAGTGAACAAGCACGATATGTAGCACCCGTCATTCCAGCGAACGCTGGAATCCATTCTGCCGTTGCGCTGGCCTCCCGCCAGACAACGCAAAGGCAAGATCAAGATGGATCCCGGCAGTCGCCGGGATGACGACTCCAACATCCCCCCGGAATCCCATGACCGACCTCGCCCCCAGCTACGACCCGAAATCCTTCGAATCCCGCCTGTACGCGCAGTGGGAAGCGACCGGCTACTTCAAGCCCAGCGGCAAGGGCGAACCGTACACGGTGCTGCTGCCGCCGCCGAACGTCACCGGCACCCTGCATATGGGCCACGCGTTCCAGCACACGCTGATGGACGCGCTGGTGCGCTACCACCGCATGCGCGGCTACGACACGCTGTGGCAGATGGGCACCGACCATGCGGGCATCGCGACGGAGATGGTCGTCAGCCGCAACCTGGCGCTGGAAGGCCAGGGTGAGACGCGCGATTCGCTGGGCCGCGACGGCTTCATCGCCAAAGTCTGGGAGTGGAAGGCGCAGTCCGGCGACACCATCGAGCGGCAGATGCGCCGCATGGGTGCGTCCGGCGACTGGTCGCGCAGCACCTTCACGATGGATGAGCAGGCCTCCAAGGCCGTCATCGAGGCCTTCGTGCGCTGGCACGAGCAGGGCCTGATCTACCGCGGCCAGCGACTGGTCAACTGGGATCCGGTACTGAAGACCGCGATTTCCGACCTGGAAGTGGAGAACGTCGAGGAAGACGGCTTCCTGTGGTCGATCGAGTACCCGCTCGCCGACGGCAGCGGCTCGCTGGTGGTCGCCACCACGCGTCCGGAAACCATGCTCGGCGACACTGCGGTGATGGTGCATCCGGAAGACGAGCGTTACGCGCACCTGATCGGCAAGATGGTCAAGCTGCCGCTGACCGAACGCGAGATCCCGGTGATCGCCGACGACTATGTCGACCGCGAGTTCGGCACCGGCGTGGTCAAGGTCACGCCTGCGCACGACTTCAACGATTATCAGGTCGGCCTGCGACACAGCCTGCCGCTGATCAACCTGCTGACGCCCACCGCGGCGATCAACGAGAACGCACCGGAAAAGTATCGCGGCCTGGACCGCTACGAAGCACGCAAGGCCGTGCTCGCGGATCTGGAAGACCTCGGCCTGCTCGTAGAAACTAAACCGCACAAGCTGCAAGTGCCGCGCGGCGACCGCACCGGCCAGGTGATCGAGCCCTACCTGACCGACCAGTGGTTCGTGAAGATGGACGGCCTGGCCAAGCGCGGCCTGGAACTGGTCGAGTCCGGCGAGGTGAAGTTCGTGCCGCCGAACTGGATCAACACCTACCGCCACTGGATGGAGAACATCCAGGACTGGTGCATCAGCCGCCAGCTCTGGTGGGGCCACCGCATTCCGGCGTGGTTCGACGACGCGGGCAACTGCTACGTCGGCCGCGACGAAGCCGAAGCGCGCGCCAAGGCCGGTCTCTCCGCCGATGTCGCGCTGACCCAGGACAGCGACGTGCTGGAGACCTGGTTCTCCTCGCAGCTGTGGCCGTTCAGCACGATGGGCTGGCCTGACGAACAGGCGATGGCCGCGCGCGGCTTCGACCGCTACCTGCCGTCGTCGGTGCTGGTCACCGGCTTCGACATCATCTTCTTCTGGGTGGCGCGCATGGTGATGGCCACCGACAGCTTCGTCGGCCAGGTGCCGTTCCGCGACGTCTACATGACCGGCCTGATCCGCGACAAGGACGGCCAGAAGATGTCCAAGTCCAAGGGCAACGTGCTGGACCCACTGGACATCATCGACGGCATCTCGCTGGAAGACCTGGTGGCCAAGCGCACCGGCGGCCTGATGCAGCCGAAGATGGCCGAGAAGATCGAGAAGGCCACGCGCAAGGAATTCCCGGACGGCATCGTGGCGCACGGCGCCGACGCGCTGCGCTTCACCATCGCTGCGCTGGCGACCCACGGCCGCGACATCAAGTTCGACATGGGCCGCGCCGAGGGCTACAAGAACTTCTGCAACAAGCTGTGGAACGCCACCCGCTTCGTGCTGATGAACACCGAGGGCTTCAGCGCCACCGGCACACCGCAGCCGAAGACGGATGCCGAACGCTGGATCCTGTCGCGCCTGGCCCAGGTCACCGCGGAAGCCGAAGCGCAGTTCGCCGCCTACCGCTTCGACCTGCTGTCCCAGGCGCTGTACGAGTTCGCCTGGAACGAGTTCTGCGACTGGTTCGTCGAACTCGCCAAGCCTGCCCTGAGCAAGGCCGAAGGGCCTGCGCTCAATGGCAATGACAAGGATGCGGCCGACAGCACCCGCCACACGCTGCTGTACGTGCTGGAATCGCTGCTGCGTCTGCTGCACCCGCTGACCCCGTTCGTCACCGAGGAACTGTGGCAGCAGGTCGCGCCGAAGCTGGGCATCGATGGCGGCACCGTGTCGTTGCGCCCCTACCCGGTCGCCAGCGACTTCGCCGGCCAGGACTACGCGCAGGCCGATGCCGACGTGGAATGGCTGAAGACCATGGTGTCCGCGCTGCGTCGCGTGCGCAGCGAGCTGAACGTGTCGCCGGCGAAGACCATCCGCCTGCTGCTGCAGGACGGCAACGACCATGACCGCGCATGCGTCGCGCGCTTCGCATCGTCGCTGTCGTTCCTGCTGAAACTGGACGACATCGCATGGATGGAGGCCGGCGCGGACGCGCCCGCCTCCGCCGCCGCCGTGGTCGGCGAATTGAAGCTGCTGGTGCCGCTGGAAGGCCTGGTCGACCTGGATGCCGAGCGCGCGCGCCTGGACAAGGAAATCGCCCGCGTGTCCGGCGAGAAGGACAAGAGCGAGGCCAAGCTGGCCAAGTTCACCGACAAGGTGCCCCCGGCCGTGGTCGAACAGGAGCGCCAGCGCCTGGCCGACTGGAGCAGCCAGCTCGCCGCCCTGCACGCGCAGCGCGCGAAGCTCTAGCCCGGCGTCATCGCGGCGAAAGCCGGGACCCAGCGGCTTTGCGGGTGGAAAGCCAAGACTCCGGGTCCCGGTGTTCGTCCGGCTGACGGTTGGACTGTTTCGCCATGGTGCCGCGTCGGCGGGCCAAGACCCGCCCTACAAAGGCGGCATCGTGGTGATGTCGTCGGCGACCAGTTCGATCGCCATCACCAGCGCATCCTCGCGGCCATCGCGGGCAGGGTAGTAGCGTGGGCGGCGGCCGATCTCGTTGAAGCCTTCGCTGTGGTACAGCGCGATGGCGCCGGGATTGGAGGGCCGGACTTCCAGGAACACACGCTGCGAGCGCTGGTCGCGCGCGATCTTCACCAGCGCACGCAACAGGTACCGACCCAGTCCCCGCCCCTGGCGCTCGGGCGCAACGCAGATGTTCAGCACATGCGCCTCGTCCGCGGCGATGCTGAGCAGCCCATAGCCGATCACCAGGCCGTGTTCGGTCATCACCCAAGACGGGTAGCCCGACTTCAGGCAGTCGCGGAAGATCCCCCGGGTCCAGGGAAACGGATATGCCCGCTGCTCGATGGCCATCACCGCATCAAGGTCGCCCTCGCGCATCGGCCGCAGGCTGGGTGCGGACGTCGGTGAAACCTCGACGCCCTGCGCACTCACGGCGCGCTCCGCCGCAGGCGCCGCAGTACCGGCCATAGCGCGCGCTTGGCCGCGGGGTTGCCGCGCAGCTCGGCCGACGAAGGCCATTGCGCGAACACCTCCGCCGCGCCCGGCGCATTGGGATTCATGCCCGAAGCGCGGATCAGCGCGAAATGCAGCCGGTCGGGCATGCGCGAACCGGGCAGGCGCGCCGGCGACGCGGGACGCACCGGCGGCGTGCGCTCGATCGCCTCGGGTGCCGGCGGCCGGGCGCGCACGGGCGACGGCGGCGCCTCACGCTCGGGACGCTCGGACACGGCTTCCGTCGCCGCCCGGGACGGTGCCCCCCCCTCGGTGGGCCAGTCGGCAGGCAGGAAGACGGTCAGGCCCAGCGCGCGCAGCCAACCCTGCTGCTCGGCCGACCACAGACGGTCCGCCGCGAGCGTCACGCCTGCGCATCCTTGTGCCGACGCACCCGCTGCCACAGCCAATAGCCCGGTCCCGACAGCGCGTACACCACGCCGACGGCCAGCAGCGTGCGCGGCAGGTCGATGAAGAGGATGGCCAGCACCAACGGCACCAGTGCCAGCACCACGAACGGAATGCGGTCGGCTTTCGCCCCGCCTTCGCCCGTGCCCTTGAAGCTCCAGAAGCGGATGCGGCTGACCATCAACAGCGCCGCGGCCAGGGTCACGCCGAGCGCCACGTAGCGCAGTTCCTCGCCGGTCCAGCCCAGTTCGCCATCGGCGAACGCCCACACGAAGGACATCATCAATCCCGCCGCCGCCGGGCTGGCCAGGCCGATGAACCAGCGCTTGTCCACCGTGCCCACCTGGGTGTTGAACCGGGCCAGGCGCAGCGCCGCGCACGCCGCGTACAGAAAGGCCACCACCCAGCCCACGCGGCCCATCACGCCGCCATCGAACTTCAGCGCCGACAGCGACCAGTGGTACATCACCAGCGCCGGTGCCAGGCCGAAGCTGACCAGATCGGCCAGCGAGTCGTACTGCACGCCGAAGTCGCTGCTGGTGCCGGTCAGCCGCGCCACCCGCCCGTCGATGCCGTCCATCAGGCCCGCCACGAAGACCGCGATGGCCGCGTGGACGAACTGGCCGTTCGCCGCGGCGATGATCGCGAAGAA
>Ga0208958_1003859_pt1 | contig 11242 bp, 8 predicted proteins | sample RifOxyB1_FD_184032 | JGI IMG/M metagenome (GOLD analysis project Ga0208958, IMG submission 184032) | Soil microbial communities from Rifle, Colorado - Rifle Oxygen_injection B1 (SPAdes) | ecosystem: Environmental > Terrestrial > Deep subsurface > Rock core/Sediment | place: Rifle, Colorado...
ATCGTAGTACCCGCCCCTTACGTTTTTGATGCGGTTAAAGATTGTGCCAAAAAAAAGATAAAATTTCTATCCATTATCACATCAGGTTTTTCTGAGGTTGGCGAAAATAAACTCGAAAAAGAAATTGTGACTTACGCAAATAATCACGGAATGCGAGTTTTAGGTCCCAATATTTTTGGCATCTATTCCGCCCAAGCACGCATGAACGCTACCTTTGGTCCTCCCAATGTCACTCCAGGGAATGTGGCCATTATTACCCAAAGTGGTGCGCTTGGGATTGCCATGATTGGAAAAACTCAAGTGGAAAATATTGGTTTATCTTCCATTATTTCTATTGGAAATAAATCAGATATTGATGAAGCTGATTTGATTGAATATCTTGTTGAGGATGATCAAACCAAAGTTATTTTTATGTACATGGAAGGCGTAAAAGACGGAGTTCGATTAATTGAAGTACTCAAAAAGGCTACCCGAATTAAACCCGTGGTGGTTATCAAGTCTGGAAGATCTAAAAGAGGCGCTATGGCTGCCGCTAGTCATACCGGTTCATTGGCAGGGGCTGATGGAGTTTTTGCAGCCATCATGAATCAATGCGGAGTTCATAGAGCTATTGACATCCAAGAGGCACTTGATTGGTGCAAATTTTTATCTCAAAATACCCACCCAGTGGGAGAAAACTCAATTATCATCACTAATGGTGGTGGTGTTGGCGTTCTAGCAGCAGATGCTTGTGAGACTAACAATATTCACCTTTTTGATGATTTAAAAACGTTGGAAAACGCCTTCAAGGAATCAGTTCCCAGTTTCGGCTCAGTAAAAAATCCAATCGACATCACTGGCGGAGCCAGCATGATGGACTATGAAAAATGTATTGTGGATGCTTTTAACCATAAAGATATTCACTCTATCATTTGCCTGGGTTGTGAGACATCTGTGCTTACCGGCGAAACTTTTAAAAAAACCATTCTCGACATTCATCGAACCCATGGAGCTAAAAAGCCAGTAGTTTACTCATTTGTTGGTGGAAAGGACATCGAGGAAGGTATCAAGTTTTTAAAATCCGAAGGTGTGCCTATTTATTCTGATATCGGTCAAGCAGTTAGCTGTTTGGGTAAAATTTATACCGATTATCGAAATAGAAAAGCACCTGCAGATGGTAGTTCAACTCCTTTGGATATTGCCAACTGGGTTGATATAGAAAAAATTAAGGACATTGTAAAAATCGCCAAGGCTGACCATCGGACTTTTTTACTGGCCCACGAAGCTCAAGCGATCATGAAAGCAGCAAACGTCTCAATCCCCAAAAGCATTTTAGCTACTAATTTAAAAGAAGCTATTGATGCTGCCAACGAGATGGGTTATCCGGTGGTTCTAAAAATTGTCTCAAAAGATATCATTCACAAAAGTGATGCCGGCGGACTTGCCCTAGATTTACAAAATGAAAAAGAAGTCATCGATGCCTACGAGGCAGTACTATACAACTCGAGACGCTATAAACCAGACGCCCTTATAAAAGGTGTAGAAGTAGCCGAAATGTTAAAACCAGGTGTAGAGACTATTATTGGAGGAAGATATGACGCCTCTTTTGGACCGGTCATTATGTTTGGTCAAGGTGGCATTTATGTTGAAGTCATGAAGGATATCGCATTTCGCGCCATTACTTTTGATAAACATACGATCGCCGGCATGCTCAAAGATTGCCGCTCCTATCCACTATTACTAGGAGTAAGAGGCGAGGCTAAAAAAGATATTGAAGGCGTCATAGAAGTTATTATAAAAGTGGGATTAATATTATCCGGTTGCAAAGATATTACTGATATTGAGATCAATCCTCTGCTTGCGTATGATGAGGAAGATGGTGTCAAAGCAGTTGATGTTAGAATTTTACTTACTAAATAAAGGAAAAGGAGAGACATATGAAGGCCAACAGATCAGTTTTTTTATCAATCAGGCCAGATGCTGGAAAAACAAGCTTGATTCTTGGTTTAATAAAAAATATTAATAAAAAATGCGCTTATATGAAGCCTCTCGGCGATAGGCTTTTATATAAGAAAAAAAGGCTTTGGGATCATGATGCTTCTTTGATGACCAAGATTTTCAATTATACCCCAGATCCTGAAATCATGACAGTCGGTTTTGAACATGCCAAATTAGAATATATGTATGACGAAAACTCTCTCACTGAGAAGTTAAACGAAATGGCATCGTTTCTGGAAAAAGATCACGACCTACTTTTTATTGAAGCAGCTAAAGATTTAGCTTATGGATCTTCAGTGCATTTAAATGCCAAGAACCTGGCCCACATGCTTGATGCCTCCATTGTTGCTGTACTTAGTGGCTCTCCTGAGTTGATTATTGATGACCTAACTTATTTATCACAAGAATTTAGTAAATCCCAAATCAAAGGGGCCATCATCAATCAAGTAAGTGATGTCGAAGATTTTAAAAATACCTACCAAGAAAAAATAAAAGAAACTGGTATAAAAATACTGGGAATCGTCCCTAAGGATAAAACTTTAGGAAGACTGACCGTCCAACAAATTGCCGACGATTTGATGGCTAAAATCATCACAGGCAGCGATAATCTACTTAACCCAGTTGACCATATTGATATTGGCGCCATGAGTGTCACTGAAGCTAATAAATTAAATATTTTTAACAAAAACAACAACCTAATTATAACCAGCGGTGATCGTTCTGATATTATGTTAGCAGCACTTGAACATAATCCCAGTGCCTTCATTTTAAGCAATGGAATCCTACCTTCTCGCAATGTCATCACCATTTGCGAACAAAAAAATATCCCTCTTCTTTCTGTACAAACAGAAACGTTTTTAACGGCCAAGAATGTAGATGATATGCACCCACTGCTTTACATGGAACACACTGACAAAATTGAACAACTAACCATACTGGTCAAACAAAACGTGAATGTGTCAGAGTTTTAAAAGTTGTGAACAAACACATTAAACTTTTTTTTTCTGCCATTCTTGTAATGCTTCTTCCTCAAATATCGTTTGCCTCTAACTGGCCGAGTGAAATAAAACTGGGTTTGATACCCATAGAGGGTGGATCAAATGAAAAAGAGCGGTTTACCCCTTTGGCAGAATATTTAGAAAAAAAATTAAAAATAAAAGTCAAATTATTTTCAGCCAGTGATTATGCCGGAATTATCACCGCCCTTGAGCATGATCACATCGACTTCGCCTATCTAGGGGCCAAAACTTATATAGAAGCTTACACAAAAACCGGTGCCAAAATTGTGGTCATGGAATTAAATGAAAAAGGGTTTAGTGGTTACAAGGGTGTCATTATAACTGGTAAAAATTCTGGCATTAACTCCATCAAAGATATTAAAGGTAAAACCTTTGCTTTTATTGACCCAAACTCCACCTCTGGTTATCTCATTCAAGTTGCATACTTTAAATCGCTTAATCCTCCAATTGAACCTCGAAGCTATTTCAAAGAATTGAAATTTGCAGGATCACATGTCGCTGCTATTTTATCTGCCAAAAATCTATTGGTTGATTTAGCAGCTACTAATGAAATTGATATCGAACGAATGATCGAGTCTGGGCAAATTGCTAAAGGGGATGTTAGAACTCTTTGGACTTCAGAGCTAGTACCTCAAGGGGCAATCGTTGCCAGAAAAGGGTTACCCCCTGATTTAGTGAAAGCTATTCAAAAGGCCTTGCTAAAAGTACCTTCTCATGTAAAGGCCAAGCTGCAAGATGGTGGCTTTAAATTAGGAAAAGACTCTGACTACGATTATGTACGCTATCTGATGAAAATTAAAGAACAGCTCTAACATAAAAAAACCAGCTTATCTCATAGAGAGCTAGCTGGTTTTTTCATTATCTTGAAATATTTAACTTCTAGTTACAGCTTCCTCGATACGTATAGTGTTTATAAGTATTTCTATCGTTTGCTTTAAACTTAGCAACTTGATCATTGCTAGCTTCATTTAAAAAATTGATTGTATACAAAGTATCAGTATATCTATAGTAGAAAGAAACATGTCTTCTACCGTTTACGATGACCGGCACGTAGTTGCACTCTTGATGACAAACTTGTTGTCCATATTCAACGTGACAAATGTTTCTACAAACATATCTATTTACTCTATAAGTGCAACCTTCAACTCCACTATATTCTTGAGAGTTAGAGGTCCGAGAATTTACTATTCCATGTAAATCATAAGGTTGACCTGATACATCTGATTCCACAAAAAGTTCTCCCGAATTTGTTGGAAACTCCACACCTTCTGGAAGCATGAAAGTAATCTTCTTATCTTTACCTTCTACGTTTCTAATATTAAATTTAACTTTACTATTACCCTTTAAAATTACTTCGCTGGCATATTCGCCAACAGGAATCATAATTTCTTTATGACTATTCGACTTGGCTTTTTTATTAAGGTCCATGTCCACATTAACGGTCATGGTACCTTTAATACTTTTCGAACAAGAAACTAACAAGAATACACTCAGAATAATTAATATTGATTTCATATTTACTCCTTTTAGGACATTATAAAATTATAAAGCAGTTAATCCAAGAGAAACTTCGAAATGGGCCTGTGGATGAGCACAAGCAGGGCATGCCTTGGGTGCGCTGTTACTGTCATGAATATAGCCACAATTTCGACAACGCCAAGTCACACTTTGCTTTCTTTCAAAGTATTCATTTTTTTCCAATAATCTTAAAACTTCATTATATCTTTCTTCATGCCTTTTTTCGGCGATAGATATAGCTTCATAAACCTTAGCCACTCCATCTAATCCTTCTTTTTTGGCAATTTTGGCAAACATCGGATAGAGCTCAGTCCACTCTTCATGTTCACCTCCCGCTGCCGACTTAAGATTCTCTTGGGTAGTACCGATTTTTCCCGCAGGATAAGTAGCGGTGATTTCCAAATCTCCACCTTCAAGAAATTTAAAAAATCTCTTGGCATGCTCTTTTTCCTGATTAGCAGTTTCCTCAAAAATAGCTGCAATAAGCTCATATCCTTCTTTTTTAGCAACACTAGCGAAATAATTATAACGATTTCTAGCTTGAGATTCACCAGCAAAAGATTTAAGCAGGTTTTTTTCAGTTTCTGTTCCTCTTATGTTCATTGCAAACTCCTTAATGGTAATAATAGGTTTATTTATATCTCGTAATCATGAATTTTAACTTTTACTGGGTAATCTTTTTGAACAAAGTCATAATTACCCTTACCTGCAAAATGATCTGACAACCAGCTGACTTGATCATTAATTGATGGCAAAAAAGCATATGTTTTCTTGCTTACTTCCGCCACATCTCCAATTGCATAAATATCTTTGATATTAGTTTCCAAACGTTTATTAACCACAATGCCTCGATTACATGTAATACCACTTCTTTGAGCTAATTCAGTTCTTGGGATAAAACCAGCTGCCACTAAAATGATATCAAAGAACTTATCAATGGAATCAATCTGGTATCCATTAACTGTCTTTTTTATCTCCTTAACACTATATTCTAAGTGTATATTAACCCCTACTTTTTTCAAAAACGTGGCTAGCTTTTGAGATTTTTCCTCTGGCAAAACATGTTCGATTAATCTATCTGCAATATGAAACAAATCCACTTCATCATTCATCTTATTAAATTCTGAAGCCAGTTCACAACCAATTAAACCGCCACCAATAATGGCAATGCGTATTTTCTGATTATTTTTAATCTCTAAAAGCTCTGCATAATTTTCAAGATTATTAAGCGTCTTAAAATACTCTTTAAATACTCGAAGACCTGGCGGAATAAAGGCATCTGAACCAGTTGCTAAAATCAATTTATCGAAGGACAAGTTATTTACCTGACCACTTGTTTCAAAAGTAATATTTTTCAATTTGCTATCAATATTAGTCACATTGGATGCGCACCAGATCTTCAACCGTTCACTTTCCATATCCCTTAGTTTTAAAATATACATATTTTTTTTCAGATCTTGGCTGTAAAATGCCCTAGTTAAAAGAGGTCTTGAATAAAACCATTCCTTCTCGTTTGTTATCAGTGTGATTTTTTGATCGGCTGACTTGGCAATAATCTCTTGAGCTAAATTAGTACCTGCAAAACCTGATCCTACTATGACAATATTTTTTAATTTTTGCTCGTTTTTGGTCCCAACTGAACTTGAACTGGAGCTAGACGTTTCAATCTTACGAAACTCGCTTTTCCCCACGCCACATACAGGGCAAACCCAAGTCTGTGCAAGTTCTGCAAATGGAATACCTTCCTTATTTTCATCATAAAGATACCCACAAACCGTACACTTATAAACGTTTTTTTCACTCATAGATAGGATTGAATACTATAATTAATTCTATAATTAATAAAGCTATATCTATGCGTGTAAAGACTTACTGAACCAAAACTTGCTCTTCACTAAATGAAACAGCGACAGCATTAACTGAGTACTTACAAACAAAATAAAAAATATGGTACCACCTTGACTGAAACCATAAGAATGAAGCCCTGTGGCAAGTACGTAGTTAACTCCAAACCAGGCCATCATTACTGTTAAAAAAGCTGGTGCCGCCAAAAAAATAAATTTCGTCTGATTAATCCAATTGGTATATCTCCCATGTAAAATAATCATATAAACTAGCAAGACTATTAACGACCAGACTTCTTTAGGATCCCACCCCCAAAATCTTCCCCAGGCAAAGTCAGCCCACATTCCACCAGTTAATATCCCGGCACTCAAAAAGACCACACCTACACTTAAAGCATCCGATGTAATATGCAAAAATTTATTAGTGGTATGGTGATTTCTTGCTTTAAATAAATCTCTACATATAAAAATATTACTTATAAACCAGGAAAAGCCAAATGCTGCATAAGCTACCATTACCGTAAACACATGAATCCCAAGCCAAAAATTATTATTAAGCACTGGCATGAGTGGATGAATAGATGCATCCAACATGCCAGTGGAAAATTCCAGCATAAAAAGCGTAAAAATATTTAGAAATATTCCGGCGATTAAAACTATTTTCTCCTTCCATCTATAATAAAACAATATCCCAATTGTATGGGCCGCAAACCCAGCCAACATTACCGTCTCATACATATTCGAAAAAGGTAATCGACTGGCCACCAATCCTCTTGTTATCATTGATAAGAGTTGAATCGTTAAAGCTATTGAAGAAATCAGCACCACCAATTTGGGACTTTTCTTGCTCCCCAAAACCATCATCGCAATTATAAGTGTAATCATAGAAATCAAAAAAGGTCGGTACAATAAGTTGTAATACTCCAGCATAACTTTCCAGTTTAGATTTTTATTTTTTAATGATAAGTAGTTTATTATCTGATCAAGATTATGATTTTCAAAAGGATAAACCCACTGATGATCAATCAAAATTTTAAAATCCTGACCATTTAAAACTTTCTCTAATGTAGCCATCTTTTCCAAATAAACATTCAAGGTAACTGTTAGTCTTGAGTCATCCGTGCGCCTTGCGAGCTTTATAAAAGCCTCTCTCTGACTTAAAAATTCATATGCAGGTAAGTAGATGTTTTTTCTTTGCTGACCTAAACCCAGCACTTTTTTAATTTCGATGTGGTTTATTTTTACTTTTATTTTTTGGATTAATCTTTCTTTATCACCAAAGCTTAATTCGCAATAATTCCCTACACCATTTTTCGACACTTCCTTTTTATCATCAGTGATAAACATCATTCGATCCATAGCATGCACCAAAAAAGGTTTTATTCTTCCGTTGGCTAATACCGCAGTTTTACCTATTTGATCGTCATCGCATATTGATAAGGCATAAGTTAAGCGAGGAAACCAACCTAAACTTGCGATCACTAAAATAATAAAATATTTCATGTCAGCGTACCCTTTTTTGATAATAAAAATAAACCAATCCAAATAAAAATAAAAAGGAACCCAAATACTTGTATAATCTTCCGGGATCTCTACTCGCCGTTAAAACCGAAGCATACTCTCCATTGCTTAGCTCAAAATAGGAGGATTGAAACAAACGAAATCCTTTATAATTAAGCGGGTTGTTCATATTAATATCAATCAAAAAGCCATCATCTATCTCAACAAAACTTTGATAAGTTGCTGGCATTTGACTTTCGGGATACAGCTTCTTCTCAAATTTTTTTAGTTTAATTTTAAATGGCATACGCGCCTTGGTTTTTTCTAAACTTATTTTTATGGTTTTATTTAAATGATTAAATACGTAAGGCTGATCCATTGAAACCCAATTATCTAAATCTTTATGTTGCAATAATATGATTGGTTGGTCTGGATTAGCTCCTCGAGGAATACTGGTTTCTGGCAAATTGATAATTGGTTTATGGTCAGATTGCTCTTTTATTCTAACTTTTAATTCCATTTGAGGAATATGTGACCACTTTTTGGACAATTCAATCCTATCATACTGCCCATACCCCATAGACCACACCATCAGCGTGTCATCAAAAAGCAAAACATCATTACTGTTTTCAAAAACTTTCTTACTTATCACCATCACTTCGGCGTCTTCTATAACTTGTCCATGTTCTTTCATGGGACGAGGAGACATTTCCGGCCAAAATGTAAAGTTTCTATTCTGATCTCGATATTCTATAAATCTATTTCCCAGTTGTGACACACCGACTTTGATTTTTTTTGCAGAAGGAAGAAAACACTTTTGCTCTTTTCTATTCCAAAAAAAGAAATCATATCCGGTATTTTTGACAAAGCACTCCAGCATCATTTGAGGTAAAAGGGTAAAATTGATTCCAGCAAATACTGACCTCGTAGAAACTTGCGATTTAGGATGATTGCTCAATATCAGATCTCCAAATTGATCTTTACCTTGCAGTTCAAAGAAAGCGCTAAAAAAACCCGTTTCTACACCTTCATTCCCAAACCCTAGTTTGGTTGTAGAAAATGGGAAATAACTTTTTAAAAAAAGGTTTGGAAAAATTTCAACACTGGTATACCAAGCAAAAGCATTATAAGGGAGATCAATGGTTTTAATTGGCCTTAAATTATAAATATCATCCCCACTTAATACTACCAATTCGTAATTGTTTGATTCAATTTGGTTGGTAAAAGTTTGGGGGTACAAAACGACTTCCCCATTTATACCTGTATAGGATGTCAATAAACCCCCAGCTAAGATTATGATGAGTGAAGAATGGATTAAATAAAATCCAAAATATTTTTTTTTAAATGGTATTTTACTAATTAAGGAAACAAGAATAACAAAGGCAATACTCCCAATCAATAATTTAAACCAAATAGTAGAATAGATAAGTCGATCAACAAACGAAGCATTGGTATAGCCTTCTAAAAACGAACTAACCACCAAAACCAGAATCCCCCCACCAAGCAAAGTTAAACCAACTTTCATATTTCCAATTTTTTTTTCAATTTCTTTAAGTAAACACTTCATTAAATGTCACTTTAATAATGCTTTGATCATTTTATCAGATACGATTTCACTACCAATTAATTTTTGTTCGTATTCTTTTTGCTCATTAAAAATATGATTTTCAGGGAACGTATTGGTATTCATACCTAGAGCAAGATCAGGATCTCCTTCAATGAAGCATAGATTAAAAGGGAGGTTTTTATTTTGCTTGATTAATTTATTTATAGCGGTCTTATCACTTTCTATACTTATTAAATAGAAAAACACTTGCGAATTATTTTTTATAATTTCGATAAGTTTTGGCATATCGATTGTACAAGTTGGACACCAAGTTGCCCAAAAATGAATTGAATATTTCTGGAAATGACGAGCGCCTGGGTATTGTCCCCATATGGGAGTCTTATCCAACTTAGGAAATGCGATTGGTGGAACATTTGAATGATCAACTATGTACTGCAAGGAATTATGTTTTTCAAAAACAATAATTCCTGTAAAAAACAAGGCAAAAGTCAGTAAAATAAAATATTTCATGTAAGACACTTATCATAATTAGCACTTTAAGCCAAAATCTAATTGCCAAGTATCAATATAAAAATATAACCTAAAACTTATGCAGATATTTAAAAATGCCAACTTTCTATCCATGGATAAACAAAACCAATCTTTTAATATTTTAATTGAAGACCAGGGAAAGATCTGTTTTTTAGGAAATGAAATTCCTAAAAAATATCTAGGACATAAAGCGACTGATTTAAGTGGACTAACCGTACTCCCTGGCTTTGGCGATACTCATCTACATTTCATTTCCGATTCCTTTTTTAAGGCAGGACTTGATCTTAGAGGAGTCAAAAACGAAGAAGAGCTGAAGCAAAAGATTGCGATTTACGAAACCAATAAAAAATCAAAAATCACTATTGGCTTTGGTCTCTCTCCTCACTTGTTTGACAAAAAAACACTACCAATTAAAATAACTCTGGATAAAATCACCTCTAGACCTACTTTTATCGTAAAATACGATGGGCATGCTGGTATTGCCAATACTAGTTTTATAAAGATGCTTAACCCTGAAATAAAAAAAACTAAGGGTTTTCTTTATGAAACAGGTCATTTTTACTTAGATTCTTTTTATAAGGCAACAGACTTTGCAGCCAAACAAGTTTCCATCATTACTCTGATAAAAAGTATGTTGATAAATAGCAAACACATGGCAAAAAAAGGAATATGCTTTTTTCATGCTTGTGAAGGGGTGGGATTCCCTTACGATCTGGACATTACCATTTTAAAAGCACTACACTATTTTCTGCCTCAAAGTATTTCAATTTTTTTTCAAACCACCGATCTTGATAAAATTAAAAAAAGAAAATTCAAACGAGTAGGCGGTTGTTTCCAAACGGCACTAGATGGCTGCTTTGGTTCAATCGATGCTGCCCTTAAACATTCTTATAAACATGATATTAATAATTATGGTCATCTCTATTTTTCCCAAGAAAGTCTGAATGATTTTGTCTTAAGGGCCCATAAGCAAAATTTACAAGTGGCACTCCATGCCATTGGAGATTTGGCCATTGAACAAGCCGTGAACGCCTTCGAGAATGCCCTAGCGCTTGAACCTCGTCATGATCATCGACACATTATTATCCATGCCTGCCTCTTAAATGAAAATCTTATAAAAAGAATTGCTCAGTTAAACATTCATTTGGCTGCGCAAACAGCGTTCTTAAATTGGCCAGAAGAACCACTTGATTATTTAATTGAAATTTTAGGCGACAGAAGCAAAGCTATTTTACCTTTAAAAAAAATTCTAGATAACCAAATTATAATTGCCAATGGTTCCGATG
>Ga0208958_1003861_pt1 | contig 11237 bp, 9 predicted proteins | sample RifOxyB1_FD_184032 | JGI IMG/M metagenome (GOLD analysis project Ga0208958, IMG submission 184032) | Soil microbial communities from Rifle, Colorado - Rifle Oxygen_injection B1 (SPAdes) | ecosystem: Environmental > Terrestrial > Deep subsurface > Rock core/Sediment | place: Rifle, Colorado...
ATAAAAAACCTTTAATTTCAATAATAATCTCCGCGTATAACTCCGAAAATAAGATTGAAAAATGTTTAAATTCTTTATTAAATCAAACTTACAATCCAATTGAGATAATTGCAGTTGATGACGGCTCTACAGATAAAACAAAAGAAATTATTAAAAAGTTTATAGATAATAAAAAAGTTTTTTTATTAGAACAGAAAAGGCAGGGTCCTGGTGCCGCAAAAAATATAGCTTCAAAAAAAGCAAAAGGAAAAATTTTGGTTTTTGTAGATTCAGATGAATATCCAAGGCGGAATTATATTGAAAAATTAACTAAACCAATTAGAGATAATAAATATAAAACCTCTATTGGCGCATGGATTCTTGCGCGTCCTAAAAATCCGTGGGCAAGGTGCAGATTTGAAGACACCTCAAAATTAAGATATCATGCAATGAAATCGGGAGTATTCAGAGCAATTAAAAAAAAATTTTTTAAAAAACTTGGAGGTTTTAATATTACCCAAGGATATTCTGATGATAGAATTCCAAACAATGAAAAAAGAGCAAGAGTTAATGATGCTATTTTTGAGCACGATACAGACAGCAGTTTAAATGAGCTTTATAAAAAAAGAAAATGGATTGGAAGTTCCATAATGGCAAATCCCAAACCGACAAAATTTTGGACAAAAATTATTTTAGGATTTATGTTATTTAGTTTTTTTATTGCGAGTTTTTGGATATCTCTTTGGATGACTTTTGCATTACTCATGGTTGGAATTCTTTGGATTTTATATCAAAGTTTAAAAAAAGTTATTTTTTATAAAGATGTTAGATTATTTTTTTATTATCCTGTTTACACAATAATCACTTTTATTGGAATGATTATTGGATTCTTAAAACCAGAATATAACCCTAAAACATAAATCCTTAAAAATGAATTAAATTTAAAAAATTTATGAAAATTTTAGTTACTGGCTCAAACGGAGAGATTGGGACAAATCTCTGCTTAAAATTAAAAAAAGAAGGACATGAAGTTTTTGGAATTGACAAAAGAAAAAATAATTGGACAAATAATCTTGAATATCTGCTTCTTGATTTAACGCAAAATTTTTCTAGTTTTAAAAAAGGATTCAGCGATATAGAAATTCCCTTCACTCCCGATGCAACAGTTCATCTTGCTGCAAATGCTAAGGTCCATGAACTCGTTGAAAATCCTTCTAGAGCAATGGATAACATTAAAATAACTTTTAATGTTCTTGAATATTGCAGACAAAATAATGTTCCACTCATATTCGCAAGTTCAAGAGAAGTTTACGGCGATATACATAGATTTAATGTAAATGGGCAAATAACCAACGAAAAAAAAGCTGATTTTAATTTTGTAGAAAGCCCGTATTCTGCAAGCAAGATATCCGGAGAAGCGTTAATCTATTCTTATGCAAAATGTTATGCCCTTCGTTATTTGGTTTTTAGATTTTCTAATGTTTATGGGAGATTTGATAATGATTTAGAAAGAATGGAAAGAGTTATCCCGCTTTTTATAAAAAAAATAAACAATGAAGAGAAAATCACAATTTTCGGCAAAAATAAAATATTAGATTTTACGCATGTAGATGATTGTGTTAACGGGATTTATTCTGGAATAAAAAACCTTATTTTGGGAAAAGTTAAAAATGAAACTATTAACTTAGCATATGGAAAAGGGCAATCTCTATTAAATTTAGTTAAATATATAGAAAAGAATCTTGAAAAAAAGGCAGATTATAAAATAGAAGATACTCGTGTCGGAGAAGTTGCGCATTATGTAGCAGATATTTCAAAAGCTAAAAAATTACTTGATTATAATCCTGAAACATCATTAAAAGACGGCGTTAAAAAAACTATTGAATGGTGGAAAGAAAGAGGGGATTTATAATTTTAACAAATCATCTCCAGCTTTTATTACCTGCTCTACTTTTATATTTTTTTGGCTTCGCTAACTTTCATTTTTAATTTATAATCAACATAATTAGAATCGTTTAATTCTCTCCAGGCATTTTGTCTTATCTCTTCTAATTTTTCCTGCGGAACACAAGTATTTATCATGCTTGCCTTTCCCCAATTTGCTTTGTCTGGACTCCAATCATGCGGGAGATGTCCTCCTTGTTCAGCGATTTCATATAATTGTGTGCCAGGCAATGGAATTGCATTAAAAAAATTCACTGAATCTATTCCAAAAGATCTGTGAAGTCTTGCTGCTTCAATTGTCTGATAAAGTTCTTCTAAAGTTTCGTCCGGCCATCCAATGATATAATTTCCTGCAGTATTCATTCCATATTTTTTAAGAGTTGAGATTAAACCTTTGACATTGAAATATCTGTCGTGAGGAAATTTATTAGATGCATATTTTTCCATAATTCTTTTTACTCCCGTTTCAAATGGCAAAACCACTTCTTTACATCCGGAATCTTTTAATGCCTCTATAAGTTCTATGTCAGGTTCAGAATCTTTGAATAAATGAATTAAATTCACTCCATTAATAAGATATGTATCTACTCCTTCTCCCCTCATTTTTTTTAATAAATTTATTGCTCGTTTTTTGCGTCCAAACAAAGTATCATCTTCAATAAAAATTTCTTTTACTCCTAATTTTTTTAATTGATAAAGTTCCGATAAAACTCTTTCATCAGATTTCATTCTAAACTTACTTATGGGACCAGAAATACTCTCTTCAGTTTCCGTAGATATATGACAATAACTGCAGCTAAATATACATCCTAAAGAAGTCATCATTGAAGCATAACGCAATTCTTTATCAAAATCTAAATTCAAACCATGAGGACGAGCAATTTTCCAATATCTTTCATTTGGAAGCAAATGCCAAGCCGGCATAGGAAGCTTGTCTAAATCCCAGATTACATCCTCCAAAGAAGTTTTATTTGTAATTGTTTTTCCATTTTTTTTAAATGCAATTGAAGATATCTTGCTGAAATCTGAATCTTCTTTGCGAACTTCATCTAATATTTTTATAAATGTTTTTTCTCCTTCTGATAAGCAAACAAGATCTACTTTGTTATCCAAAAATTTCTCAACACGATTTCTGGCATTAAATCCTCCGGCAATTATTAATTTCTCTGGATAAATATTCTTGATTAATTTTGCTGTTGAAAGGACCATGGTTTCCTGATCGGTAAAAATAGATGTCAAACCAACAACATCATAATCTTTTATTTCTTCCAAAATTCTTTCATCACTCACTCCTGTTCTGAGCATTCCGCTCGGCAATTCTGTAGATTTATAAAACATTTCTTCCAATTTATCTTTTTCATTTCCAACACATGCATCAAATACTTTTACTTCTATATCTGCTTCAATTAATGCTCCGCCTAAATTAGGGTATGCAAGTGAGCCATTTGGTTTGCACATCCAATTAGGCCAAGATTGATTTGGGGGATATAAAAGCATAACTTTTGGATTGCTGATTTTTTTGTATTTCTTCATTTTAATCTATAGTTGTTATTTTATGTTTATCCATATTTTAAAGATTATCATCTTATATCAATTATATTAACTTAAATTTTTATCAAAAGGCATTTTCTTTTTTTTACTTTATTAAAAATTAAATCTTTATCTTTAGAAATATATAACCTATGATAAAAAACTATTTAAATAAATTTTTATGTGAACTTTTATGAAGATTCTAGAAATAAATGAATTAAAGATTCCGGAAATAAAAACCATAAAATTTGCAAGATTTCATGATCATAGGGGATATTTTACAGAACAATTTAGGAAAAGCGACTTATTTAATCGCTCTGAATTAAATTCTATGAAAGGGATAAATTTTGTGCAGGCAAATCAAAGCTATTCTAAAAAAGGAACTATCAGAGGGATGCATTTTCAATGGAACCCTTATATGGGAAAAATGGTCAGAACTCTTTCAGGACATATGGTGGATTTAATTTTAGATATAAGAAAAGGTTCTCCCAATTATGGAAAAATGATTGCATATGAAATGCAGGAATCGGACGTAAAAGAATATGATGAATGGATTTGGGTTCCTCAAGGATTTGCTCACGGCAATTTTTTTATTGAAGATTCTAAAATTGAATACATGTGTTCAGGAGAATATAATTCAAATTGCGAATCAGGAATTTCTCCATTGGCAAAAGATATTAACTGGTCTTTATGCGACAAAAAGCTAAAAAATAAATTTGATAGAATATCAAATTTAACGAAATTAATAACAGATAAAGATAAAGATGGATTTTCATTAGAAAAATGGTCGAATGATGAAAGATCAAATAATTTTATTTATGAAAAATTAAAAGAAAAAAGTTATAGGTTGGTGGAGAATCAAAAATGAAAATCCTCGTTGCAGGAGGCGCGGGATATATTGGATCAATGTTAGTTCCTGCTTTAAAAGAAAAAAATTATGAAGTAGATGTTGCTGATTTTCTATGGTTTGGCAATCACCTTCCAAAAGACACCAAAATAATCAATAAAAATTTATTTGATTTAGATCAAAAGGAATTCAAAGGATATGATCAGGTAATTTTTGTAGCTGGCCTTTCAAATGATCCAATGGCAGAACATAGTCCTAAACAGAATTTTATTTACAACGGCGCCCTTCCTTCATATCTTGCTTTTCAATCGAAAAAAATGGGAGTTAAAAAATTTATTTATGCTTGTTCTTGTTCAATTTATGGATATACTTTAGATAAATCGTTTGATGAAGAATCCCCCGTAACTTGCGGTTATCCATATGGTCTATCCAAATTTGAAGGAGAAAGAGTTCCTCTTTTATTGCAGGACGACAATTTTTCAGTTATTACTTTAAGAAAAGGAACTGTTGGCGGATTTAGCCCTAGAATGAGAACTGATTTAGTTGTTAATGCAATGTTTAAAAGTTCAATTCTTGAAAAAAAAGTCACAGTTAATAATCCTGCGATATGGAGACCGGTCTTAGATATAAGAGATTGTGTGGACGCTTATTTGAAAGCGGTTGAAGCAGATTCTTCAGTGAATGGAGCATTTAATATTGCTTCTGGAAATTATACTGTTGGTGAAATAGGAAATATCGTGAGAGAAGAAGTAGGGAAAAAAACCGGTAAAAAAATTGATTTGGAAACAAAAAATATTCCAGATTTTAGAAACTATAAAGTTTCCATAGAGAAGGCCAAAACTTTTTTGAAGTTTAATCCTAAATATACTGTCCAAGATACAGTAAATCATTTATTTGAAAATTTGGAAAAAATCGGCGACTTGGGTAACGAAAGATATTCTAATATAAAAGTTTTCCAAAAACTTGAAAGAGAATAAATAATTCTAAAACAAAATAAGAGTAAAAATTATAATAATTCTTCTCCAGCTTTTATTACCTGCTCTACTTTTATATTTTTTAAACAATTAAAATTATCTTTAAAAGGAAGTTTTCTCATGCTTCTGCAACGAGGACCTTTGTCAATTAAAATTTTGTGCTTTGGGTTGTTTAAAGGCCATGCCCCAACAACTTCAGGGATTGAAGGCCCCATTAATTCAACAATTTTTGCATTTATTGGTTCTTGATAAGCAAGATGAACAATAGCAGTATCCGTTGCAATTAATAAACTTGCTTTTTTTAACAAAATTCCGGATTCTTTTATTGAAAGTTTTCCGCAAGCATTTATTATTTGCTTTTTATTTTCCGAATATTTTTTTATTTCTTCTGCTAAAATTTCTTCTTCTTTACTCCCAGTGATAATGATTTTGTATCCTTTTTCTGAAAAATAATCTGCAACTTTTGCATATCTTTCTAAATTCCATAGATGGGGGGGCCATTTCCCGGACATATAAGATTCTGCAACATATTTTCCTCCAGGATGAATTACTATAAATTTTTTAATTTTATTTTTTTTAATAAAAAAATCTGCATTTTTTTCTTCTTGTTTTGTAAATTCTAAAAATGGTTTTTTTTCACTGAATCTAAATCCAAGAGCTTCAAACATTTTGAATCTCCCGCCAACCATATGATTTTTAATCTTGCTATAAACTTTTCTTGTATAACCAAATTTCTTTCTTTTGAAAAATCCTGAAATCCCAAAGTGAGTTTCGCCGATTGCATATGGGATAAATGAGAAATCTTTTACACTTAATTCCCCCTGATTTAAGAATATAACCGCATCAATATCCATTTTTTTTATTTTTTTTATCGATTCCTTTCCAGAATATTCTATAAAATTTATATTTTTAGCAGATTCAAACTGCTTTATTGTTTTTTTATCTGAAAGCATTGAAATCTCAATTTTTGAATATTGTTTTTTAAAACAATTTAGAACCCCCAATGTAACAAAATCTCCGCCTATATTTCCTTTTTCCTGATTTATGAGAACTATTAAAATTTTGCGAATTTTTTGTGTTTTTATTTTTTTAAATTTAGATAAATCAAATAAAATCCACAGAAGATAATCTAAAAAAGAAAAAAACGTTTTTGTTAATTCATGCAAAGATATCTGAAATTTAGTCAATTTATTCTTCATCTTACTTAAAAATAAATATAATTTATAAACATTCATTTAAATGATTATATACTCAATAAAAAAGAATATAAATCCTTATAAAAAGAAATCTTTTATGAAAATAATGTCTAAAAAAATCAATCAACCAAAGGTCTCTATAATTGTAACAATCTATAATGAAGAGAAGTTCCTGTCAAAATTCATAGATTCAATAAAAAAAACAAAATATCTGAATTATGAAATAATTTTCGTAGATAATGGATCTATAGATAACGGCATGAAAATTGTTGAAAAACATTTTCCAAAAACAAAAATTGTAAAAAATGCAAAAAACCTGGGATTTGCTGGAGGATGCAATTCTGGAATTAGAGCGTGCAACCCAGATTCAGAATTTGTTTTAATCTTAAATGCAGATATGTATTTTCATCCTGATTGGCTGTCTCATCTAATGCAAACTATGCAATCTGATAAAAAAATGGGCGTTGTAGGATATGCAAGATTATTTCCAGATAGCGAAAAAATAGAAACTTTGGGAAATAAATGTTTAAACGCGAACCTTGCTAAATTTAAAAGAATTGGAGCTGGAGAAAATCTTAAGAAATATATAAATAAAAAATATGTTGAAGCTGATTTTTGTTTGGGATTAATAAGAAAATCTGTTTTAGATAAAATTGGATTCTTTGATGAAAAAAATTTTGTTACATATGAGGAAGTTGATCTCTGCCGGAGAATAAAAGATGCAGGATATAAAATTGTTGTTGATCCAAAATCAAAAGTATGGCATTTTGGGTCGCAAACCGTAAAAAAGGGAAGCACATTTAAAATTTACTACATGTACAGAAACCGGCTAAAATATGTTCTTGAACATAATAAAGGATTCAATAAACTTTTTTACGGAGAAATAATTTGCTGGATTTATTTTTATAAAATTTTAAAGTTTTCTTTTGAAGGGAGAGTTGATTTAAGCTGGGCAATCTTAAAAGGAATTGGGTGGAATATTAAGAATTGGAGAGATTATTTTTGATTAAAATGACCTACAAAAATATATTTAATCATTGCATTTGGCGAATTTCAAAAATGTTAGAATTAACTATAACAAGAGATAATCCAAGAGAGTTTATTAAATTTGCTAAAGAGCATTTTAATGGTAGAGAAATTATTGGAGCAGAGATAGGAGTTCAATATGGAATGAATGCTTTGTATATGCTTAAAGAATTAAATTTAAAGAGATTGTATTTAATAGACCCTTATGAAAGATATTTAGATTATGCCGACGGAGAAAAAAGATTCCAAGAGTATAAAAACATTAAAGGAATTGCAATTAAGAGATTAAATAGATATAAGAATAAAACAAAATTTGTTTATCTAACTTCAAAACAAGCATTTCCTCAAATGAATAATTTATCTCATGGATTTGATTTTGTCTATTTAGACGCTAATCATTCTTATGAATTTGTTAAATATGAAATTGAAAATTATTGGACTTTAATAAATCAAGGCGGGATTTTAGGCGGACACGATTTTGAATATTATGAAGTTGCCAAAGCGGTCATAGAATTTGCAGAAAAAAATAAATTAAAAGTTATAACAAAATCCAAAAATGGAGAATGGATTATTGTTAAAGAGTAGGATTACTTTTATTGCTTGCATAAATTCTTCCAAACATTTTCCCGTCATTAATTAATTTAATTTTAAAGCCGTTTTTATGTAGGAATTTTGCTAAATCTTCTCCCGTATATTTTCCATAATTATGAAATTCCATTGAAATCTTTTTTATTTTTTCCAATTCTTTTTTTGATAAAGAAAACAAAATTTCGTATTCCGCCCCTTCGCAATCTATTTTCAAAAAATCTATTTTCGGAATTTTTCTTAAAAAATCTTTAAATGAAATTTTTTCAACAATCTCTTCTTTTTGACTTTTGTCTAATTTAAATAAGGAATTTTGCCCTTTATTTTTTGTCTGAGAAACATAAAATTTAATTTTTCCTGATTTATTTGAAACAGCCTTATTTATCGCCTCTACATTTTTTGCAGAATTTAATTTAATATTTTCTTTTAAAAGTTCGTAATTCTCTTTCATTGGTTCAAAAGCATAAACTTTTCCATTTTTAGCATAATAAGAAGCTAAAATTGTAAAAATCCCCGTATGGGCTCCGATATCCACAACAATATCATCAGATTTAATCTCAAATCCTTTAGGATTATAAGATTTGTGAATCCAAACTTCATTTAATATAAATCTGTCAGTGCTTCCTCCACGAAGCTTATATCTTAATCCATTTCTTAATTTATAAAAAATATATCTGTTTTTAATTTTTCCAAAATAATCTTTTAAATAAAGAGGATAATTTTTGAGTGTTTTTACTAATTTAAAAAAAGTTATTATTTTGTTCGCCATTAATAAATTTCATCAAAATAGATTATAAATCTTCTCTTTCAGATGCTAAAACAACTTGTTTGGCTTTTTTATTCATATAAAATTTCTCTTTTATTAAATTTAAAATTAACTTATCATTTTTATCAAGACATCCAGTCAACATAATTAAAAGAACATAAAGTGAGATAAACAAAATTCCTAAAATAATCAGAGTAAACAAATTAATTTCAATTATTTGTTTAATTAAAAGCAAGAATCCTGTTGGAATTAATGCGACAATTGTTATATTTATCATTTTTCTTCTTAATGGAACAATCCTAAGAAATTTCCAAGATTGAAATGCAAAAATCAATCCTAAAATAATCATAGAAATCATAGTTGCAATTGCTGCCCCAGTTATTCCATAAACGGGAATAAGAATTAAATTAAGAATTGCATTTAACCCCAGCACAAATAAAATATCTTTCAAAATTAATTTAGATTTTCCTTGCATTGAAAGAAGTTGATTTGAAATACTAGATAAATTAGCAAACATTGCCCCAATAGATAAAAATCTAAGGGCATTTATTGCAACAAGATATTCCTCCCCAAAAAGAATTTTAATAAAAGTTCCCGGAAAAACAATAAAAAGAATAAATAAGGGAAGACTAAGCAGATAAACCCATTTTCCAGTTTGTTGGCTTAACTGTTTTACAATCTCTTTATTTCCTTTTGCATATTGCTGATTTATTATCGGGAAAAACATATAACTGAAAAGACTTATTGAAGTTACTAATAATAATGATATTGGAACTGCAGCATTGTAGAAACCCACATCTTCTACTGTTTTAAGAAGACCTATCATAAATGAATCTTCCTGATGAAATAAAAACATAGAAATAGTAAAAAGGAGCAGAGGCCAAGAATAAGAAAGAATTTCTTTAGAAAGTTGTTTGTTTTTTCTTGGTTTTATTTTAAATATTTTTTTAAAATGAATTCTGCAAAATAAATAAGCAAATAAAGAAACAGATATTGCTGCTAATAAATAAGATATTGGAACATTAATTGAATTAACTCCTAAAAATATCAAAGCAACCAACGCAATCACTTTAACAAGAGGGTCTAAGATCTTTGATGCAAATAAAACCCATTCAAATCTTCCATAAACCTGCATAAGCGGGAAAAAAACTACCTTTAAGGAAGTCAGGGGAATTGTTAAGCTAAATAATTTTAAAAATATAGAAAGTTGTGAATTTGAAAATATTTTTTCAGCGATTACATCACTAAAAATAAATAATAAGATTCCGGCGACAATACCTGTTATTAATAATAAACTCAAAGAAAATTTTACAATATATGAAACTTTATTATCCTGCTTTTTGGCGCTATAAAGAGAAAGATATCTTAAAACTCCAGTATCAAATCCAAGCAATGAGAATAATGCAAACCACCCAACAATCGTTAGAGATAATACGAGCAATCCATAAACTTCTGGACCATAATATCTCGCAACAATTATCCTATAAGTATATCCTAAAATTTTTGATAAAATGACTCCTGCAAAAACCCAGATAGAAGATTTTGCTAAAATACTTAAAGATCTATTAAAAGTGGACTCTTTTTTTGGCATAATTTATAATATTTTTTAAACTTTATAAAACCATATCTCTCGAAAAAAGAAGTTAGCTAAATCTGATTATCTTTTGTTTAATCTTTCTTTCACAAACTTTATAAAAAAATCCCTGAAAACCTTCTTTTTTAATAATAAGTAAATTAATCTATAAAAATAATGAGAAGCGAATAATCTTTTTTGCTTTAATAAAAGATTAATATCAAAAATAAAATTCTTTTGATGAAAAAAAATTGAAAATGTTTCTAAATCCATTTTATTTATCTTATTTATTTTAACCAAAGGAATAGAAATAAATGCGATATTTTTCTCGTTTATAATGTCTATTTTATTTCCATTAAAAAAAGCTCTAAATTTATCAATGTTCTTAGAAAAATACTCTTTTGTAACCATAATTTGATTGATTGTAATTGCTTGATTAAATTTATCAACTTTTAAAATAGGAAACGCTCTAAAAACATTTGAAGTTAAATAATTTCCAAGAGTTTTATCATAAACATAACAATCGCAGCAGCTAATGCTTTTTTTTGTTTTATTTAAAGAATAGGCTTGAAGATATTCTTTATGTTTTAATGGAATAGAATTTCCATCTGAAAAAGAAATATAATCAAATTTTTTTAAAGATTCTTCAATCTCCTTATTGCTCTTCTCAAAATATTCTTTTTTCAAAATTATTGATTTTTCTTTTATTTGAGGGAATTTTTGAGAAAATGTTTCTGAATTTTCTAGAATTGTTTTAAATATCTCTTTAAATTCTTTTAGCACATCATGATTTTTAATTGCTTTTTTATAAGAATTT
>Ga0208958_1003864_pt1 | contig 11228 bp, 7 predicted proteins | sample RifOxyB1_FD_184032 | JGI IMG/M metagenome (GOLD analysis project Ga0208958, IMG submission 184032) | Soil microbial communities from Rifle, Colorado - Rifle Oxygen_injection B1 (SPAdes) | ecosystem: Environmental > Terrestrial > Deep subsurface > Rock core/Sediment | place: Rifle, Colorado...
AGCCACAATGCCAGAAATCCACGGGAGATTGACGCCAGCGGGGCCGAAAACGTACGCGAGTGGGTCACCCACATTAAGTTTTTTGTAACTCATCATTCCGGTCAGAACGAGCGCAATCAAAATGTATAACACCGTGCAAATGATGAGGGAGGCAATCATTCCTCGGGGCAGGTCCCGTTGCGGGTTCTTACATTCTTCAGCAGTGGTTGAGATTGCATCAAAACCGATATAAGCAAAAAAGACTCCCGAAACTCCCTTTAAAACACCCGATATGCCGTTGGGTGCAAACGGGCTCCAGTTTTCAGGATTGACATAGAAAGCACCGAGGACAATCACCATCAAAATGATCAAAACTTTCAAGGCAACCAGAAAATTCGAGGTTCGTTTGGATTCCCGGATTCCGAAGAAGATCAATGCCGAGGTGAGAAGAGTAATGACAAAGGCGGGCAGATCACAAATGAAGTGTGAGCCTGCGATTACGGGGGCCTTCACCCAGGCACCATAAGCACGCAAGGTGTGGACCATCTCTGGATCAAGCTGAAGTTGTTCTAAAGTCATTCCGCCGGCGAGAAGTTCTGCCACTTTGGTGTAAGCTTTGGACGCCGTAAAATAATCCATGGTCAGGAATTCTGGTATATACCAGCCATATCCAGCCATAAGTCCGGTGAAGTAATCACTCCAGGAAATTGCGACGGCGACATTTCCGACTGCATATTCCATGAGAAGATCCCAGCCAATAATCCAAGCAATCAGTTCGCCAAAGGAAGCGTAAGCATAAGTATACGCCGAGCCGGCAACCGGAATACGAGAGGCAAACTCCGCGTAACAGAGCGCGGAAAATCCGCAAGCGATCGCGGTAAAAACAAACAGAAAAACCACGGCGGGGCCGCCTGAGTATGCGGCGCCGCCGATCGTGGAGAATATTCCAGCTCCGATAATGGCGGCGATTCCAAATCCTGTCAGGTCAACTACGGTGAGTTCTTTCACAAGATGAGCGTGGGTGACTTCATCGGCATACCCTGTGCGAGCGTCCGCGTGAATTTGTGTGATCGATTTTTTCCTAAAGAGCTGTTGGATGAATAGTCTCATGGACCTGATCCTACCAGCCAAGTTAAAAAAATAACTACTTTTTTAACGCAGTTAATTAGAAGAGAGGCGTCACCAACTTCCTGAATGTCGGCCGCACTTTTGCATATGGGCGCGGTTTACGGAGGCATGAGATGCAAATATTCTACTTAGCGTTAATTTTTGGCGTACTTGCAGGTGGACTCGTTCCGGCAAGGGCGATGGCTCAGCCGCTTTCGATTCTGAGCGCATTGCCACAAATTGAGGGCGCAGAAGTACAGCTCTATGCTCCAGAGGTGCTCATTTTAAAAGGTAAGCTCGCGCGTTCTGTCTTATTGACTTTACGCGGCGCCTCCATTGCAGATCGAGGCTCCTGTGGTATTGCGTATTTGTATAAAAACGGTCTGCAAGAGCGCAGTCATCGGATTTGTCCTCCGACCGATTGTGACGGAGACCGGTATGAAGCTGTTTTCCAACCAGAAGTTTCGCCGGAGGATGGCGATAATATTCAATGGCGAGCGTATTTCCTGATTAATGGCAAGATCACTCCTCCGACTGAAGCGAGTTCTCAAATAAGAAAATTGACCGAAAATTAAAACCCGAGGCCGGCACCCAAGCTGTAGGTAGAATTTTCAATGCTGACGCCATTAAACGCGAAAACGAATTTGGAAATATCCAGACTGAGGCTCAAGCTGTACCTGGCCGAAAGCGGCTGAGCGTAACTCAAACCTGCTGCTTTTTCATGACTGCTCAAGGACAGTAATGAGAAACTACTTGTAATGGGTGAAAATTTTAAATATGCACTCGCGCTTTTGCCTTTCTGGAAGGAACGGCGAAGCACGGGGAACAGCATGAGCCCTTGTAAATTGCGGTACCCGAGCTTCCCACCGGAAACAAACATTGTCGTGTAATAATATCCAAACATCAGACTCAATTTCCACGGCTCTGAAATTTGAGGAACGATGTAGCCGAATCGCCCATTGAAACCGAAGAAACGAACTCGCAAATCTTTCCTCGTATTGGAGAGCGGCAATGCCGTGAAAAAGCTCGTAAATCCAAGATCCCACCTAGGGGGGCTCAGTAGGCCAGACCACCCGATTTTTGCAGTCAGGGCTGTCTGATTCATTGGCTCAGCGTCACTCTGATTAAAAATAATCGATGAATACGCAAGGCCTGCATTCCAGCGCGACCCAGTTTGAGACTGGGCCAGGAGCTTGCGTTCTTCAGCAAGTTCCTGCGCGAACACGGAGTATTTATCACAGGAAATATAAAATGAGGAAGACTGCACTTTGCCCATAGGGGTAATCGCAATTAAGATCAAAGAAGTCTTTTCGCTATTCAATGGGATTTTAAGCTGGAAATTTCCCGAATCTGAATCAGGTTTGATTCTCTCGTTTTCAAAGAGCAGGGAATAGTCCGTTTCATGAAATACGCCTTCAAGAGTGATAATGACTTTGCCATCTTCTTCCCGGACAGGGTAATTCGTTTTCCGCCAGGACAAACCTTGAATCGATTGTTCACCGGCTTTTTGTGGTGCTAGGAAAAGCTGAGCCGAAAGCTCTGGATTTGCGCCCAGCGCCAATGCGCTTTGGAATATAAAAATCGAAACAGCAGGGTGTTGCAGAAATAATTTTTTATAACGCATTCTTTAATTTAATTTTAACGCGAGTTGCTTGTTCCAGAGTACCGAAATCGCTGAGAACTAATATTTTTTATAATTAAAAGATTTGACTTGTTCAAGCAATCGATTGAATACTGGTCCACAAGATGACACTTTCATTCTTTGGTCTTTTCGGTGCGGGCCTACTTACTTTCCTGTCCCCCTGCGTGCTGCCTTTAATCCCAATTTTGCTGGCTGGGCTGATGATCGGACAGCCGGCCTCGCGGCGAGTGTTGAATGCCCTCTGGTTTGTGAGTGGCTTCACGATTGTTTTTGTCCTGATGGGATTGAGTGTTTCTTCATTTGGTAAAATCGTCGGAATGGCAAAGCCGTGGCTTTTAATCGGCGCGGGAATAATCATTTTTCTTTTTGGCCTCAAACTCGCGCATTCATTGCCTCATCTAAAAATATTCGAGTGGATGAACCGTTCACTTCACGTTCCGGATTTTACCCGAAGACTGAGCCCAAGGCTGCCCAAAGGTCTTAACGCTTTCTTGTTTGGTTCAATTTTTGGACTAAGTTGGACGCCGTGTGTGGGTCCTATCTTGGGTGGAGTTCTGACCTACGTGGCTTCCAAGGAGGCAACTGCGTTTGCCAGTGCAATGATGTTGTTGCCGTTCGCGCTTGGGATCGGAGTGCCAGTCATAATTGTCGCTTGGAGCTCCGATAAGATTGCACCACATCTCAAGCGACTGACACGACACCTGAACAAAATAGAAATTGCGGTGGGACTGGGGCTGGCGATATTCGGGCTCCATGTCGCCAATCAAGGGCGAATTCAGTCCATTGCCGCAGTTCGGGCGGCAGAAGATGGCACCACTGCAGTCACTGCGGTGAATGACCACGGAGCGATGCTTGTCCTGAACTCGGAGTCAAAAAGCCCGGCTAGGGTCGTGTTTTTTTATTCCGAAGGTTGTCCGATTTGTCATCAAATGGAGGAGTATCTTCCTGAGTTGGAAGCGGACTGCTCTAAAGAAAATTTTGAGCTGGTCCGTATCAATGTGGACCGGCCGGAAAATGGGTTTGCTGCCCGCAGTTTCAATGTGCGCGCAGTCCCAACTCTGAGTATTCTCAATGATCGGGGTGACGAAACTGTGCATCTGGTAGGTTATCAGACGCGCGCCAGACTTTTGGAGGCGCTTCGCACCACTTCGAAGTTGGCCTGCAAAGCTGTGCTTCCAAGCTTGCCTAAGGACCGAGGCATACCTATGAATTCACAATGCACAGGAGTTACAAATTCTTGCGAGTAACCCTGAGTGAACGGTTTTTTTGAATTCATTGACAAGACTTGGCTTGCCCGTTTATGACTATTAGCACACTGAAACTGCGCTTTTGCTCGAGGAGATCGAAATGGAAGATTCTAGAGGGTCGGATTTTGCTGAAAAGTTTTATTTAAATTGTGGTTTTGGTACCCGCTGCCTGCATGCCGGGGAGCATGTCGGTCAGCCTCAAGCGGCTTCGCACACGGGCGCAATTTATCAGACCTCAACTTTCGTCTTCAAAGACGTGCAGGAAGGCGCGGATGTATTTGCTGGCCGTAATAAGGCGGGCTATTCGTATACTCGCATGGGCAACCCGACTGTGAAGTTGCTCGAAGCTAAAGTGAATGCACTTGAAGGTGGCGAAGTGAAGAAACGCAATCCGGATCTTTGTGTTTCCACTCAGGCGTTTTCTTCGGGAATGGGCGCGATTTCAACCGTACTGATGGCGCTTGCAAGCCATGGCGATACTATTTTAATGGGTAACGTCCTGTACGCTGCCACTGAGCATCTCGCGAACAATGTCTTGAACCGGTTCGGAATCAATTCAGTTGTGGTGGATACGACGGATCTCAAAGCAGTGGAAGTCGCTCTTAAAAATAATCCTAAGACGAAAGTAGTTTTCGTTGAAACCCCGACAAATCCCTTGCTTGCTGTTTCGGATATCGCCGGAATCTCCAAGCTGATCAAATCGATTAACCCCAAAATTGCGCTCGTCGTTGATAATACTTTTGCTACTCCCTATTTGCAGCGTCCTCTTGAACTAGGTGCAGATGTGGTTGTGCATTCCACCACGAAGTACATTTGCGGCCATGGCACCGTTGTGGGGGGATTGGCCACTACCGTGAATGATGCGATGAAAGATTCCATTTACACGGTCTTAAAAGATGTCGGCACGAATCCGAGTCCTTTTGATACCTGGCTTGTAAATCTTGGTTTGAAGACGCTGCCCCTCAGAATGGAGAAGCATTGTTCGAACGCTATGGAAGTCGCGAAGTACCTTGAGAAGCATTCAAAGATTGCCAAAGTTTATTATCCAGGTTTGGAAAGTAGCCCATACCATCAACTTGCAAAAAAGCAGATGAAGGACTTCGGTGGAATGATCTCCTGTGAGCTGAAAGGCGGCCTAGAAGCCGGTAAGAAGATGATGGACAACATTCATCTCTTTACGTTGGCGGTTTCACTAGGCAGCGTCGATTCTTTGATTCAGCATCCGGCTTCCATGACTCATGCTTCAGTGCCGAAGCAGAAACGTGAGTCCAGTGGGATCACTGATGGCCTGGTTAGACTTTCAATCGGCGTCGAAGATCCTCAGGATCTACTCGCTGCTTTAGAAGAAGTTTTGAAAAAAGTTTAAATTAGGTGAATTCAGGCTGCTTTGCGCTGCTCTTCCCTTTCTGAAGGGAGCATCTGCACTAGTTCTGAGGGGCCGTCGAGTAAATAGACAAGTGCTGGAACGCTCAGAAGGGCGGCGAATAAGCACGTGATTTCGCCCAGAACTGCAATTCGCCCAAAGCTGACAAAGCCCTGATTTCCGGCAATCAAAAGAGAGCCATAACCGATGATGGTTGTGAGACTTTCGAGGGCAACTGCACCGCCGGTGGTTCGGATTGCTTTCAGAATGCTGCCTTTGCCCTCGAGTCGGTAGCGTTGGATGACGTTAATTGCATAATCGACTCCGATTCCAAAGGTGATGGGAATTGAGATAAAGTTCAGAAAATTTATCTTTAAGTCCCAGCGAAAGATGATCCCGGCAAGCCAGCCCATTCCAAGTAACAGAGATACCAAAACGAAGCTGGTCAGTCGCAAATTTTTGAATAGGAAGACCACGAGCAGGGTTACTGCAATTGCGGCAACTAGAGTCGCGCGCGGGCCATCTCTTCGAATGGATTGCTGCATGTCCACTGTCAACGGGAGCTGACCTACAACGGGAGCTGCAGGCTGGACCGAATCCGTTATCTGCCGAAGTTTATTGATAAACCGTAATTGATAGGCTCCATCATGAGAGAGTTCGCGTTCGACTCGGGGCTCAACCAATACCAGAGTTCCAAGTCGGCCGTTCTTTTCACGAAAGCGGGCTTTGACCTGTTCGGGTAAATCATTCGTTGAAAATGGGACAAAGCTTTCCTTGGTCAGAAGCTCCTTTGCGAGTTTCCGATCGTTGGGACTCAGTCTGGCAAGTAAAGCCGGGTTTAAGGAACTTCGAATTTGCTTTAGAATGCGAATTTTTGTCCTCTGCTGTTGAGGTACTAGGTCGAAAATGGAATACACCTTGGCAATATCACTATTCGCGCCCTCTTGAGCTTTTTGGGCTTTTAGGCGACGCGCGATTTCCCTGGCGTTGGAAAGCGAGTCCGGAAGAATCACAACGGGGGACATATACCTTTTGAAAATGATGTCGATATATCGCGAATAAAATCCCGAACCGCTCTTCAAACTGGTTTTATCTCGCAGCTGGGTAGTGTCAGTTTCGAGAAAATCGCCCTTGTGCTGAACCACACCCCAAAAAGCGACAAATACGAGAATGGCGCTTAAACCAAGTAAGGTAGGCGAAAATCGACTGATAACCCAGGCATTCGCGTTAGAAAATGTTTTCGACGAACCCTTCCGTTTATGACGCGCAAATGGCCGCAAGCGTTCGGCAATAGTCAATAAGACAGGTAGAACCGTATAAGCGCTGATCCAGCAACAAACCATTCCAATCAGCCCAATGACACCGAATTGTCGAAAGCCGCGGAACTGCGTTGATACAAGCGAGGCGTAGGCCAGTCCTGCGGCAAGCGAAGCAATGAGTGTCGCTAAAGCAGTTTTACCACAAGCATCCTCAATGGCTTGCTCGTGGGGAATATGGCGTCTACGTTCTTCGAGATAACGTGCTAATACTATGATTCCGAAATTTATCCCGTTACCAATTACGATTGATCCCAAGAACGCCGAATTGGCGTTCAGATACCCAATCGAAAAATATGAAAACCCCAATGCTACGGCTGTACCGACGAGTAAGCTCAGGATCAGGGCTATAGTCGTAAGCCAGTCTCGAAAATAGACGATCATCGCGATGGTGACGAGTAGGGGAACCAAAAAGGCGGAAAGCTGAAGATCATAAATCAACGAGTTGTTCTCATCGATTAAATTTTGAGCGTCCCCGGTGAAGCGGATTGTGAGGTCCTCTGCATAAGATAGAGGCTTGCGTCGTGAAATAACCTGATCTACGGCTGCTCGTAATTCAATGGCATTGGAAATTCCCGAGGCTTTGCCGCTGACATAGAGCAGGATGACCCGCATCTTTTGGTCAGTGCTTGCGTAAAATCCGTCGGGGAAATGCGAGAATGCGGATAACTCACTGCTGTATTTATTTTGCAGATCACTGATGTTTAGGTGCGGCTCGGGTATGTTCAGTTCTTCAAAAATAGAAAGTGGATTTCGAATTGTCTCTTCATAGGCGATCCGATCCTGAACGTAATTACGAATTCCCGTCAAATCCTCTACATCCATGAATAATGCGCGGCGCTGCTTAAAAAATTCGAGCTCCTGACCAATCCGGTACTCCACGCGGGAGATTAACTGATTTTTGCGGAGTGCTTCCAGGTCACGTGCAAGATCAACTACAAAGCGTTTACTTTGCTCGATATCAGCGGAGGAAATCAAAATTGCTAAATTACTGCTGGATTCGAGCCTTTCAGTGACTTTATCCAGGTCAACCACGCTTCGCGCAGTTTTGGGTAACAATTCTTCAATCCCTGTTCTTAAATTTCCGTAGAGTAGAATTGTAAAGTGGAGGGCAATTCCGGCCACAATGACGGAAAGCACTGTCATGCTCAAAGAGTGCCGTACGAGCCAGTGAATCAGACGCCCCATGACTTGGGCAGATACAGCTTCCGTGCCGGAACAAGGCAGCTATGAAGTGGAGTCTTTGCCGTGCACGAGAGCTTTCAAATCAGTGACGATTTGCACCAAATTATCGGATTGTTGCGCTAGCGCACTCGCTGCGGCAGCAACTTCCTGGCCGGCCCCGGCATTTTTGTTTGTGATTTGATCGAGCTGTTGCATTGATTTGTTTATCTCACTCACTCCGGTCGTCTGTTCGATTGAGGCCGTTGCGATCGCGGTTACTAACACATCAACTTCCTTGGATTTGGCTATGATTGTGTCCAGAAATTTCACGCTGGTTTCCACAATGTGCTCGCTTGCGTTGACTTTTGTCTTCACATCGTTCGCAGTAGCCTGCATGTTTTTTTGGCTCTCTTCGATAATCTTGTTTACTTTAGCAATGCTGCCTTGAAGCATGCTGGAGATATCTCGGGCGGCGTTGCCGCTCAGTATTGCCAAATTTCCGACTTCTTCGGCAACAACGGCGAAACCTTTGCCTTGTTCGCCGGCTCGAGCGGCTTCCACTGAGGCATTGAAGGACAGTAATTTGGTTTGGAAAACGATATCGTTAATAATTTTCGTTTTCTGCTCGATATTTCCGATCACGGCTAGGATCTCAGAAATATTCTTGTTATTCTTCTCCATTACCTGGACCATGCCTTCATTCACGACCCGGATCTCATCCACAGAGGATTTGATTTGATTAATGGCGTTTTTGCCCTGGTCTAACTGCGTTTCATTTTCACGAGAAACACGTGAGGATTCCTGGGCACTTTCGGTATTTTTCTGAATCACCGTACTCATTTGTTCTACTGCGGTCGCCGTTTGCTGAAGCGCGCTGGCGGTCTGCCGGGAGGCATCCGCCAATTCGTGAGAAGCTCGTGCAATCTGGGCAGACTGCTGTTTGGTCCCGGCGGATTGCTTACTCAGATTGTCACAGATTTCTGCAAGCGTTTTAGCAATAATGCTGGCGAGGAGAAGCGAAAGGGCAATTGAAATCGCGGACGCAACTGTTACACCGATTGATAACGAAAGACGCACAGTTTTCCCGAGTCTTGTGTTCAGATTTTTCTCGTTCTCAAGAATATCGGAGTTGTTGATCTCGATATTGGACAAAACTTCTTCAAGCTGCCCGGTAAGCGGAAGTAGCTCTTGTTTTAAAATAGTGGGGATGGCTGAAGCTGTTTCGGGCTTTTGAAGAAGTTCGATCACTCGCTTACCCGCCGCAATGGTTTTGACAAGATAAGTATCGGCATTCGCCCGGAGGCGCCCCGCCTTTTCGGTCATGTCAAGACCGAGATAACGCTCTTTGGCAGTCTCGATACGCTCGAGTGAAGTTTCAGCAGCTGAAACAGAGTCCGTAAGCTGTTGCCGATCGTTTTTATTGAGGTATGCGGTAGAAAGGTTTTTAACCAGTGCGGATATTTCTGCCGATATCTCCTTGCTCGTGGTTAGGGCAGGAACCGTGTTTTCCAGTACATGCGTCATGCGAATGGTTAGCATCGAGACCTGATAGGCAATCACGCCGGAAACCAAGGAGAGAAGAATAACGGGGACCAAAGAAAGACCAATAATTTTGGTTTGGATACTAATGGATTCCCGATTCAGCAATTTTTGAATCCAATGCTTAACTTTCATTTGAGTCCCCGCTTTCAGTGCTTATTTCTTGTAACCCACGTAATAGATACCAATGACTTTGCTTCCATCTTTGATCGGCTCGTAACAGGTGTCGTATGGCGTACCCAGAATTTCCACTTCTCCACAGAAAGTCTCGCCTTTTTGAACCGCATCATAAGCCTTATTGTGCGCGAGCGGAGTGCCAATGGCGCGAGTTCCGTCTTCTTTCAGCACATTCGTGCTGACGCGAACGAACTCCTCTGCGTCTTTCACAAATACTGTCGCAGTGCCGCCTAAACTTTTCTTGACGTCGTCCACCGCATCGAAATTATTGTTGATCTTTTTCTTTCCAAAATAGATCGCTGCAACGGCTTTGCCTCCAACAGTCTGGGTCCCTTCAATTTTCGGTGCGCCGGATTTATTCAACCGGGTTTTCAGTGCTTCTAGTGACTTTTTAGTATCTCCTGCCGAAGCGGTTGTGGCTAAAGATAACGCGAGTAATACCAAACCAAAGTGCTTCATGAGTCCTCCAATGAGATGTTTAAACAATCATTGTGAACTCGATGGAATTGGTTTTCAATGCTCAAGATTTAAAAATACGGCCATTCGGATGAAATTTGATGCGGTATTCGGGGCTAGGATATATTCAATCGTCGGCTTTGAAATTTTCTCTGAATTGTAAGATAGTGTGGCTGTTATGGTAGACAACATTGGCTCTTCAATTCGGTTAGGGATGATCTTCTGGTTCTGGCTTGAGATGGGGCTCTCGACGGGCTTTGCTCAACCGATTGAGCCCAACGTAATTTATGGGCCGGATAATCGGTATGAATATTTCGAAATCCTAGATCCGAGCTTAAGGCTCCGGGCGAATGCGACTCCAGCACTGTTTCGGCAAAATGACCTAGTTTTTGACGGTGAGCGGGTTTTATTGCCAAAGCGGACCTATGGACAGGTAAAAGGGTTATGCAGGGATCAGCCGTTTTTTAACCAAAGAGTGGCTTCTTTTTGTAGTGGTGCATTAATTGGGCCCGATCTTGTCTTAACCGCAGGTCATTGCGTTACTTCGAAGAAGAATTGCTCTGAGCTGGCCTTTGGTTTTGATTACCATCTAGGCAGGGAAGGAGATTCGGTTCACTCGATTGCAATTCGTGACCTCTATTTTTGCAAAAGCCTTGAAGCGAGAAAATATTATCCGAATGGGGTCGATTATGCGATCGTCCGTTTGGATCGTCAGGTGACTGACCGGATTCCGTTCCAGGTTCATTATTCCGGAGCTTTAGACAGACACGCAGATCTAGCTGTTCTTGGATACCCCTCGGGACTTCCGCTGAAATTGACGGATCAGGCGCGAGTTCGGGACGTAAAAGCCGGCTTCTTTACTTTGGATGCAGATACGTTTGCGGGAAACTCTGGAAGTCCGGTGATCAATTCGAGAACTCTTGAAATAGAAGGTATTCTCGTGCGTGGAGATGCGGATTATCTTTTTGATAACTCGCGCCGTTGCACGATTGAAAGGCACTGTTCCCAAAACGGGTGTATCGGAGAAAGTGCCACGCTTGCATCGGCTCTCCAGCGGGTACTGGAAGCAAAAAAGCCCACTCCTTCGATCGAGAGTGCCACGGCCCTGGCTGACCCCGTCGATGGTTCGGGAAGAATTGATGTACTGCTTGCGATTCCTGAAGTTGTCATTCCCAGCTCTCTTGTTCTTGAGCTTGCGGTTTACTCGCGGGTCACTCACGCCTATGAGAAAGTAGCCC
>Ga0208958_1003865_pt1 | contig 11227 bp, 7 predicted proteins | sample RifOxyB1_FD_184032 | JGI IMG/M metagenome (GOLD analysis project Ga0208958, IMG submission 184032) | Soil microbial communities from Rifle, Colorado - Rifle Oxygen_injection B1 (SPAdes) | ecosystem: Environmental > Terrestrial > Deep subsurface > Rock core/Sediment | place: Rifle, Colorado...
GTAGTATATATGTTACCAACTATTGCATAAAGATTTCTTGCATCAGAAGCTGACCAGTCTAATCTTATTGTATTACCAGAAACAACTGGAGTACTATTTATAAAACTTGCACTAGGGAGAACTTTCTCTATTGTCCATAACTTCCCTGTGTTATACCAAGCCCTTGCATATGTTTGAGATGGTAAATAGGATGTTCGATATCTTAACTGATTTGTTGACCAATAGTTTGACACAGAGAAAGGATAGTTATCACTTGGAGTAAAACTGAATCTATCAAGCCCCATTAAATAAACTCTATATCTTATCTGTGATACGTTCTCATAGATATTAGTTCCAGAAAATCTTAAGCTAAATGGCATTGTAGCAACTGTCCCTGACAATGATATTGGAGATGTAAGTCTAACTTCTACCATATTCTGGCCACTTGGACCTGGTATCATGAACGTTCTCGTTGTGGTATTGTAAATCGCTCTAGTCCACACTGCAGTAGTCGCTCCATTACCGGTTACATATGGAACCCAGGAGCTACCCTCTTTGTGCATCATGAAGCCCCAGCTGGAGGTTGATGGAGAGGTAGGTACAGCACTCCCTAGCCAGAGTGGTGTAGCTGGAGTTGTTGTTACATTAGAATCCCTTATCCATACAAACAAACCTTCAAGGTCACTTGCTCCATTTACATCAGTAAATGTAGCTGTCACATTTACAGGATCATTTAATGTTCCAACTCTTCCACCAAGAGGTCTTCCTGTGTAAGAAGTACTTCTAAAGTAATAATCGTTGTATGCTGGGATTGGGTTTGGCATTGATAGAGCCTCAGTTGGTTGAGGTGATGGAACTTCGTAACAATCTTCCACCCTAGATACTCCACACTGTGTTGTACACTGTCTGAAATTGTCCAATATCAAGTTAGGATCAGCTACAACGGATGTATTAGATAGTGGTGCAGGACAATTTTGGATACAATCTCTACAGTAACATGTTCTGCTAGTAGACACATTACATGCATTAGTACAAGTATCATATATCAGTGAACCAAATCCCAAATTCGTAGTACTATATATAGAAGGGCAGGCTAGGGGAGTACAGTTCGCCGCACAGTAACATGTTCTTGTATGTGTTCCACATTCTGCTGGATTATCAGTACAGGAATAGACTCTAGTACCAAATGTAGTTGGAGTACTGGTATATGTAGGAGCAATACAAGCCGTAGGAGTACATGGAGTTGGGCATTTATCAACAAAATTTACACAAGATGCATCTGGAAGAGAGATTGGTTTACCGGTAATCATAAAGTAAACCACAATTTGTAGCTTAACAGCAGTTCTACTTCCCCAATTCACATCTGTAACAAAAATAGTACTTCCAGCAAAAGTATCCGAATCTGTCATTTTCGCAGTTGCATAGTAGTTGGTATGAATGAGGTGATAACTTCCAGCTGGACAATCTCCTTGCCAAGTATTATTCCAGCCTGCAGGAGGATTCGTCACACATACTGGTTTTGGTGCTCCACTATCATATAAATTTTCCCTGTTATAGAAACTGTACTGAAAATAATTAACATTAGAATTAGCATTTGCTGTTACTGTAGCAGACTCTCCAACTGCTAACCAATCATCTGAAATTGTAGAGTTTGTACATAGATCCTGCCTTTGCCAATAGCATGTTTTTGTATTGTCATCACATCCCTCTCCATTATCACAAGAGGCTGTGAATGAATAAGAGTTTGTTGGGGATGTTGCACTACCAGTTGGACAACTTGGAGTACAATCGTCACATTCTGGATCATCATCGTCACAGTTTGCACATGGGATAATAGCATTACATCCAGAAGCGTTGGCATCTGCAACAGTACAACAATCATCTCCTCCATTAACACAACATCCATCCCACCAAACTCCACTAAACTCGCTTGAAGGGGAACAGCATGAAGTCCAAGCAAAAGCATCCGTTTTTATTAATAATATACTTAAAAAAAGTACAAAAGGAAGGATTAAAAAAATTGTTTTAATTCTAATCTCATTATTCTTCATTTTCTAAGTTTGATAGTATATATAAAAAGTAGTATGAGTCAAAGAGTTGTGCAGTTGAAGAAGACAAAGTCTTACTTTCATCACTCATTTTATAAACGAAATAACCATACTCTTCTAGTTTAATTCCTTCCTCATCTCTTAAATGCTCTGGGAAATTAAGCTTCATGTTTTCAAGTACATTTAATTTACTGGCAATAAGGCTTTTATAGTAGTATCTGTAAAAAATTGTGTATAGAATTTCTTTAGCTCTCTGATTGTCATCATAAGAAAGGGCATCTGCACACTTTAGTTGTTGGGCTATATTATCTATACAATAACTATCTCTATCTAATCCATCACACATAGTACTAAATTCTGGTAACTTTTTTATCAATTCATTCTTAACTTTCTCTTCTTCAAAATTTTCGTATAAGGAAGATATTTGGTTAATATTTTTTATAACTGTACAAATGTTTACTATACTGGAATCTGTTTCAAGTAAGGTTTTTCCATCTTTGTAATATTTTAATATTTGATTCTGTGTATATGTCTCTTCACTTTGATTCATTAGTTTTACAATCTTATTATAGAAAACCAACTCGCTAGGCATAAATAAGCTATCAGAATTAATCTTGTATCCACCGACTTCTTGTTTAATAACTTGGCTACAGTAGTTAAATGCTACTTCCTTCACTTTTTCGCAATTCTCAGATTCACATTCTGATAAATTTAAGATCGTTTTGTAGGACATCTCACAACTCATATAACTATACTTATTGGTTTGTTTCCAATACGATGCTAATGTTGAAATATACTCCTCAAAGTTAATCTCTTCATACTCCTTGTAATCCCTTTCCATAAAGTCCGTTACTTGAGCCAAAACCCAGAATAAATATACATCATCACTACTGTTAGCATCATTGGCCATACGACTTGCAAACTGATAAGTGCCATCTTCAGATGCTCTTTGCTCAGAAATTATTTTGTATGTATTAGGTTTAAAATATCCGAAATCATTTGTTATATAGAAATTAAAAAGACCTCTAGCTAATGAGTCCGTTTCATAAGATTCAAAAAATTTAGCTTTTTCATCTAAAGATACATTAGCTGCTTGAATATTCCATGTTTTAACACTTCTATTAACAATACAATTACCCTTTCCACAGGGGATATTAGCATCAAACAAATCTAATATTCCTCTTCTCACTAAACAATAAGAGTATTCAAATATTGCCTTAGAATCCTTTTCAACATCAAATCCTAATGTTAATATCATTGAATCTCCGCCTTTAACCTGCGTAAAATCAAAATTTCCAGAAGATTTATCTAGTGAATATTCAAATAAAGCTTCACTCGCAGATGAAAACAATCTCTCAAAATCCTGTGCAGTACCTCTGATAAGATATGTCTCACCCTTGTCTTCATAGCTTTCTAATATAATAGGAAAATCATATTCAACAATATCTCCATTTCTTCTTGGATAATCTTCCTTCACTTTTTGAGCAAGGGAATTATCTTCAAAGTTAACAAGAAGCCTGACAGGAGGGATCTCACTCTTCCTCGAGAAGTAAGAATAAATTAATAAAATTAAAATTAAAAGAATCAAAACCAAAGGCACTATTAGAAGAATTCTCTTAAATATGGGTTTACTGAATCTTATTTCTTTCACTTTTTGACAAGTATTTTAGATTAACTGGCTTTGATAAAAGCTATTTACACTTTTAAAGCCCTTTTACAAATTGCAATTATTATGGTTTTATTCCTACCTCAACCTTTTGCATATTAACTTGAGTACCAAATATTTGGCCTGCAAAGACTCCATATTTGGAATGATGATCTACAACAAATGCAGGGAATTGCAACCTATCACTTAACTTTAAGTATCTATTAAGAGTAAGACCATCTAACGTATGAATACCTCCACCTACGTACAAACCATCTGTAGTATTTTTAGTATCAGTCTCTTTTTCAATTACAAATGTACCATCTGCAAGAATATATGCATTAAGTGGATCATATTGTATTTGTGTCAATCCCGATACATTTGCTCCTTCCCTAACTATTACATTTCCTTTTACAACAAATATACAAGCATCCTTGTTTGGTGTAGTATTCAAAATTTTTCCATTTATTGTTAAATTCCCTGAGACAAAGAAGACTCCTCTTCCATTACATGTAAAAGGAATAGTAGGGGTTCCCACTGTAAGACTTCCAATCCTATCAAGATATCTAATGTTTGAGCTACCATTGGTTACTAAACTACCCGTAAGAAGACTTATATTTGCATTTAATTGATATAACTGGAGACTACTCTTTTTCCTTTCAAATGAATTTCTAAGAATTGTATAGTAACTCTCCAAGTCAGTTGGTGCATATGGTCTAATCATATATGAATCTATTACGTCACTCTTGTCTGGTGCAATAGGCCCAACTACATTCGCATCTGATTCAAGTTCACTTGAGACATCTGCTGTAATAGGGTCAAACTTGTTTATTAAAGCAACTGGATCCCACAAGTTTGCATTGGCCAATACTCTGCTAGTGATATCAATACCATTCCTTGAGAAGAGTAGGCCACCTTGAGTTGCCATCCAATCTCTTAAATCAAACTCTATATATGAGCTTTGTGTGTGATTACCACCTCTATCAAATCCTGTTAGGTAGAGATATATAATTCCCTTTCTATTGTTTTTAACGTCTATTGTTGCACTTCCAGAACCGTAATTTCCAATAACTCTAAATAGGAAATCATTTTGGAGATGTCCAATTTTGGTAGTTGTAGCAATAGTGTGTGGTGTGTACGGACTTGTTACTGTCTTTGTTCCTCCACTTGATACAGTAGTATAGAACGCTTCGACATCTTCAAAGTTCTCATCTATATATAGATTTCCTACTAGTCCATATAGAGCAATGTTATCTGAAACAGTCCAATTAAAAGTTAACTTTGTTTTATCACTTACTGTAACTTCATAGTTGGAAATAGATGGAGATGTAAGGTCAACTCCCCAATCTCCTCTATCTGCCCAATGTGTAGTTAATCTTATCTGCTCTGATCCATACAAGTCCTTAATTCTAGTATCTACATCAGGATATGCTGTGTAATTATCATATGGTGTAAATCCAAATGTATCATTACCCATTAAAAATACATTGTAAGCACCATCATCAACTTTTGCATACTCCATATTAAAACTTACATTGAAATCCATTACCATACTGTTACCCGAGGGTAAGATACTGTTAATCTTAATACTGGCAATAAAGTTACCAGTTGTTCCAGTTATATAAAATACTCTATTAAAATATGGATCTGCATTTAGCCATCTATCACCAGCATCGTTACCATCTCCTTGAATACCTGGTACAAATGGAAACCATGATCCATTTCTTTTAACCATTAAAAATCCAAAAGAGTCATTTGATTTCATCCTTGTTGATTGACCAACACTACTATAGTCAAGATCTATAAAGATTGGAGTTAAAGGAGCAGCAGTTCCTTTCTTAAACCATACATACATAGCCTCTATTTCAGCAGATGTAGTATCAGTATATGTAGCAACCATATTTATTGGTTCATTTACAATGTCATCAATTGTACCTACTAATTTACCGGCTCCTGTGTATGTTGTAGAAGTAAAGCCATAACTTGTTGGAATACTTTCAGGCTTTATTTGTAATGATACTGATGGTTGTGTACTTGGTACTTCATAACAATCTCTGTAATGTGTTTTAGGTTCAGGACAAGCTGAACTATCAGTACAAGAGTAAAAGTCATCTAAGAGATAACTTGATGGAGTATCTGATAAAGGAGGGTTGGGACACTGAGATAAGGTACATAACTCACACTGTTCTTCTTCTTCTTCACATTCACAGTCACCGTTACAAAATTCATCATTATCACATTGATAGTTATATTCACAGTCTTCATCGTCTTCTTTTATTCCATTACCACAAATACAGTGATCACATGGCTCATCTCCACCAGAACACCAGTGTTGAGAGGTGGTACAACAATCATCTCCTCCAGCAAAACAACAACCATTCCACCATACCCCATTTGGAGGAGCACCACAGCAGTTTGCATATACACTCTTAACTCCAAACAAAGAAAGTAGTAATGCGCCTACAACTATTACGAGAACATATACAGAATTTTTAGCTGAAATTTTAATTTTCATAACTTAATTTTTCAAGAAGATAAATAAAATAATAGGAGTCAGATAGGTTTGCAGTAGTTCTTACTACTACCTCTCCTTTATCCGTTAACGATTCTGCTCTGTGCACAAAATATCCATAATCATCTAGTCTAACTCCATCACTTGTACTAGGTGCCATTCCAATCCTATAACCTTCATAAGAAGCCATCTTGGAAGCTGCTGGACTTGTAAAATAATGTTTGTAAAAAATATCCTGCATTATTAACTGGGAAGTATTTGAGTTATTGCTTAGAAGTGCGTCTGCACAAACTAGTTTTTCAGAGATACTAAGTGAGCAATATTTATCTTTAACAACACCATCACATACATTATTGAAATCTGGGAACGTAGAGACAATAGAAGCAATCTTTGTTCCATAATCTAAATCACTATATTCACTGTTAATATCTTCAAAACCTTTAACAAGGTAACACTTTTCAATAAGTTCTGGATCTGAACTAATAAGTTTCTCTGCCTTTTGTTGGTAACTTACAATAGTATTTTTATCAAATTTCTCACTATTAATAGAGAGTTTACCAATGATCTTGTTGTAATATATCAATTCAGATGGCATAAATATGAGATATGCATTTTTAGTTCCAATATTTTCACCGTAGTGGTATCCAAAATAGTATTGATAATCAACTTTATAACTATCTAGCTGTTTTTCAATTTCTTTCTTACAATATTCATAAACACTAGTTTTAATCTCATCACAAATGTTACTTTCACAGGTATCTAGGTTCGATATAACATCATAGGATACTTGACAACTATTAAAAGAATTATATGTACCATTTTGAAGATAAGATATTATTTTTTGCAAATAGCCAAGCAAATCTATCTCATCATATTCTTCGTATTTCTTATCATATAATCTAGAAACTCCATTAAGTACCCAAGGAGTTAGCTCAACTAATTCGTTTGATAGATTATCATCATCTATTCTTATTCCTTCATACTGATATGTTCTATCTGGATTAGCTACTTGAACAGAGTACGCTTTGTAACCATCATTAACTTTAAAATACCCAAATTCGTCTGTGATAAAGAAGTTGGTAAGCGATCTAATTAATTTATCATGATCAAAAGACTGATAAAATGACCTTTTCGTAGCAATATCTTGCTTCTCCTCCTCAACAAACCACATATTTAAATCTCTCTCTACATAACAGTTCCCCCTTGAACATTCGTTATTTATATTAAAAAGATTATAATATCCTCTCTTTAATACACATGTAGAAAATTCAAGAAAATATCGTACATCTTTATCTAATCGATACTGCAAAGTAACTAGTATAGTATCATTTGATTCAATTTTACTAAAATCATAACTCCCCTTAGTCTTCTCAAGTGAGTATTCAAATCTAGCTTCATCCCTGTTTCCATAATAGTTTTTATAATTTAAGGGAACTCCAGTTATATCAACTGTATCCTTAGTTTCTGTAAATTGCTCTAAAGTAACAGGAAAGATATATTTTAAAAATTTACTATCTCTAATAGGAAAATCATTCTTTACCTTATTTGCCAAAGTATTACCCCTTAAATCAATAAACATCGATACATATGGAACCTCACTTCTCATCAAATAAAATGATATTCCAAACCATATAAACAAAAGTATAAGGATAACAGATGTAATAATTATACCTATTGTCTTAAATAGTCCTTTTTTTATTTTTACTTCTTTCACTTTTTGTTAAATTTTAAATTAGACAGTTTTTATCCTAGGAATTTATCCAACTCTTTTACGAGTCCTTCATAATCTAAATCTGTTTTAACTAGATATGATGTAGCTCCAATGTTAAATGCCTCCTTAACTACTGACTCACTCGTCATATTAGTTAATATTATTATTGGCATTTTTCCATATTTATCTTCATTATTTTTAATAGTCTTCAGTACCTCTAATCCATCAACACCAGGCATCATTAAATCCAGAAGTACTAAGTTAATCGCATCCAAATTATTGGCTAACAAATCTAAACCTTGATACCCATCTGCAGCTTTCATTGCAACATGCCCGGCAGATTCTACTAACTCAGCGTATGAATCTAAAAGTGCTTTCTCATCTTCAATTATTAATATTTTCTTTGTATCAGCCATAACTAGATTAAGTTTAAATTAATTTGGTTTCAAAACACCAGTTGCGTTATATATTGTATAGTCGAATAGGGCAGGGTAACCTAAATTTTTTACATTTGGGATAATAACTTCTTTTTCTCTATAATCACCCTTACAATTAACTTTTGCGTTTACTTTGTAGTTATGTAAACTCGTATTTGCACATTCAGGTACTGCTACAGAAATTCCTACCTTCCCATACAAAGGAAGTACCCTTATTTCATATAGTGGATAACCTAAACTTGAAGAGCCTAAATCGATTTGAATTGTTCTGGAACTTGGAGTAAATGTTCTCGCTATCGAAGTACCTGGTGCTACGGGAGCAGTACATGTACCACTCTCTGCAAAGCAGTATAATAGCATATCTTGTTCTTCATATGGTTTTACATTACTAGTTGTAGTATTTGCATATACTCTTTTAATAGTAAAAAGCTCATCTCCAGGACCAGCACTATTAAAACCCAATGTTAAATTACATGGAGATACTATACCTAAACCTCCAACTTTTAGAGCCATCACAGAACCAACACTCCATTCTTGATAATCGTCTATACCTGCATATTCTACAGTGATATTAATACTTGATGAGGTATCTTCAGCCGAGTATTCACACCAATCAGTTATTTGTCCTGCCATTCCAGGATCCAATTCTCCTCCAAAAGATGCAATAAACTGATCTAAGTTGTTGTATTCACACTTTCCTCCTGCAATACATGATTCAAAATAATCTTGAATCTCACCCAAATCACTCGAGATGACCAAATCTAATATGCTATCAGCTTGTTCTAATGCTCTTGAAGATTCCTTCGTTTCTGTTAATGCCTCTCTGTTTTTAATCATTCTAGAATAAAGTGATGCACCAATAACAGTTGCTACAACTAATACAACCATAATTATTGCAATTGCTTGCCCTGAGTATGTTCTTACTTCTTTCATATTCATATATAAAATTAACAATTAATTAATACCATGTCAAAGCTTGGGTAGATACTACCGCTTGCCTTGTTACCTCACGCGTGACAGGAAAGGTATCTCCTACTGGCCAATATAGTGGACGTAATTCTGCATTTAAAAGAAACATCCTGTTCTGGCCATCTCCAACTACAACATAATCTATACCAAATTCAGAAACATCAACCATAAAGGAGTGCATAGGAGTAATAATAGCATCGGCGTCAAAACACGAGCTATGATCTTCTCCCATATCTCCTTCGTAAACAGTTCTGACCAAATATCCATAACTAGAACTATTTACATCCTTGAAATATCCAATACATGTCCAATCATCATATCCATAGAGTTTAATGTGTATCTCATTACCACTGCGTGGTAAATCTCCTAATTCTCCATTATTATATACACCTCCAATAGGGGATGAAATGATAGAGAGTTGTCCTCCCACCCCTTCTCCAAGAAATCTTATACCAGATGAGTTGAATAAATATATATCTGCTAATTCAGCATTAGTTAAAGCTCTAGACATGAAATCCATTATATATCCCATGTTAGATCTTGCAGTATTTTTACTATTCGTAGTATTAGAAACCTTAATAACAGTATTTAATGTAGTTGCTACTAACAACATGATAATAGTTAGTATCATCATTGTTAGAAGTAATTCTATTAAACTAAATCCTTTGTATTTTTTGCTAATATTTTTCATAGATTTATTATGGCAAAATGTTCATAATCTTTCACATCTCTATCGCTTGTAACTTTTCCATCTACTCTATTTGAACCAACTATAATCTTAACAAGTATCTTTCTTCCATCACCCTCTACAGGATGCTGTACACACATTATTCGGAAGAATTCTGAATCCGGTTCAATGAGAGCATTTTCATATTGACTTCTAGCCATAGAATTAGAATCTAAAAATCCAGAAGTATTCAGAGAACCATCATTAATATCAAATGTATAACATCTATTCATTTGAAGAGTCAAAAACACATTTCCTTCTGGGTTTCCTGTTGCCTGTTCAATAGCTAGATTTTGAATATGTACAGCTGTAGAAACAGCATGCTGAGCAATAGCATCCTGTAAATCTAATTTTCTTAACTCTTGTATAGCCTCTGCGGATATACTCATTAAAACTATGGCCACAATACCCGAAACTGTCAAAGCAATTAAAGCTTCAACAAAACCTACTCCCTTATATATTTTCTTTAAAAATTTTCTATTCATAATCTCTATACGAACTTATATCATCAAAAACTCCAAATCTATTATACTTTTGCCCATTAACAGTTATGATACCACTTGTAGCTGAAGCTGGCGCTTTGTCAGCATCAGTATATACATGATGAATAACCGTACCTGATGAAGGATATATTGAAATCAAATCGAATTTTGTACTTCTGTCTCTTAGAATAGCAATATCTAATACTGTACTTCCATTGTAGTAGAGATTAGGAGCAGCAGAAGTATAGTTAACTGGCTTACCAGTTGCATCATAAAGGAATGCCTTACCTGTAACAGCCTCAAAGACAACATACTGCACTGGAGTAGTACCAAGTAGCTGAATTGTACCAGCATCAACAAATTGATCAGCAGCACCTCCAGTAATTTCAACCAATGAGGTTGAACCTAAGGTACAGGATGAGGTATATGAATCGATAGGAAGATATCCATTCTTGAATGTTACTACCGGTATATCATCCTCCGTTGGAGGAGGAGTGACATCTTCTGTATCACACAAAGAATAGTCTGCAACACAAGAAGCTGTACATGTTGCATACGAACAATAAGTTGCACACCAAGATAAACGTGCCTCAGTACAATTAAATGGTTCCTCAGGACAATATCTTATAATTCCGTAGCAAGAATCTACATCGTCTGGAATTGGATCTTCTGGAGTCGGAACCCAATACTCAAGGGCCATTAGAGACTCTTTGTCTG